>ERZ836441.932-NODE-932-length-31655-cov-3.757627_pt1 | contig 31655 bp, 26 predicted proteins | sample MGYA00519686_ERZ836441 | MGnify/ENA primary metagenome ERZ836441 (study PRJEB31850, sample SAMEA3708800) | human gut metagenome | biome: human gut; feature: human-associated habitat; material: faeces | place: China | collected 2014 ... | reverse complement strand
GTCCGGCGAGATTGACATTTCGCGGATTGATCTCAGGCAGCTAAATGGTCATTTATCCGAGAATTGACAAGTATTTTGTCGTCGAGCGCGCCCAAGATTGATACCACCTTCCGCTGGTATTCAAGGGTGGGCATATCAAAACGCTGCATTCCGAGCATTTTTACCGAGATACCGGGTTGGGCTGATTGGCCAGACAGACGCCCGAGCTGCTGCATACTTAACAAATATGCAAGGTAGCGCGCATTGTGTGAATGCGTTGTTTCCGCAATGACAGCATGCTCTGTCATGTAGCACTTGCCAGAGAAGTACCGAACGTTGCCGCACGCTGCCCCTTGCCGGCCAATAACAGCGCATTCACCATCGAAGTTGTATTCACTTGCGTAGCCGCGCAGACCATTTCCCCCAATTACCGGATAAAGCCCTTCTCTGGAAACTTGCACAGACGGGATGGACTTGCCGCTGCGCAGCTTAATGCATATTTCATTCAACGAAAGCAAAGGCATTCAAGCATTCCCTTCGAAAACGTGGCTCTGTACTTTTCACGCGCTATCGTGCATGTGCTACAGAGTTCATTGTCCCATAAAAATCCATCCACCATCTCAAACCCTCAGTTTTCATGATGCTACAATGCAGAGAGCAAAGATCCTTCGGAGGCAGCGATGTTTGACTGGTCAATGACACTCTCCCTCGTAACTGCTGCTGCAGCCATCCTCGCTCTATTTATGACGAACCGACAAATCAGGCAAAGTAACAAGCAGGCACTCTTCGACAAGCGTCTTGCGCTTTGGACCACGGCGCAAGGACTTATGGAGCTTTTTGGGCGGAATCGAAACCAATTCGACACAAAGAAAGACGAAGTCTTCTTCTCGAACAATCTGCTGTTTGCATGGTTGACGAACAACGCTTTTCTCAGCGACATCTCGCCTACCCTAGACCATGCACTCGATTCCGCATTTCAATTCGATTTTCTTCGCAAGCTAGAAGAAATCCAGAAACTCGCTGTAGAGGCAAGTCTCATCTTCCGCGGAAACACATCACGTTATCTGGGAGAATTTCTCGATGACTACCAGGCACTACTTTTCAAAATGTACCAGTACCAGATATTAATCAACCACATGACAGATGACGCAAATCGATTCCGATGGACCCTCGAAGAAGCGACAGATCGCCTTGACGAGCCGGCTTATCGTAATCATCTTTTTTCAGCGTACAAGAAGCTTGACGCTTCATACGAAAAATTCTGCAATCCCTCAATCCAAAAAAAGATCGAAAGGCAAATCAAACTATCATAGCGCTGGCTAGGTGATACTCATATTCCAAAGCCGATCACCTCCAGATTCTTTTTGATTTGCTCTTGTAGGCGGTCAGACTCTTCGAACATTTCACCGAGCTCTTTGGTGAGCCGAGCCATTTTCTCCTCAAAGGGCTCTCCGTCATCTTCTACTTCGGCAATTCCAACATAGCGACCTGGCGTGAGCACGTAGTCCTGCTTGGCAATATCCTCAGTCGCAACGGCCGCACAGAAACCTTTTTCGTTTTCCAGGGTGCCGTCGCGGAAGGCGTTGAAAGCACCAGCCACTTTGGCGATATCCTCGTCCGTGAACTCACGCAATCGACGAGTCACCATAGTTCCCATTTCACGAGCATCTACGAATAGCGTTTCCCCACGGCGCTTCTTGTTTCTGTCGAGAATCCAAAGGGAAACAGGAATGCCCGTACTGTAGAATAGCTGCGATGGCATCGCGATAATACCCTCAACCAGATCGTCATCGACAATAGCCTGGCGAATCCTTCCCTCACCGCCTGTCTGCGACGAAAGCGAGCCGTTGGCAAGCACCATTCCAATTCGGCCGTGGTCTTCGTACAGATGATAAATCATATGCTGCAGCCACGCGAAGTTGGCATTGCCCTCGGGAGGTGTACCATACTTCCAACGGCGATCATCCTTCAGCTGATCGGCGCCCCAATCCTTCAAGTTAAAGGGTGGATTTGCCAGAATGAAATCGAAGCGCTTGTCCTTATGGCAGTCCTTGAAAAACGTATCGGCATTGAACTGTCCCAAGTCGGCCTCGATGCCCCGTATGGCAAGGTTCATCGTGGCCATTTTCCAGGTAGTGGGATTGCTTTCCTGGCCGTAGATAGACAGGTCGTTGATCTTGCCGGCATGATGCTTCACGAAATCGGTCGACTGCACGAACATACCACCGGATCCGCAGCACGGATCGTACACGCGGCCATGATAGGGTTGGATAACCTCAACCAGCGTTCGGACAATACAGGTTGGGGTGTAGAACTCTCCGGCGTTCTTTCCCTCCTGCTCGGCAAACTTCGAGAGGCAGTACTCATAGGTGCGGCCAAGAATATCTCGAGTGTCGCCCTTCTCGGCCATTCTCACATTCGTGAATAGATCAACCACATCGCCTAAGCGCCGCTTATCCAGCTCCTGCCGCGCAAAATTCTTAGGCAGCACACCCTTCAACTTCGGATTCTCGTATTCAATTTGACGCATCGCCTCATCGATCACTTTGCCAATCTCCAGCGTATGAGCCTGCGCCGCAATTGTCGACCAACGCGCTTCCGGGGGGACGAAAAAGATGCTTTGGTAGGTGTATTCGTCGCGATCTTCCTCGAACCCATCGCCCTCTTCGAGCAATTCCAAATAACGCTCTTCGAATTTATCAGAGATGTACTTCAGGAAGATAAGTCCCAACACAACGCTTTTGTATTCCGATGCATCCAGATTGCCACGCAGCTTGTCGGCGGCTTTCCAAATCTGTTGCTCGAAACCGATTTCCTGCGTGTTCTCTTTTTTAGCCATTCGCATTCCTATTCGTAAATCTTCGTGTCGGCCCACAGCTCACATTGTGCCATAACCGTCTCCATAGCATCGTCCACTCCCTCAGGAGGGTACTTGTATTTTCGGAGCAGTCGCTTAATAGCTCGTCTCATTCCCGCACGAGCATTCTCTTTACGCTGCCAATCAATAGTGGCGCTGCTCCGCATAGCCTCAGTAAGCTCTCGTGTAATGGCCACAAGCTGGTCATTATCGTAGAAGTCCTTTACCGCTTGCGGCTTAGTGATGGCATCATAAAAAGCCATCTCTTCATCGGTCAATCCCAGCGCTTCGGCTTCTGAACGATCCTGCATCATTTCTTTGGCCATCTTCACGAGCTCTTCGATGACCTGGGCATTCGTAAGCATTCCGTTCAAGTAAGCGTTTAGTGTGCTCTGCAGCATCTCACTGAACTTCGCTGCCTTTACTACACTGGTTTTTTGGTAGGCCTTCACCTGCTCTTTGATAAGCCGCTTCAAACTCTCCACAGCGATGTTTCTTTGCTTCATGTGGGAGAGCTCTTCCAGAAAGGCCTCGTCAAAAAGCGAGATCTCAACGCTGTCCTCTTCGAAAAGGTCGATAACCCCTTCAGCATGCACGGCCTGCTCAAGAATAGCGCTGACTTTTTGGTTGAACTCTTTATAGGTCATCCCTCTGCCACTTGACGACTTACGCCCCGTTAGCCTTAGCACTTGTACGCGAAGCACGCTCATGTACGCCGCTTCGTGCTGATCCTTTTCACTTACAAGACTTTTGCAAAGCGAGAGCGCCTGATTCATGAGCTGACACTGCTTTAAGAATTCTTCCCTATCCTCATGTCGATCAGGCTCAAGCAGCCAGTTGGTCCCTTCGGAAATTGCTTCAGCCAACTGCGCCTTACTACCGGAGAAAACCATCTCCTCGTAATTGAACCCATAAAGCAAATCACGGCACACATCGAGCTTTTCCAAAAAACGGGGATAGGCTGTGGCCGACACATCCATATCGCCATAGTTGCGCTGGTCTCGGTTGGTGTAATCCCTCATGGCTTGCTTGAGCGCACGGGCGATACCAATGTAATCGACAACTAGACCGCCTTCTTTGCCCCGGCAAACACGATTCACGCGCGCGATGGCCTGCATGAGGTTGTGACCTTTCATCGGCTTGAAAACGTACATCGTGGCAAGACTGGGCACATCGAAGCCAGTGAGCCACATATCAACAACGATGGCGATCTTCAGCGGGTCGTTCTCATCCTTGAACTTGCGCTCCATCTCTTTTTTATGCGTGGCCCCTCCGCATACGCTGAACCATTCTTCGGGGTCTTGGTTCCCCATGGTCATGACTACGCCAAGCTTGTCCGTCCAATCGGGACGCAACTCCATCATGCGCTCGTAGATCTTCATGGCGATCGTCCTGCTATAAGCAACCACTAGTGCTTTTCCAGCAAGAACATCAGCGCGGTTGTTCTCGTAATGATCAATGATGTCTTCACAAAGAGCATCAATAGTCTCCGGAGCACCGAAAATGGCATCCATTCCGCCCAAGTCGCGTTTGCTTTTCGCGAGCGTCACCTCGTCGGCTTCGTTGGCGAATTCGCTGTAAATGGCATCCAAGGTACCGAGCGTTTCGGGATCGAGCTTGAGGGCCACAACGCGACTCTCGTAGTACACGGGACGCGTCGCATTGTCCTCAACCGCCTGCGTCATGTCGTATACATCGATATAGTCGCCGAAAATTTCCCGCGTACTTCTATCTTGCGTAGAAATGGGCGTACCAGTAAAGCCAATATAGGATGCGTTCGGAAGCGCCTTTCGGACAATGCGCGCGGCCCCAATGGATATATTGCCCTCGGCATCTATTTTTTCAGTCAGTCCATACTGCCCGCGATGAGCCTCGTCCACCATAACAACGACATTGCTTCGGTCGCAAAGAGGCTCGTCGCCATCCATGAACTTCTGCATAGTAGTGAAGATAATGCCATTCGCTTCTCGCCCGACCAGCAGCTCTTTGAGATGCCTGCGGCTTTCTGCCTGCACAGCAGTTTGGCGGAGGAATGACGCGCAGCGCGAGAATTGGCCGAAGAGCTGATCGTCTAAATCATTCCGATCAGTAATCACAACAATGGTGGGGCTATCAAGAGCGTCTTGTAACAAATGGGCGAAGAACACCATTGAGAGGGATTTCCCTGATCCTTGCGTATGCCAAAAAACGCCGATCTTGCCATCGCCTTCGATCGCTTCTCTAGCACGGGCGACCGCCTTCTTTACGGCAAAGTACTGGTGATAGGCAGAGAGAATTTTGACCGAGCCGCCCGCATTGTTGTTAAAACAAACGAAGTTCTTAACGAGGTCGAGAAGCCGATCCTTGCGTAGCATCCCATCGAGCATGGTACTCCAACCTGCAGCGCGAGTTTGGGAGTAATCGCCATCCGCGGACTTCCAAGCCACATAGCGATCTTCGTCGGCGGTAATCGTTCCAACCCGGGTCTCGCTCATGTCGCTCATGACGCAGAAAACATTGGGGACGAACAACGAGGGGACGTGCTTCATGTAATTTCGCAATTGAAGGTACGCCTCAGATGCATCTGTTTCCTCTCGAGAAGGGCTCTTAAGCTCGAACAACACAAGCGGCATGCCGTTCACGAAAACAATCACATCGGGACGCTTCTCGGAGTGCTCCACAAAAGTCCATTGGTTCACAACATGGAAATCGTTGTTGTCGGGATTAGAGTAGTCGAGCAGGTAAACTATGTCGTCGCGATCTTCCCTCCCGTCAAAAAAATGTACCTCTACCCCATTTTGCAGATAGCCATTAAAGATTTCGTTTTGTTGCTCAAGCGAACCGGCATCGATGTCGTTCAGTCTCCTGACGGCTTCTTCAACGGCAACTCTTGGAAGGGCCGGATTGATGCGCTGCAGCGCATCGGGCAAAACCCTTGGTAGAAAAACATCCCTATAGCGATCGTCGGTGCGCTCGACATCGGGGCCGTAAAGATGCTCATATCCGAGCTCTTCCACCAAATGCTCGACAACGACGTCTTCGAAGAATTCTTCGTTGATCTTAACCACTCCGTACCGAAACTGTCCCACCGCGTTCTCCTCACGCTGACAAGAGGTTTTGGCTATTCTACCTTATTCGCTAAAAGGCTGATCGCTCCATCTATTCTCTGCCTTCTTGCTTACTTCAATGCCTAATTCATCGCAAAGAACCTTCATCCTATGGAATAGGTTGGAGGAATAGGGGTTAAAAGGACGACCACTCATTGCGCGCCAGAAGCAATCGCGACCCAGAATCGCATTTTCTCTGGCCACCTCAAAAGCTTCTTGGTTTTTTAGGGCGTCAGTTCTATCCAAATATGCAGCCGCCAAGGAAATTCCCGCTGGCCCCACTAATACGCAACTTCCATATTGCAAGGCAAAGCCCTCCGCCAACTTAATTATCTGAAGCGATGTGCCGGCAGAAGACGACTGCGCTCGTAATGCAGAGAACAGCATCGCGATCGCCCCTTGAGCTTCTTCCTGGGCAAGTCTTTTTGCTTGAGTATTTCTAGGCAAATCCTTTCGGCATTCGGGTAATCCTGCATTCGATTTGCCTGTTTTGCCCGGGCAAAAAGCTCCTTGATACTTGCCGAAGACGATTCTTTCCCGTAAAAGACTTTGTCTAATTTGCGCGCTACCGCATCATTAACCCTGCAGGAACCGCTATCGACCCATCCGCACTTTGTCTTGCGGTACAACCGTCCTTCGAATTCGAGCTCGTCCATAGCCAAGATAGCTCCTTCTGCGCATCCCGTTATTGCTCAAATCAGTATAATTGATCATCGCTAAGGATGTTCTAGCTAATACGAAACGAAGAAGCCGCTGAAACTCGGAGCCTCCCCGGAAACAGCATCGGCGCCCTTCGGCCTACAGAAGCGGAAGAATGCCCTCTTCGAGACGTTTCTCAGAAGGCGCTTGTGCTCCTCGCGCATTGACTCCGATAGGAGCACGACACCGTAGGCCTCCTCGGGCACGCTGTCGATGAGCGTGTCGATGGCCTCCATATCCACGGCTGCCGCAAAGCACTTAATGTCGGCGAGCACGTCGCCGAGCAAAATGACCTCCCCATCCGACGGCGCAGAACCGAAGCCGGCATCGTCGTCGGAAAGGGCGTTCTTGATCTCCTTGAACTCGAAGAGCCGCGCGTTCGGGAAGGTGAAGTCGCGGCAGGCACAGACGATCTTCCCGGCACGGTATCCCAGCATCGTCTCGTGAACGGGAATGCCCAAAAGCTCGTAGATATGCGAACCCAGATACTCGGAAACCGGGCTTGAAGTATACGATGGCAGGTGCTTGCCCGCCAAATCACGCGTCGTGCGCGGATACTTGGCAATCCAGGGCTCCCCTTCGATGAGAATGCCCTCCTTCTGTCCCGCGCGTCCTCCATAGAAAAGGCCGCTCGGGGCACAATCGCGCAGATCAGCGATCTCAACCATGAAACGACCTCCTTCAATTCGCGCAAAACGGTTCAGCCATTGCAGCATGGCCCACGACGGTGATCCTAAAGACGCGATACGGCAAAACAAGATGGCCGGAAATGCTTTTATAACGCCCACTGCCCGCAATAGCGCTACAATGCATTCCAGCTTTTAACCCCTTTGAAGGGAATGGCCATGCCTAACGTCATCATCAGCGCGGACAGCACGTGCGATTTGTCGCCGGAGCAGCGGGAGCGCCACCAGGTTCGCAGCTTCCCGTTCCATATTGAGTTTCGCGGGCGCGACCATTTGGACAACATCGACATCACGCCCCAGGTGCTGTTCGACGGCTTCTACGAGGACAAGTCGCTGCCCCAAACCGGCGCCTGCTCGCCGGAGGCCTACCGGCAACACTTTGCCGAGCTTGTGGCCGACGGCTCGCAGGTGATCCACTTCAACCTGGGAAGCGCGCTCTCCTCCGCCTACGAGAACGCGAACGCAGCGGCGGCTGATATGGAGGGCGTCTACGTCATCGACGGCAAGAGCCTCTCAACCGGCATCGGCCTACAGGTGCTCGCGGCCTGCCGCATGCGCGACGCCGGCATGAGCGCCGCCGACATCGCCCGCGAGGCGGCTGAGCTGCACAGTCGATCCCATGCCTCGTTTGTGCTGGACACCATGGAATTCCTCGCCGCCGGCGGCCGGTGCCCCACGCTGGTGGCCTACCTGGGCGGCAAGCTCAGCTGCCGGCCGGGCATCCTCGTGGACAACCAGAGCGGCGCCATGAAGGTGGGCAAGCTCTACCGCGGCAAGCAGGAGAAAGTGCTCGAGCGCTACGTGAGCGACACCCTGGCGCGCTACCCCGACATCGTAAAGGACGAGATCTTCATCACCCACTCCGGCGTGAGCGACGAGATTGCCGACGCCGTGCGCCGCATGCTGGAAGAGCGCGGCTTCCAAAACATCTACACCACCACGGCCAGCTGCACCATCTCCAGCCACTGCGGGCCCGGCACCCTCGGCATCCTGTTCATGACCGAAACACCGAGCGCGTGAAAGCAGGAGGTCGCCATGCGCGCATTCATCGCTTTAGAACTACCCACGGACTTCACCGATGACGTGGCGGCCATGGCGCGGCGGCTCAGCGCCTCGCTAGACGGGCGCTTTCTCGACCGAAGCACCTACCATCTGACGCTGGCCTTTCTCGGCGACATCGACGACGCGGAGGCGAGTCGGGCCATGGACGCTCTTGATGCAGCTTGCGCTGGCTCGGCCTCTGCTCTGCTTGCGTCCGACAGTCTGGGAAAGTTTGGGCGCCCGGCCGACGCGACCCTCTGGCTCGGCATCGCACCCGATCCGGCTCTCGCGACCCTAGCCGAGCGCGTCCGCGAAGAGCTTGCCGCCCGCGACGTCCCCTTCGACCCGAAGCCCTTCCGCCCGCACATCACTCTGGGTCGCCGCGTGCACATTCCGAAAAAGCCCCTGCCGCCGCTAGCCTTCCCCCTGCCCGCGCAGGCCCAAACCGTCACGTTGTTCAAGAGCACCCTCTCCCGCGACGGCGCCGAGTACAAGCCTCTTTACACGGTGGAGCTAGCGGAGCCCAACCTTTAAACCCGAGAGAAGCTGGCATAGTAGGGTCGCACAATCTCCGAAGCCGATCCCATCTCAACCGGCTATGTACTGTCGCCGTAGCGTTTACGCCAAATTCCCTTGACCTGAAGTTGACTCCAAGTTATAGGCTGGGGAAACACCTTCTCTCGCGAAAGGACGTACCCTATGGCTACTTCGCTGGTTGCCTACTTCTCCGCATCGGGAACGACAGCCCGCGTGGCAGAGACGCTTGCCCGCGCTGCATCCGCCGATCTATTCGAAATCGCCCCCGCCGATCCCTACACCGCCGCCGACCTGGATTGGACCGATCGCTCAAGTCGCAGCACCAAGGAAATGAACGATGGGGCCAACCGTCCGGCATTAGCAGTCGACGCACCGCCGCTGGACGGCTACGATACCATCTTCGTCGGCTTCCCCATCTGGTGGTACGTGGAACCGCGCATCATCGACACGTTCCTCGAATCCACCGACTTCGCTGGCAAGACCATCGTTCCCTTCGCCACCAGCGGAGGCAGCGGTCTCGGGAAGGCCCCCGAGCGTATGGCCTCCCTGACGCCCGACGCCACCGCGCTGCCCGGCAAGCTCCTCAACGGAGGCCCGAGCGACACCACGCTGCGCACGTGGATCGAGAACTTGTAGATCGTCCCCCCTCCAGCAAGAGCTTTCTGCCACGCTGCGCCCCATGCATGGCACGCGCCGCAGACAAAAGTCGGATGACGAGAAAGTATATGCCGGACAATCTCGCAGAGCGCAACTAACGGTACAGGGCGATCCGGAGAAGCGCGAACAGCGTTTCGTCGAGCGGCTTGTGGTGCCGCGCCGCATCGATCATGGTTTCCCATACAAGATCGCAGAGCAGCTCGGGAGCAAGGGAGCCTTTCAGACGCTCACGGCGCACGGCAGGGTCACGCTGAAGCGCCACTTGCAAGCCGAGACGCGCATGGGCAAAGCTCTCTGCTTCACGGCGGCGGGCCACCGCCAAGTCATAGGCCCCGAGCGCCGTCAGGCCGTCGAGAAAATCGCTGCGAAACTCTTCGAGAGCGCGAGCCATCTCGCCCGCCAACTGTCGGCAAAACTCAACGAAATCGCAAGAATCGCCCGCAAGGCCCTCGGCCGCGCGGGCGTCGGCCTGTTGGATGCTGGCGCAATTCCCGGTATCAGCATGCGCAGTCGTGCCGGCGTCTCCTTCTTCCAAATCTGCAACGCCTCCCGCGGTTACCGCACCCATACGATCAGAAAAGGCACGCTGCCAAAACCGCCCCACCACATCGTTCACCAAATCCGATTTCGTCGGGTACGAGTTATACACCGTGCCCACGGCCACGCCACACGCCGCCGCCACCGCGCGAATGCTGAGCGCGCCAAGCCCCTTTGTCGTGGCGATCTCGTACGCCGCATCGAAAATTTGCTCCTTGCTGATCACTGGACGATTGCCCATAGCGCACCTTCTCCCGCTTAAGATGAATCCCGTTCATTATGCCCGGTATTCGTGAACAGCAGAAAACAAAGCTGTGAAAACCTTGCGAATCCGCGCATTCGGCCTTGCGATTCCTCCCCTCGGTCTCTATTGTGAACATAGTTCATTAATGAACGATGTTCAAGTTAAAGGTGAATCGTCGCTCAATCTAACCGAAAGGATTCTCATGTCTGCAGAGTTGGTATTCGCCTCCGTCGCCATTTCGTTGGCGCTCTTCTTCTATACCTGGGGCGTCTTCGGCGAGCGCCGCGGCGGCACCCTGAGCCTGGAGTACGTGCTGCTGTTCTGGATCGGCCTTGCGTGCGACACCACCGGCACCCTCACCATGAGCAACATCGCCAGCCAATCAGCGGCCTCCGGCTTCGGCATCCATGCCATCACGGGCGTCGTGGCCATCGTGCTCATGCTGGTGCATGCGCTCTGGGCCACCTTCACCTATAAACGCGGCAGCCAGCAGGCACGTCGCCGCTTCCACACCTTCAGCACCGTGGTATGGCTGGCGTGGCTCGTGCCCTATATCATTGGCATGCTCGTGGGCATCCCCGCCATCCACCTGCAGGCCGTGTGCGCCATCGGCACCAGCGTCATCATCGTGGCGATCTTGGCTGTCATTTTGTTCGCAAAAGGACGCAAGAAGAATGATCGCGGCGGAAAGAGTCGCGGCACCAGCCCCCACGCGATTTCGCACTAGCGATAGGGTCGGGAAGATCGCACCGCTTCCCGACCCTATCGAATGCGCATCCCCCAACCAGGGGCTACCTGCGAAAATGCCAAGTTGGCCCCTTTTGGGGGATGAGGTTTAGACGTTCCGCCTCTTCTTTCTACTGCTCAGCGCACCAGACGATGAGGGCGTCGCGCAAGAAGGCCGTCGCACCCTCGCCTGCCGAGCCGTCGTAGTAAGCCGTGAAGCGCGAGTCGGCCACATAGCCCTCGGCCAGAGCCGCGTGAGCCGCTGGCGAATAGGCTCCCTCGCCCCAGTGCATTTGCAGCCAGCGAGCGTGCATGGCACACAACTTCCGAGCCGCCTCTCCCGTCGGGTCGCCCGTCGCCTTCGCCGCAGTCAGTTGCTCGAGGATAGCAGCTTCCAAAGCCTTGGCATCGCTCCATTCCTCCTGGGACATGCCGGCCATGCGCTCGTTGGCGGCGTCCATGGCAGCGTCACCGTAAGCCTGCCGCACTTCGGCGCCGTAGCGCTCTTCGTTCTCGGCGATAGCCCGGGCCTTCATCCCTTCGAACCGCTCTTCATCAGTCATAGTGCATCTTCCTTCCAGGGACGCGATGGTCTTCTCCACCGTTCCCACCAGGGTCTCCAATTCCTTTTGCCGCGCGCGCAATGCGGCAAGATGATTGACGAGCACCCCGTGAAAGTCGAAATCGCCGTTGTCGAGGGCCACGCGAATGTCGCCCAAGGAAAGTCCGCAGGATCGCAGCAGCAGAATCTGCTGCAACCGCTCAACATCTGCCGCGCCGTAACAGCGATAGCCGCTGGCCGTGCGCTCGGGATGCAGCAGCCCCTCGTCCTCGTAATGGTGCAGCGCCCGCACCGTCACGCCGGCCAGCTTCGCCAGCGAACCCACGGTGTACGAGGCTTCTTCTGCTTGCGTCTTTGGCGTCTTTCGCATGCTTGGCATTTTGGCCGCTACCGCTTTTGCCTTTGCTGCCACGTTCGCTTCTCCTTCACTCCCAGCACCTTCGCCTCCACTTCTTCGCAAGATCGCTCATCTCGCCTTGTCGAAACCAGCATAAACCCTCACGCTCCGTAAGGGTCAAGGGCTTTCGAAAGATTTTGCAGCCGCAAATTGACGGTTCTTTCTGAACAACCGTGATTTTGAGGCTAGAAAAGACCCACTTTCTCGCAAAAGGGCAAAAAGACAGCCCCAAATCGACGGTTCTTCCGTAAATACCGTCGATTCGAGGCTTAAAATTTCCGGGCACTCCTCTTGCGCCACGGCTCAACGCCACTCTCGCTCAGCGTTGCTTCCGCTCGGCGCTACTTCTTCAGCAGCTTCTGGCAGAGCACGGTGAAGGCGCAGATGCCCAGAGCGAAGATGCCCACGGTGAGCACGACCTCGGGAACCGTCGGCGCGTAGACGCCCATCAGCGTCCACACGTCGGCCGCGCCTCCCACCTGTGCCGCCGCCGTACCCAAGGTGATGCCGTTGGCACCCACGATGTTGGGCACGGCGAAGCCAGTGAACATGAGCCAGCAGCGCTTGCAGAACACGCCAGCCACCACGAGCACCGAAGCCACGCCGACCACCTTCATGTTGCGGCGGTTCTTCGCAAACACCAGCAGGCAGAAGGGAATGACCAGGCCGCAGATCACCTCGAACCAGAAGAACGGAGCCGTGCCGCCGAACAGCAGCGTGTTGATCACGGCCATGCCGCCCTCGGTGCCGTTGTAGGCCGTCGTCAGAATCTCGCAGCCGATGAAGTACGCGTCCACGGCGATGCAGGTGCACAGAAGCCCGGCCAAGCTCGTGAGGAGCTCGTCCTTCGTTTCGAACACGCCGCGCGAGCGCAGGCCGAGCAGGGCCAGCACCAGAAGCGCCAGACCAGAGTCGAGCGCCGAGGCCACGAAGATCGGCGCCAGGATGGCGGTGTGCCACGCCTCGCGGGCCACTTCCAGACCGAAGATCCACGCCGTCACGGAGTGCACGAGGATGGCCACCGGCAGAGCGAAGCGCGACACCACAGCCACCTTGGAAGGGTCGGCCTTGCTCGAGGCCATGAAGTACAAGTACACTAGATTGATCACCAGATAGCACGTGATCACAATCATGTCCCAAGCCAGAGGCGACAGGAAGTTCAGTCCCGCGAACATGCGCCAGATGCGCTGGATGCCGCCGAGGTCCACGAGCACGCAGATGCCGGCGCAGCAGATGCACACGAGCGACAAAATGACGGCGGGCAGCGCCACGGCCTTGTACTTCTTAATACCGAAGATGGAAGCCGAGGAGGCCACGATAAGGCCGCCGGCGGACAGGCCCACGAAGAACATGAAGCACGTGAGATACAAACCCCAGCTCGTGGAGTTGTTCATGCCCGTGATGCCGAGGCCGAACATCAGCTGATACACGTACACGCCGATGCCCACAAGAGCGATGGCGCCTGAGCCCACCACGAGCGGGTTTTTCATCAAAGAAGTCATAACTCGCCTCCCCTAGCGAACGTAAAAGACTTGCGGGCGCGTGCCCTTCTCTTCCAACAGCACCTCGGCGCTCTGCTCGCGGCGCAGGCGCGACACGGCGGAATCCGGGTCGTCCAAATCGCCGAAGATGCGGGCATCGGCCGGGCAGCAGCGCACGCACATGGGCTCGTCGCCCTCGTCGGTGCGCTCCTTGCACAGCGTGCACTTCTCCATCACGCCGCGGCCGCGCTCGGGTACGCGGGCGTCTCCATAGGAAGCGCCGGTCGCGCGCACCGGCTCGTTCCAGTTGAACGTACGGGCGTTGTAGGGGCAGGCGGCCATGCACATGCGGCAGCCGATGCACTTGTCGTAGTCGATTTCCACGCGGCCCTTATCGTCCTTATAAGTGGCACCCGTGGGGCACACGCGCTCGCACGCCGGATTCTCGCAGTGCTGGCACGCCAGCGGCAAATAGGTGCGCGAAAGATTCGGGTACGTGCCCTCGGCGCTGTCAAAGCGCTCGCATCCCTCGGTGAGCACGCGGTTCCACAGCATGCCGTCGGGCACGTTGTTCTGCATCTTGCATGCCACGGCGCAGGTGTTGCAGCCGATGCAACGGCGCAGGTTAATGCCAATAGCAAGTTTCGTCATGGCTATTCACCAGCCTTCTTGATCTCGATGAGCGTGTCGTTGAAGGGAATCATGGGGCCGAAGGGCATCACATAGCCGCGCTCGTTTAGCTGGTCATTGGAGACAGACTGCATAATGGTGCCGTCCAAATACTGGCGGTAGGTGCTCTCCACCATGAAGGCGCTATCGGGACGCACGGCCTCGTTCAGGTGCAGCACCGTGCGGAAGGAGCCGCGATCGTTGAAGACCTCCACCGCATCGCCGTCTTCCAGACCGCGGGTGGCGGCATCGGCCGGGTTCAGCTCGATGCAGGGCTCGGCCACTTCCTGAATCCATTTCGCGCCCGAGTAGGCCGAGTGCACGCGGAAGCGGGAGCGGGCCTGATTGAACTGCAGCGGGTATTTCTCGCGCAGCGGGTTCTCCGGATAGGCCTCGCAAGGCGCCTCCCAAGCGGGGAAGGCCTGGCCGAACTCCAGCATGTTCTCGTAGTAAGGCTCTTGGCGGCCTGAGGGGGTGGTGTATTCGAAACCGATTTCCGGCACTCGGAGCTCCTCCGACCCAATCAGTCGCTGGGCGCCGTTGTGCTCCTTCAAAGTCTCCAGCGTAAAGCCAGCCATCTGGGGATCGTCGCTCGACAGGAGCGCCCGGGCGTACTCTTCGCCATCGGCCGGGAACAAATCGCCCAGCCCCATGGCCTCGGCGATGCCCTTCTCGATGTAGAAGTCCGACTTGCTCTCGAACAGCGGATCGAGCACCTTCAAATTGGCCAAGATATGAGCGTTGGCGCACTTTACGCCGCCCACCTCATCAGCACACTCGAATTTGCTGCACACCGGCAGGACCAGATCAACGAAGTCGGCCACTGAGCTGTGATAGATATCGGCCAAGGCCACGAAGTCCAGGGAATCAATCCATTCCAAAGTCTTATTCCAGTTCGCAGCCTTCTGGGTGGGAATATCGCCGAAGAACATCGCGCCGTGAACGGCGTTGTCCTTCACCACATCGAAGAAGCCCTGAGTGCTCACCGGCGCCATGCCCTCGGGCAGCACCCAAGCGCCCAGCGCCGCCTCGTAGGGGGTCACATGGTAGCCGTAGATGCCGCAACCCGTGCCGCGCTTGCCGTAGTTCCCCGTCAACGAGGCAATGAGCGCGTAGCAGTGGCCGGCCACATCGTTGTTATAGAACTTGTCTATACCGCCGACGCTGTTGCAAATAATGGAGGGGCCCTTCGCGTACTGGGTAGCCACGTCGACTATAACCTCAACCGGAACATCGCAGGTCGCGGAAGCCCATTCCAGCGTATAGGGCTCCATGTCCTTCCGCAAGCGCGTGAACTGAGTAACGTAGCGCTTGCCGTTCACAGTGAACTCGCCTTCCAATGCCGGAGTCGCACCCTCGGTGGTGTGGGGCACCGCCGCGTTCGTCGCTTCGTCCCACATATAGAAAGTCTTCACTTCCACCGGTTCGCCGGTTTCCGGATCCACCGCTTCGGCCACATCGGCCAGGCAGAGTCCCGTTTCGGGATCAATCAAGAACGGCAGCGCGGTGTGAGCCAGCACATGCTCGCGGTCGTACAGCTCTTCATCCAAGATGTACTTAGTCATGCCGAGGAAGAACGCCGGATCGGTACCAGCGCGCAGGCCAACCCACTGATCCGCCTTGCTGGCCGTCGGACTAAAACGCGGATCGAGGCAAATGATCTTCGTACCCGCTTCCTGGGCATTCATCATGGCGCGAGCCCAAGTCAAGCTCGTCTCAACCAGATTGCAATTTGCCATCAGCACCACCGCAGCCTCATCCCACTGCCAGATGGTGTTTTGAGCGAACAGACCGATCCATGGAGAAAATGCCTGAAACTGGCCGTTGCCCTGACCTAAATCATACCCATTCATGCTGCTCGTCTGAGCTCCCAGCACGCTCGGCAGCAGCGGTGGGAAGCGCTGGGAGGCCTCCGTGGAGAACTGGATCCACAGCGCCTCCTTGCCATACTTGTCCTGAATGGCCTTGAAATTCTCGGCGATCATTTGGAAGGCCTCGTCCCAGCTGATAGCCTCGAACTCGCCGCTTCCGCGCTCGCCCACGCGCTTCATGGGACGCTGGATGCGGGCGTCGCCGTAAATGTTCTGCACTTCGGAGATGCCCTTCAGGCATACGTTTTGGAAGCGCTTGTCCTCGTTTTCGCGCGGCTGGATCATGGCCAAACGCCCGTCGCGCACGGTGCACTGCAACATGCAGTTGCACAGGCAGTGCTCGTTGTGGTACGTAAAGCCCAGCGTTTCATTGGCCGTCGGCTCGGCCTGAGCCGCGCTGGCAGCGATGCCCGTCAGGCTCGCCCCCGCAAAGCCAGCTGCGCCGACGGCCGCGGCGGCCTTCAAAAAACCGCGACGGCTCAGCGCAGTGCCCCTCGGTTTCTGCTCCATGGTGTCCTCCTGCTCTCTCGATTTCGGTCGGCGCCCTCGGCCGGCATTCCCTAGCCGCCGATCTGCGGCCGATACCCTCGATTCCGCTCCGACCCCTCGTCGGAATCGGTCTCTGAGGCGCAGTCTACGAAGCGTCAACAAGAAAAGCACTGCCCATTCGCGCAATCCCGTGGCTTACGCCCCACTTTCTGAAAAGTGGGCATTAACGCAGAACCCCTGCCACGCCCAAAACCGCTAAGATAGACGGCACAGAAACTGGCGAGTTGCGCCGTGACAAGGAGGGACGATGGCGGACAAGAAGAGCGACCTGCGCGTCGTGCGCACGCGCAATGCCCTGCGCGTGGCCTTCGAGGAGCTTATCGCCGAGACGACCCTCGACAAGATCACCGTGAAGGCCCTCACCGACCGGGCCGGCATCAACCGCAAGACTTTCTACTTGCACTACGAGACCATCGAGGCCTTCTACGACGAAATCATGAACGGCATCATGGACGAGTTCTTCGAGTACTACGAGAAAACGCCGGACGACCCTTGGGATATGGACGGTCACGCCCAGCGCTTCTTCCGCTACCTAGCCGCTCAGCCTCCCATGATCGAGCAGCTGGTGTGCTCGCCGAGCTTCTACGATTTCGGAGAGCGCATCTATGCCACCCAGATGAACCGTTACCGAGCCTTTGCCGACGAGCTGTTCTGGCGCGAGGGCATCACGCCCGAAAGCGAGGAGCTCATTTGCGCGCTTATTCGCAACATGGCCCTGGAATGCTACCGCCAATGGGTGCGCGCGGGAAAGGTCGTTCCCATGGAAGAGGCGGCCCAGATTCTCGGCTCCATGACATTGCACAGCGTCGAGCACCTCATGAGCCCCCGGCCCGAGAGCGATTAGAACAGCGACATTTGGTCGGGATCGGCGGGGCGCTTGGTCGGAGCGGGCTCTTCCTGCGATTCCAGGGGCACGGGCACGTGACGGGCGAGCAGGTCGCGAGCGTCGGTGGAACGATCCAGCCACGCCAAGGCTTCCGGCGCCGTCAGCGAGAGGGGCATGCGGCTGTGCACGTGTCCCACCACGGCGTCGGGCTCGCAGGTGACCAGCACGAAGCGGTCGCCCAAACGCAGTCCCGCCAGCAGTAGTGCCGTACCGCCCGCATTCGAGAACCGATACTGCGACTTGCGGCCGCGAGGACGCCGAGAAGCGGACGCCGCTGGATTGCCGTCCAATCCCAGAATGCCCTGTTCCACATCGGCCACTGCTCCGCGCGTCAGCTCGGCAGGATCACTAGCTCCAAACGGCGCATCCTCGACCAACGCCGCCCCCGCGCCAACTGATGCAGCGTTTTCGACATTCCGCGTTTCGTAAAAGGCCCGAACGGGTACGATGCAACGGCCGCCTTCGACGGCGTCGCTCCACAGGCCCGACCCCGATAGCGCCGATTCGATGCGCGCGTTGAACACGAGCCCGCGCTTCCAGGAAACGTCGACGCCCCATAGCAGGTCGACCCGCGCAAGGTCGCCCTCCTCCATCACGATCCCCGAGCTCTCCGCGCCCGGATAGCAATCGAGGGCGTCGAAGGGCACGTCCACCGGCCGGCCGAACGCTGGAGGCACCACCGTTGCCGCCCCCGCGCCACTCGCCAGCGCTCGCCGTACGGCCCGCAGCCAATCGAGCACCGCATCGGCCTCTTCCCCGCTCACCATCTCAAACCGATGACACACCGCCGCTCCTCCCAGATGATCGCTTCTGTCCTACACGCCCCAAGCTCACAGCTGAACAAAGCCTATCCGGAAGATACTGTTTTGCAATATGCGTGAGCTTGATCTGCAGAACCCGTGCTGTAGCGAAATCTATTAAATATAGACAGGCCGTAGAAATATACCAAGTATAGTAAATATAGCAAATCTATTTTTCGGACGAAGTATAGCAAATATAATTCTCAAGCGAAGTATAGCGAACGCAACCCATCGGGCTGCGCGTGAGAAAGCGAGGGCGTCATGGCCGCCGATGTTCTGTTCTTGGAATACCCGAAGTGCTCCACCTGCCAGAAGGCTAAGAAGTGGCTGGACGCGCACGGCGTGGCCTACGCCGACCGACACATCGTGGAGGACAATCCCACCGCCGAAGAACTGCGCGCGTGGCACGAGCGGAGCGGGCTGCCCCTCAAGCGTTTCTTCAACACGAGCGGCATGCTCTACCGCGAGATGGAGCTATCGAAGAAGCTGCCCGAGATGTCCGAAGACGAGCAGTACGCCCTGCTCGCCACCAACGGCATGCTCGTGAAGCGCCCTCTGCTCGTCACCGCCGACACCGTCGTCCCCGGCTTCAAGGAAGCCGCCTGGGAAGAGGCACTGGGAGCCTAAGGAAGACTCGCGCTTCAGAAGATCGCACGGCTCTCTCGAATCTGGAATCGCGCTCCAGATTCGAGAGGCTTTAACAAACCAAGCACCAATGTCGAAAGTTGTCACAAAGACGACAAAAGCCGCCCGGGAAACCGGACGGCTGAGAAGGAGCGGGCGCAGGGAGGGAGGCGCCCACACGGGATTGTTTGGAGGTCGGCGGACCGAAGTTCCGGAAGCCCATCGCAGACCGAAGAGTTTCCGGAACCTCGTGGCCCTCTAATGGCTAGGAGGTGGCCGATTGCGGAAGACCCGCCGACTCTTCGCCGTCTTCCAACTGCTGGCATACCGCCAGCGCTTCGGCGTAGTCGGCCTGGTAGGCCTGCACCTCGGCAGACAAAGCGGCGAGCGAGTCCGCCGGCAGCAGGGCCACACGGGCCTCTTCCACTGTGTCGAAGGGACTCGCCTCCAGCGCTTGGGCCAGGGCATGCTCGGCGTTCTGGGCCGGCCCCACCTTCAAACCGCGCTGGGTGCCAGCGGCCATCAGTGCAAGGCGCAAGTCGCCCAAGTGCGCCGCCTTCTCGGCAGCATCTCCCCCGGCGGCCTCCGATCGGGCCAGAGCCGCTTCGACCTCACGCACGAAAGCCTCGGCCCGGACGAGCTCGGCCGCCCGGTAGGCCGCCGCCTTCGCCAGGCCGTCCACCTCGGCAGCGGAGCGGGCGCGCGCCAAGGCCGCGCCCTTCTCTTCCATCGCCGGCAGCTGGGCGTACAGGCGCTCTAGCCGCCCGAACGCCTGCTCCGCGTCAACCGCTTCCACGACTTCCGCAGCTTCCACAGCCTCCGCAGCTTCCACCGACATCGCCACCGCCCCCGGAGCAGCCGCCGCAACAGCGACTGCCCCGATTTTCGCAGCTTCCGCAGACACTAGATCTCCTGGTACACGCCGGCCAGCTGCTCGCCAAGGCACTTGCCCTGCACGAGGCAGCGCCCGTGGCTGTTGCCCTGGATGTTGATCGGGTAGTCCACGGCGTAGATGTCGCCGGCGCAGTTGCCGATGGCGTACAGCCCGGGGATGGGCTCGTCGTTCTCGTTCAGCACCTCGAAGTTGTCCGAGATGTGGATGCCGCCGCACACGGCGAGCAGACCCGGCGCCACCATGCACGCGGTGAAGGGGCCCTCCTCCACGGGGAACAGGAAGTGGTTCTCCTTATAGAAGTCCTTGTCCTCGCCTTCCTTGCACAGCTTGTTGTAGCGCTCCACGGTCGCCTTCAGCTCGGCCGGATCCACCTCGATCAGCTCGGCCAGCTCCTCCAGGGTGTCGGCGCGCTTGTAGTAGTCCGGCGTCTCCGCGATGCCGTTCTCGACGGTCTTAGTGTGACCGTCCACGGCCACCTGGTAGTCGGAGCCGTAGGGGCGGAAGGTGTCCCAGAACATGCCGCCGCCGTGCTCCAGCGAGCTCTTCAGGTCGTTCTGCCAGTTGGCGTCGAAGATGGACCAGGCGTGATCGGAACCGCCGTTGTACATCACGCCGAGGCACTTGCCCTGTACCCAGGTGGCCTCGTTCATGAAGCGCTTGCCGTCGGGGTTCACGAACAGGAAGGGCCCGTGGAACACGGCCGCAGCCTGGGGATGCATCATGGTCGGCCAGGGGCCTTCCTGGAAGGCGCCCCCGGCCCACGCCGCCATGTTGTGGCCATCGCCCACGTTGCCCTGGTCGGAGCACAGGCGGGTGAACACGCGGTTGGCCACCGGCGCGAACGCATCGATGTACTCGTCGTTGTAGCTGATGTCGCCCGTGGCCAAAACGACGCCTTTGGAAGCGTTGTACTGCACGTACTCGCCGGACTTGTTCTGGCAGATGGCGCCGGTCACCTTCCCGGACTCGTCCTGCACCAGCTGCACAGCGGGCATCTCGTAGACGAACTCGGCGCCGGCCTTCAGGGCCTCGGCCTCGAACATGTACTCGACGAAATCGGCCATGGTGTGCTCTTCGAAGATGGGGCCGCCGGACATGAAGTGGTAGCAGGCGATCTCCGGGTGCACCGTGGAGTTGGAGCCCACGGTGACCATGCAGTTGGCGCCATTGGCCTCGGCCATGTCGAGGAACCAGTTCATGCAGCGCTCGGACTCGCGGAACCACTTGCCCACGAGCGACTCGCGGCAGCGGTTGCCGCAGGTGGAGACCCAGCGCTCCATCTCCAGGGACTTGTCGAACTTCAGGCCCAGGTCGTCCAGGGCGCGCGAGGCGATAGCGCCGGTGCCGCCCACGCCATGGCCATTGAGCACGGCGTCCTTCTCCACGAGGATGGTCTTGGCGCCGTTCTGGGCCGCGGACAGCGCGCAGCAGCTGCCGGAGTAGCCGCCGCCGATGACGAGCACCTCGGTGTCGACGGTCTGGGAGATCTGGTCGGCCGCGATGGGCTCGGGCTTCACTTCCCAGGTGTGCTTGGCAGCCTCACCCGTCTCGGCCAGGCCGGCCTCAGCCTTGGTGGCCTCGGTCTGCGGCGCGCATCCGGCCAGGCCGAGTGCGGCCACACCGGCGGCACTGAAAGCAGCGCCCTTGAGCAAGTTGCGACGAGAAATTCCAGTCATGTTTTCCCTCCATAGTCTCGGTGACTGAACGGTTCCGAACCTTCCGCGGCAGCTGCCCGGGCCCTTCGCCCGAGCCGTCCGCGGGAAGTTGGAACCGACGCCCCGGCCCTCTCATTGGCGGAACGCGAGAAGCACTATGCCCCCTTCTGCCGTTCCGCGTAAGCCACTAAATTGGGTAAATTCACAGCAACGGGAACCCGAAACGTGGCGCGGCATCACGCTTTTGAGGGGGACATATTTTGGGTTGTTTTTGAGAAACCCCAGTTCACAGCCGATCGTCACCGCAAACTTGTTGGGCGCTCCACCTCTCGCCACCGGTTGCGGCTGCTAAAATGCAGCGGGGAGGAAGGATGCCACATGCAACGCGCCAAAAGGCTTTTGGAAGGTCTGCGAATACACCACCTCGGTTTCGGCTTTTTCTGGACCGTCACCTTCATTGTGCTCGCAGGGTTCCAGGGCGCGGGCGCTATCGCCGACTATTGGCAGATCTACATTCTCACCGAACAGACGCTCATGCCCCTGGCCGTAGGAGCCCTGGGCACCCTGTGCGCCTTCCGTCGTTGCGAGCTTCCCCACTGGACGGCCTCGGCGGCGAGCTTCATGCTCAGCGGAGCCGCGCTTCTCTACTTCCTCGCATTCCATTTCGGCCAAGGCGACGGCGTGATCGCAGCTGCAGCAGGCATTCTCATGGGTGGCTCCTGCACCTTGTTCTTCCTGCTTTGGGAAATGTTCTACGTAACCGAAGGCCAGCAGCGCGCCCTCATCTGCATTCCCCTTTCGGCGGCCATGTCGGTGGGCCTCTACTTGCTCATTTGCCTCCTGCCCTCAATCGCTGTGGCTCTGACCGCCGTCTGCGTGCTGCCGTTTCTGGCGCTTCTTTGCCTTCAGAAGAGCCTCGCCGAGATTGAGGCCGACGTCACGGCGCCCCTCACGCGCCCTGCCCTAAGACGCGCCGTGGGCGACCTATGGCGGCCCGTGCTCTGCGTCAGTATCCTCGGGTTTTCGTGGAAGCTCATCGCTGGCATCGAGCCGGCCCAAAGCTCCGGCGGCGCCGCGGTGCTTGTCGGTTTCGCGGCGGCGGCCCTTTTGGTGGTGGCCCTCGAGCTGTTTCTCTCGAAGGGCTTCGACATCCTGCATATCTGCCAGGTGCTCTTCCCCGCGCTCACCGTCGTGTTCCTGCTGCCGTCGCTATTCGGGCAGCAGTACACGACGCTGCTCGTAGCGTTTCTCATGTTCGGCTTCGAAGTGGTGAACCTGCTGCTCATCATCACCTGCGCCGTGTACACCATTCGAAACGGGCTGCCCTCCTCGCCGCTGTACGCCCTGTGCATCGGGCCCGTCCTGCTTTCCATGGCCGTGGGCAGCGGGCTGGCCGAACTTCTGGGGCCGGCGCTTTCCGACGACCTCGCCCATTGGACGAACGTCATCCTGCTTTGCGTGGTGCTGCTGTCGGTCGCGCTCATTCTGGTCACGCGCGGAAAGGGACAGGCGCTGGCCTCCATGACCGATGCGGAACTGCTGAACCGCGGCACAACGTTACGGCGGGGACGGCGCGATGGCCGGCACGACCCCTCCTCGACCGAAAACGACGCAGCCCACGCCGAAAGCGAGCCACGCTCTTTGGATGCTGCCGCCAACGCAGAAGCCGGCCCGGCGCCCAGCGACGGCCCCTCCGAGCAACAGCGCCGCATCCACAGCTACCTTGAAGAGCGCGGCCTCTCCCCACGCGAGATCGAGGTGGCCGAGCTGCTCATGAAGGGCCACACCGTATCGGCCATCGCCGGCAAGCTGTTCATCTCGGAAAACACCACTCGCGGCCACGCCAAAAGCATCTACAAGAAACTCGACATTCACTCCCGCCAGGAGTTGGTCGACCTAGACGACCAACTCACACGGGCGTAGCGCATGAAATGCTCTGATCAAGAAGACTCGGACGGTAACTGAATTCTAGCTCGTTCCGCAAGCGACGCATCAAGCCAAGCCCATCGGCGAAACCGCTCGAATCGCCGCCGCTCACATTGCGGAAAAGGCTTGGCTAACCTGCGCGGCCATTGTAGGCGTATCCGCCTGACCCTACTCCGGCAGCTTGCAGACGTCGACCCAAATGCTGCCAGGGGTGTACGCAGCCAGCTCGTCGAGGGTGAGGGCGATGGCGCTGTTGGAGCTGCCGCAGGCCGGGTACACCACGTCAAAGCGGCGCAGCGATTCGTCTAGGTACACGTCGCACCCCTCATTCACCGCGAAGGGGCACACGCCACCCACCGCGTGACCGATGCGTTCCTCAGCCTCTTCGGCGGGAAGCATACGGGGCTTGCATCCGAACTGGGCCTTGAACTTCGGATTCGCAATGCGAGCATCGCCCGCGCACACCACGAGCGCCACCCGGTCGCCCACGGCGAAGGACAGCGTCTTGGCAATACGCGCCGGTTCGCAGCCCACGGCCTGAGCCGCCAGCTCCACGGTTGCGCTGGATGTGGGGAATTCCATAACGTCCCCCTCGCGCCCGAATTCCGCAAAGTATGCCTTCACCTTGTCGATCGCCATCTCGCTTACCGCCTTTCGACACCATCTTCGACGTTGTGGAATAATAGCACGGCACACATCTCCGGGAAGCCCTGAGGAGGACTCATGATCTCGTTCGAGAACGACTATTCCACCGGTGCCCATCCGCGCATTCTTGAAGCGTTGGCGGCAACGAACTTGGAGCCGGCGCCGGGCTATGGCGGCGATCGTTTCTGCGAAAGCGCGGCGGCCCGCATCCGTACGGCCTGCGACGACGAGACCGCCGACGTGTTCTTCCTCATGGGCGGCACCCAGACCAACGCCGTGGTCATTTCGGCTCTGCTGGCCGGGCACGAAGGCGTGATTGCTGCCGATACGGGGCACATCGCCGTTCATGAAGCAGGCGCCATTGAAGCCACGGGCCACAAGGTGCTCACCGTGCCCGAATGCGACGGCAAGCTGCGCGCCGCCGACGTGAAAGCTTACCTGGAGGCCTTCTACGCCGATGCCAGCTACACTCACATGGTGTTCCCGGGCATGGTGTTCATCGCGCATCCCTCCGAGCTGGGCACGCTGTACTCCCTGGCCGAATTGGAGGAGCTCTCGGCACTCTGTCGCCGCTACCAGATTCCTCTGTACCTGGACGGCGCACGCCTCGCCTATGGCTTGGCCGCTCCCGACACCGATGTCACCCTGGCCGACATCGCGCGCCTCGCCGACGCCTTCTACATCGGCGGCACCAAATGCGGAGCGCTCTGCGGCGAGGCGGTCGTGTTCCCGCGCGGCGGCATGCCCCGGCACTTCCTCACCCACGCCAAGCAGCACGGCGCCCTGCTGGCCAAGGGGCGTCTGCTCGGCGTGCAGTTCGACACGCTGTTCACCAATAACTTGTACGGCGAAGTGGGACGTGTGGCCATCGCAGCCGCCGACGAGCTGCGCCGCATCCTGCGCGAGGCCGGGTGCACCTTCTTCCGCGAAAGCCCCACCAATCAACAGTTCGTGGTTCTGGAAAATGCCCAGGTCGAGGCGCTGGCCGAGCGCATCCGCTTCAGCACCTGGGAAAAGCTCGGGGACGGCCGCACCGTCATCCGCCTCGTCACCAGCTGGTCCACCACCCCCGACGACCTCGCGGCCCTGGAAGCGGCCCTGCACGAGGTGATGCAGTAGCTCACGACGCCTCTGCTTGCCGCCTCGATGCTCTCGCCGTCTCCACTTCGTGCACCCATGGCGAGCCCGCAGCCCGCTTAAGATCAGGCGGCCGGCGCATTCGAAGCATTCTTCACGAATCAGTTTCGAGTTGCGCTGGGCGAGGGTGTGCCGTCCCAATCCGTGGCATCATAGTCGCGCATTGTTCGTCGGGCCGCCAAGACGCATCGTGCGGCCAGTGCGAGAATAGAGGAACTCATGGACAAGTACATCTGCGACATATGCGGCTACATCTACGACCCAGCTGTGGGCGATCCCGACGGCGGCATCACTGCGGGAACTGCCTTCGAGGACATCCCCGAAGACTGGGTTTGCCCCGTATGCGGCGTTGGCAAGGACGACTTCTCGCTGTACACGGAATAGCGCCGCACTTCCACCCCTGTCAAGCGCAAAGCCTCGCGACCGTTAAACGACTCAGCCATCGGAGCGCCGATCATCCAAGCACCTCAGCTGATCGGCGCTCCTTGCATTCAAGCGCCTTGCTTTCTGGCAAGTTTTCCAAAGTTTGCGACACGTTCGTGGCAAAGCAGGCTTCAGAAACTCTTTTCCAAAGGCAAATCCTGGTGTTTCGCCCTTTTTGCGCCTACTCTATGGGTTCGCAATGTCGAAACCCCCGAAAAACTTGCCTAAAACGTGCCCTCAAAATAACGCAGCTCTCTACACTTTGTTGCACCATCGTGATAAGATGCTGTCATCGATAACGAGCCAGTGCGAATCCTGCCAGCGCAGCCCATGATCGGAAGCCGTGCCCGACCTTCCGCATACCAGATTCGCAAGATCCTCTTCGCCCCGGGTGCAAGAGGAGTGTGCCATGACCCAGAAAAGCCTTTCTTCGGAAACCTGCCTCGGGTATCTTTCCGCTCTCCAAGTCCACGCTTTCTGCAGACGCCGCGGAATCGCCCTCGCCACAACACGCCACCGCCACTTTCCGTCAAAGGCAGCCAGTCGCGATCAGGCAAACGACCTCACCATCCGCACGTGCGACCCGTACTTGCCTGCCGGCATTCCAATGCCGCTCCACTGCGTTTCGTCAAGCACGTCAACTCCAAGATCCGCTGAATTCCGCAAGCCTCACCTCTGCAGACTCCCCCTTTCGGGAAACGCCCTGCAGCGCTGGAACGAGAGCATTCTTCTCTCCAGCCCCTCACTTGCTTTTATCCAAGAAGCCTCCCTGCGTTCTTTCGTGGACACCCTTGTTCTCGGATTCGAGCTATGTGGCACATACCAGCAGAAGACCCTGGCAACGTCGACCGTATATGGCACACAACCGCTTACGAGCGTGCGTAAAATTCGTGGGTTCCTCGAGCGCAATTCCCGTCTTTTTGGCGCCCAGCGAGCACGTGCCGCAGCTTCATATCTCGTCGACGGCTCCGCTTCTCCCCGCGAAACTCAAGCCGCGCTTCTCCTAGGACTGCCCGCATTCTACGGAGGATACGGGCTCGGCATGCCCTCCATGAACTACGAAATTTCCTGCACCCCCCAAGCCACCGCAATCTCCGGACGACGAACCCTTCGGTGCGATCTTTTCTGGCCCGAGGCCTCTATCGCCGTCGAATACCAGAGCCGGGAGTTCCACTCGGGCGACCTATGCCGCATTCGCGATTCGCGACGGACGAACGCCCTGCAAGCTATGGGCATCGCCGTCGTCGGACTGACCAACAACGAACTCGAAAGCGTTGAGGCCACGGATGTCATCGTGGAGACTGTCCGCAAAGCGCAAGGCGTCCGATTTCGCACGGCAGTCGGGAATTACCATGCCCGCAAGCTGAGATTGCGCCGACAGCTAGGGCTCCCCCTTTACCCCTATGAGACCTTTGCGCCTAGACCATACGAAGAATAGAGCGTCTGTGGGAAGAATATCGCAAGAATGCCGGCGACCCAGCTTCCGGAACAGCGCCGCCAGGCAGCCCAACGGGGCACCGCCAGCCAACACCAACGCAGTCGGGAAGGGTCGCCGCCGACCATCACCGCCGGCACCAGCGCAACGGGAGACGCCGGCGTCAATCCAGCCGACCAGCTTCCGAAGAGGCCCATCGGAAGGCATCGCCGCCTACTGCCCGAGATAGTCACCAGCGCATTAGCCCACGCTGCCATACCTGCTCATCGATACTTGCTGCAGCCCGAAAAATGGCAAGTTTTTTGAGGATTTCGACCTTATAGCTGGCCGTATTCCCTTGAAAAACCGAAGCTCGCTCCGGGAAGAGCCTAATGCTATCGTTTATCGACAGTTTACTAGGATAGCTTGATCTGCCATCGCCTTGTAACGTCGAAACCCTCGGAAAACTTGCCATAAAGAGAAGACCAAAATTGCACGCGGCCCCTCCAGAGCTTCGGGCGCAGCTCGCCAAACGGATGCGGCCAGCCGAGCGGGTGAGGCTCGCCAAGGAGGTGAGGCTCGCTAGGCGGATGCGGCCGAGCGGGTGAGGCTCGCTAGGCACATGCGACCAGCCGAGCGGGTGAGGCTCGCCAAGGGGTGCAGCTCGCTAAACGGATGCGGCTCGCTAGGCGGGCGCGACCAGCCGAGCGGGTGCGACTCGCTAAGCGGATGCGACCAGCCAAGCGGACGTCGGCAGGATACAAAGCGCCCAGGCAGCAAAAGGCGGGGCGGCCGCGCAATCTCGCGCGAACGCCCCGCCTTTGAGGTTTCCGGACAAGCAGCTTGCCTCTGATTGCGCGATTGGCAATCCCCTACCCGAGGTTGATCTGGCGATGCAGGACGCGGGTCAGCACCAGGTAGTAGGCGATGCCGATGAGGATGAACACCACACCCGTCACCAGGGCCACGGTGCCCACGGACATCAGAATCGCGAAGCACACCAGCGCGCCGAGCGCCGGGAACACCAGGTGCATGAACACGGCCTTTGCGCCCGAACGCTGCTTCAGCTGGAACCAGCAGAACACGATGACCGACACGTTCAGCATCACATAGGTGGACAGCGCGCCGAAGTTCGAGATCTTCACCACGGTGTTCATGTCGATGCCGCTGAAATGGAAGAGCAGCGTCAGCACCACGGACAGGGCGATGATGAAGATGACGGCGTTCAACGGCGAGTTCGTGCGCTTGTTCATCTTGGCCATGAACTTCGGCAGGCAGCCGCCATTGGCCATGGTGAACATGACGAAGGCGATGGAGTTCTGCTGCGCGATAGCGGTGAACACGCCCTGGGCCAGCGCCACGCCCACGGCGCACACGATCATGAGCCAGGGACCGGCGGCCATCTTGGCCACGGCGTAGAACGCGTTGTCAGTGTTGCCGGCAAAGGCCGCGCCCGACGGATCGATGCACGTGGCGATGAAGCACTGCAGCGCGTACAGCACGCACAGCACGATGGCCATGATCATCATGGCGCGCGACGGCCCGTGCTTGGGATCCTTCGCCTCTTGGGTCAGCGTGGCGATGGCGCCGAAGCCCACGTAGGACATCACGGCCAGCGACACAGCGGACATGGTGCCGCCGAACTCGAACTTGGCGGGGTTGAACAGGTTGGTCGGCGAGAAATTCGCGCTCTCGGGATGCTGCACGACGAACATCACGCCGCACACGACGAACAGCGCGAGAATCGCCAGCTGGGCTACCAGCGCCACCTTGTTCACCACCATGGCGGTCTTCATGCCGATAAGCGACACGATGGCCACAATAATGAGGAACCCGAAGCACAGAGCCAAAATCGGCACATCCGGCAGCATACTGTGGATGGCGATAGCGGCGATGAGGTACACCATGGCCGGGCTTACCAAGTACTGCAACAGCATCAGCCAGCCGGCGATGAAGCCGGGCAGCTTGCCGAACACGTGGCTCACATAAGTAAAGATAGAGCCCGAAGACGGGAAATGCTGAATCATGATGCCGAAGGAGAACACCGAGAACAGCACGGCCACGAACCCGATGAGGAACGCGAGCGTGGGCATGCCGCCGGAGTCGGCGAACACGCCGCCGTAAACGGCCATGGGCGAGATAGGCACCATGGTGATGAGGCCCCATACCACCATGTCCTTCACGGTAAGGGTCGCCTTGAAGTCGTCGCCGGCGTTCTGCTGGGTGGCCACGGTCGGCTTCGTCACTTTCTTCCCGTTGTTTTCCGGCATGGAGAGGCGAGCGGTCGTGGCGTCATCGGAGACACCCTTCGCCGCACCGGACGCGGCCGTGGCTACGGCTACGGGAGCCTTCGGCGGCGCGGTCAATATGTCCACGGCCCCGCTCGAAACCGAGTTCGGCGGCGATGTCTCGCTCTCGTACGGATCGTACAACACCAACAAACAGGCCGTGCACGTCTCGTCGGGGCTGATGGGCGGCCATTGGACGGTGGACGCACGCCTAACGCGCCTCTCCTCGGACGGCTACATCCGCCGCGGAGGGACCTCCCTCACCTCCTACATGTTCCAAGGCGGCTATTACAACGGCAACACGATGCTCAAGCTGGTTTCGTTCGGCGGCAAGGCCAAGACCAACCTCAGCTACAACGGCGCCACGCGCGACGAGATGCGTCTCAACGGCCGCCGTTACAACAGCAGCGGCATGTACTCCACCTCGGACGCCTACTCCCACCGCATCTGGAACAGCGAGGACGGCGAGTGGCAGCAGGTGAACTTCTACGACGACGAGACCGACAACTACCTGCAGATCAACAACCAGCTGATCCTCAGCCAGCGTCTGGGCGACCGCTGGACGCTGAGCGCCACGGCCTTCTACACCTACGGTTACGGCTACTACAAGCAGTATAAGGACAACGCCAAACTCTTCGAATACCTCTTCCCCGACCATTTGGCCTACCAGACCGACGACCAAGGCAATTTCGTGACGGACGGCGACGGCGAACGAATCGCCGTACGCAGGGACCTGATCCGCGAAAAACTCATGCGCAACCATCTGGGCGGCGTGAACGCCGCGGCGGCCTACGCTGCGGAGAACCTCGATCTCGCCTTCGGCGGCTCGTGGAGCTACTACAGCTGTCCCCATTGGGGCGAGCTGGACTGGATGCAGGAGACCGATCCCGCCGACTACCGCAGCAAACGCTGGTACGACAACGACGTGGACAAGCAGGACGCCAACCTCTTCGCACGCGCCAACTGGACCGTAGCCCGCGGACTTAACCTCTTCGCCGACATGCAGTACCGCTACGTTCACTACAAGGCATGGGGCGTGAACGACAACTACGACGAAGCGAGCGGGGGCATGCAGCCCATCGACGTGGACGAGACATACCACTTCTTCAACCCCCGCGCCGGCGTCAACTACTCGCCCGGCAAACGCCACAACTTCTACTTCTCGTTCGCCGTGGCGCAGAAGGAGCCGACGCGCAGCGACTTCACGGACCGCTACATGTTCTCCGGCGACGACTCGTACCCCTCGTCCGAGAAGCTCTACGACTACGAACTGGGCTACAACTACACCTCGCCCCGGTTCAGTGCGGGCGTGAACCTCTACTACATGAAGTACAAGGACCAGCTGGTGCATACGGGCATGGTCAACGACAGTTCCGACGCGCTGAACGTCAACGTGCCCGACAGCTACCGCCGCGGCATCGAGCTGACGGCTTCGTGGCGCGTGACCGGGTGGTTCACCGCCGGCGCCAACGCCACCTTCAGCCAGAACCGGATCGAGAACTATGTGGACGCACTCTCGAACAGCCCCACCTACGGGCAGAATCTGGGCGAGCGGACCATCTCCTACTCGCCGTCGGCCATGGGGTCGCTGTTTCTGGACTTCCATTACCGGGGCTTCGAAGCCGTGCTGCACACGCAGGCCGTAGGCAAACAGTATTTTACCAACGACGAGAACGAGACGCTCTCGCTCGGCCGTTACTGCGTCACCAACCTCAATCTGGGCTACACGTTCCGCACCCGCGCCGCCCGAAGCGTGCGGCTGGGCCTGCAGATCAACAACCTCTTCAACGCCGAGTACGAAAGCAACGGCTACGGCTATTCGTACATGGACACGTGGAGCGACCCGACGCCCCGGCGCATCGACATGGCCTACTACTTCGCGCAGGCGCCCCTGAACGTGCTGGCCAACGTCACGGTAAAGTTCTGACGGGCAAATTCCGTCCTCCCGGAACCCGATCCGGAGGGACGCAACGCAGATAAAACGATGGATTGGAAACTTATCCTGCAGATCGCCGGCGTGGTGCTGGGGCTGCTCTATCTCTGGCTCGAATACCGCGCCGACATCCGGTTGTGGATTGTGGGACTCGTCATGCCGCTGGTCCACGGCGCGCTCTACTACAAGGCGGGGTTGTACGCCGACTGTTCGATGCAGGTCTACTACGTACTGGCAGGACTCTACGGCTGGCTCGTATGGCGCAACGCCCCGCGCAAAAAGCCCAAGACGGCCCGGAACGCGGCAGCGGCAGGACCGACCGATCAAACGGCCGGAAGCGAAGCACTCGCAGGGGGACACAACAGCCAACCGGACCGGAACACAACGGCGGGACATAGCGACCAAACGGCCTGCAATGCAGGACCCGAAGCGGCCCAAACAGCCCGGAGCG
>ERZ836441.929-NODE-929-length-31787-cov-13.878199_pt1 | contig 31787 bp, 29 predicted proteins | sample MGYA00519686_ERZ836441 | MGnify/ENA primary metagenome ERZ836441 (study PRJEB31850, sample SAMEA3708800) | human gut metagenome | biome: human gut; feature: human-associated habitat; material: faeces | place: China | collected 2014 ... | reverse complement strand
GATTTTTATTGTAGTCCACATAGAAATGCATAGGACCCGTCCAAATCTCTACATTCTTAATACCTAAACGGTTCATTTCCTGGAAAAAACGTTCAAAAGAATAAAATCTATAATGACAGTTCATTCCGCATAATCGATCTTTAAAATTTTTCATTTATTTATCCTCATCAAATTTCTCTGGTTCAACACCCTTTTCTTTTGCACAAGCCAAAAATTGGTCCGGGGCTAATTTTGAAGCATATACATCTTTTGATGAAAGCATCAAATCCGCCTTAAGATCAAACCCATAGTTTTTCACTAAGCGCTTAATGTGCGTAACACTTGAGCCTGACGCAATACAAAAATTATAGTTATGCACTTTTAAAAAATCGTGCAATTCTTCCAATTTCATATTTATTGGCAGATTCTGGAATCACAAAGTGTTTTATAATATGAAACAAATTCATCATATGCAATTTCTAAAATATCCTCTAACAATGAATAATCATTTTGTAAATCAGATAAACGAAATAGCTTGTCCCAAAGCATACCGAGCAAATATTCTCTTAGAAAATAATGATTGTGTTTTTACAAATGTCTTCAAACACTTCGATATATGGGGTTTTCGTATCAAACATCAACCCATCCATATCAAAAATAATCATATTAATTGCAATAATGATGTTTCAACTTTCATATAATCAAAGGAGCTTTAAAGCTCCTTTTTCAATCATTATTAGTATTTTAATGCTTTATAGTAACGACGAATATCAATTGGATGACGTCTGCAATGTTCTAAGTGAACATTTAATCTCATAAATGCTGAACGCATTACAATTGGTGATAAAACTCCACGGAATTCTTCATCAATACCTGGAAGAGCAAATTTTTTAGTATCAAACACTGTCACTTTAGCACTAACTCTATTAACAAATTTCTCAACACGATCCATTTCAGGACGAGTTTTATCTTCACCTTTAATTAAGATAACTGGAATATCTCTTTCAATTACTTCTAATGTACCGTGGAAGAAGTTAGCAGCTGAAATTGGACGTGTACGCATCCATTGCATTTCTTCCATAATGCACATACCATAGCAAACTGCCCAATCTTCAAGATTACCAGATCCTACTAAGTATGTGATTGGTTCATCGCAGTATTTCTCAGCATAATTTTTCATTTCTTCATCCGCATCTTTATAGATTTGAACAACTGCATCAGGTAAGTTTTTCATTTGAGAAGTTAGCTTGTCGTATGCATCAAATTCACCAGCATTCTTCATAAAACGAAGAACCACTGTATACCACCAATAGTATTCACCACCAACCGTAGTAACTAAATGATCAACTTTCTTAGCTAATGGTGATTCTGGAACCTCAACATATCCAATTACACGTGCTCCAACTTCATGAGCTTTATCAATAGCTGCTTCTACTTCAATTGTATTTCCTGACAATGATGCGATAACTACAACTGAATTTTTTGTAAATTTCTTATTTCCTTCATATAAGAAATCTGTTGCATTTTCTAAATATAATGGTAATGAACATCCTAATTGTTTAGCTGTATGCATAATTTGCCCTGCATATAATAATGTTCCACCAATTCCAAATAAGAAGATATTATCATACCCTTCATCACAAATTTGGTCTACTACCTTTTCTACCTCAGGGATCATATCAACACCATTTTGATGATCCTGTCTTACTTTTGCTTCGTCGAAATTTAACATTTTAATTTACCATCCTTTTCTATTTATCCTAAAAGCCCGAATTGTGCACATGCAATGCCTACAACAGCTGTACCAATAATCAACCATAGAACATTGATTTCCTTTTTCATCAAAGAGTAATATATTCCGGTTACAGCCAAAGGCAACATACCTGGCAAAATTCCATTTAAAATATCTTGAATGTGTGTTGCAGATTCTCCACTACCAATAGCCAATGGAGTCGTTACACTAACCAATTCATTTGTCATACCACCAATTACCATAACTCCAAGAATAGAAGCTGCTAGCATAAATTTTTTCATTAAACCAGATTGTTGAATCTTCGTTAAATAGTTAGCTCCTAATTCATAACCTTTCATTGAGCAGAAATAACGTAATGCAAACGCTGGCACATTGAAAATCAATAAGAATAAGATTGGACCCAATGCACTACCTTGCACTGCTAATGAAGTACCGATACCAATTGCCAATACACGAAGTGTACCTAACAATAATGAATCTCCAATTCCACTTAAAGGCCCCATCAGTGTGGCTTTAACAGCATTAATACTTGATGTGTCAAAGTTTGGATCTTTTGCATTCATTTCTTCCATAGCAAGAACAATACCACCTACAAATGGAGAAACATGTGGTGTAATATTGAAAAACTCTAAATGTCTTTCAAGAGCTTCTGACAACCCTTTTTTATCATCTTTATAAATCTTTTCTAATCCTTTAGCTACCATGAAAGCAAATCCCATATGCATTTGTCTTTCATAATGCCATGAAAACTCCATCGGTAACGAACGCCAAAACATTTTTTGTAAATCTTTTTTTGTGATTACATTTTCATTAGAAGTCGTCATCTTCATCTAATCCTCCTTGCACTGCCAAAGTTTCTTCTTCATGGAAATTAATTTTAATAAATACTGCAATTACACCAATAATAGCAATACCAACAACTGGAATACCGAAGTATGCTGATAACACAAATCCTAAGAAAAAGAATGGTACTACATCTTTATTCATAATCATTTGTGCTAACATCGCAAATCCAATACCTGGAAGCATTCCACACGCAATACTTAAACCATTTGTGATAACTTCAGGGATTGCATTCACAATTGCTTGCATTTGTGTACTTCCTAGAGCAAATCCTAAGAAAGTTAATAAGAACAATACAAAGCATGTTAAGAATCCTGTGCATAAATGAATTGTACCAACTGCTTTTGTGTTTCCTTGCGCCGCATATTTATCTGCCAATTTACCAAACATAGGACGAACCAACGAAAACATTACATTATCAATTGATTGTGCTAATAAAGCGATTGGAAATGCCATCGTAAATGCAATTTCAGCTCCCTTTCCAGTAGTAATCGCAAATGCTGTTCCTAACACTCCACCTACTATTACATTAGGCGGAATGTATGCCCCGACCGAAACTTGTCCTAAGAAAGCTAATTCTAAAGTTGCGCCAATTTTAATACCTAGCTCAGGATTTCCTAATACCAAACCAACAAATGGACCTAAAACAATTGGTCGTTGAATCATATTCGTACCCGTTGCTAAGTCACACTTACCAATGAAAGCTATACAGCCTAACAAAAATGCTTGTAATATCATATTTTTCTCCTTTTCTTTTTATAAAGCACTTAATGCATCTAACGATTTATCCGTTGGAACCATTCGAATGTCAACTTTAATTCCTTCAGAAACCATATCACGAATCATTTGTTCTTCTTCCTTAGTAACATTCATTGCCTTTGAAATATTACGAGTTTCATCAGTTGCTTTTGTTCCTCCTAAATTAACTGCTTTAATGTTACATGCTTCAGCAATCGTCTTAGCATCCTTAATAGATTCAACCACAATAAATAATTTGTATTTATCAGTCACTCCACTGTTGATTGCATTCACTGCATCTGCAATATTTTTAATTACTAACTTCACTCCAGTAGGTTTAGCTAGTTTTATTGACATTTTTCTTAAATCATCGTTCATAACTGCATCACTTGCTATTAAGATACAGTCTGCACTTAGTTTGGATGTCCAAGAAAAAGCCACTTGACCATGCAATAATCTGTGGTCTACTCTTAATAATTTGATCATTTTTTTCTCCTCCTATTAGAAATCTTCATCATCTTCATTTGTCATACCATTCATAACAGTTATTCCTTCTTTAGCCGATTCGATCAAATCGTTCGCATCTGCTAATTCAAGATTTTGACCCGAGCTTTTCATTACTGCATCTAATGCCAATCCCATGTTCATTCCTGAGAAGACCATTACATTATCTAATACTGCAAGTTTAGATAAAGCTGTGTGAACACTACCACCTTTGATATCACACAAGATTACGATTTGTTCTTCACTTTCTTTTGCTTCTTTCAAAACTTCTTGATAAAAATCTTCAGGATTTTGTCCAGGAAGCAAGCTATATGTTTCCACATTCTTAGCTAAATCTCCAACGATCATAGAAACTGAATCTTTCATTCCTTTAGATAATCCTCCATGTGAGGCAAATATTAACCTGCTCATCTATCTTACTCCTTTCTATTTACGTCATTCACTTATATACAAGCAAAAATTGTGCCATAGAAAATAATATAAAAAAATAAAGACGAGTTTTCTCATCTTTACTAGTTATTCTTCACATAATTATAAATATGAATCATTTCCTCTGTAGGAATATCTACACCATAGAAATCTTCCACTTGCTTAAATGCCTTCTTAACATAGTCCACAAAATCCTTGTGTTCATGTAAAAAATCCAAACTTAGATCATACTCTGCATTTCTAGAAACAACTAATCTTTCAATCAAACAACAAATATGCACATATAACCCAAAACAAGTACGATTACTGAAATGAACTCCAACATAGTTTTGTAGAACATCAATCGCATTGGCAACCTGCTCTAATAGTTTTGTTGGATTTAATATCGTTAATGCATTCATAATATTACTCAATGAAAAATTATGTAGAATATTTTTATCAAACAAAAACAGCTGTTCTTCATTCATATAATCTTTGAAGTATTGATTGAAATCTCCAAATGTGTCTTCAATAATTAAATCTTCAATACCCACAAATGGAATGTCCTCCATATTTGGATCTAACGTTCCAAGTACACATAAAACATCAAATTCTTCAAACACATTGTTCTTTTTACCTAGTTCAATCAATTCCGAATAATTCAATGTCTTCACATCCAAATTGATCCCATCTGGAAAAGATTGCTCCAATATCGACTTTAATTTCTTGGCCGTGCCCAATCCACTTGCGCAAGAACATAGAATGACTGGCTGTTTTTGTTGATGCTTTTCAATATGATACGCAAAATTGACACGGAAAGCATCAATCGTTTTTTGTAATATGCTCTCCATCTCTACATTATTACGAATTCCATTTCCAATTTCTAGAGCGATTGGAGTACTCACATTGTTGATAATCCCAATATTCGCATTCTCTATATGCAAACCTTTATAAATATCTTCCAAACTACCCATATCTACTAATAAATACAATTCTTTAACCTTGCCAATACGATCCAAATACCAATTCAGTTTCTCAATCATCGTAGCTGTATCAATATATAAAGGCATATCTAGTGCATCAAAAATATATTGACCTAAGAAACGATTGGCGGCATCCGCAATACTTGAAGCTGTAGAAAAGCCATGCGATAGAACAACAGCTGCTTTTTGATAAAGCCTTGAATCTTTTTGTACATTATAAACATAGAAGATAAACGTACAAATAATGATGGAATACATATCCATTTCTAGATAGGACTTTAAATACGTACAAATTTCTAAAGATACATTCGTCGCTCTAAAAAATTCTTCCTGCAACAATTGATATAAATCATCACATTCTTCTTCATGTTTTAAAAACCAGCTTCTTAAATCATGATATTCATGATGAATCTCATCTAAATAAGATGCGATAGCTAACGTTTCATTATTTGTGATTTTTAATCCGTACCGCGATTCAATCAAGTTAAAGATATGCTGCACACCACGATTATAATAATCTACCTGACTTGATTCTTTCTTTCTAAAGATCAAGTTATCAAAATATTTTTGAACATAATTCTTTTCTTTTGTCATAAAATCCGATAAACTTGTATGTTCCTCTTTATATTTTTGATAACACGCCAACAAGCTATCATTTAATTGAAGAATTTCTTTTGTACCATTATAGTACCCCTGCAAATCATCCACATATATATATTCATCATCGTCCAAGACTGTTTTTTGATTCGCATAAACCTGCTGTAAAAGATCTTTAGGCAAACTATCCAAGTGAATTTCTAATTCGTCATTGACCTTATCAAATAAAGAATTGATACAACAAGACTGCACACTACTCTTTAATTGACCAATGTTGCCTGGCATCTTACTTTGTAACAGCGCATTATACACTTTACTACTCATCTTGATCTGGCAATTTAAACGTTTTTCTTCCTGGCTAAAAATATCATACAACAACTCAATACGCTCTTGCGTACCTCTTTGTTCAAGACTAGGAATGGTGATTGTCATTGGAATACGTCGCATTAATGTTTTTAACAAAACTTTATCCGGATTTTCTGTAGTCGCAAATACAATACGAACATTAGACTTATACCACTTTTCATTATCACCCACACGATGATAAATACCTTGATCCATAAACAAGAACAACTTTTCCTGACATTCAGCCTTTAATTCATGCACCTCATCCAAGAATAAGACGCCGTTATCTGCTAACGCAATCAAACCTTCATTGTCTTTTTCAGCCCCTGTAAAAGCACCTTTAACATGACCAAATAAGTTGGCCGTTAATAATTCCGGATTATTCGCATATTCACTACAATTGACCTGTACAAATTGTCCATCTTTTGAAATGACACCCTGATTTTTTGCCCACTCATACGTCAACTTTGCAATTAAAGACTTACCCGTTCCCGTAGGTCCATAAAGTAACATAGGCAACCCATTAGGAGGATATGAAATGGTAGCTTTACATTGTTTAACAGTTTGAGCCAAAGAATGATTCATGCCCACTAGTTTTTCAAAATCCTTCTTTTCCTGATTTGACAATAAATCATCTAAACTTGCATATACACTATCTTTAAAAGGAATTCCCTTTTCTTTCAAATATTCAACCGAAATGAAACAAAACGGTTTTGATTCAATGCGAATCAATTTATTTTCTTTTACTAATTTATTTAATACAACAGACACCTGCGAACGACTGATCTTTAGATTTTCACTAATCAAGGCAACACTAGTCTTATCAAAATCTTCCTTGTCGCAGCATGCTAAAATATATGCTAATATTTTTTCTATCATGTTACCCTCCACTTTTTTTGAATTATTATACCATAATATGTTATAACATATATACATATGAAACAACATTTGATTTATACACACACCTACAAACAGACATTGCATATGACAACAGGTTTAAAGTCCCATCTTGAAATATTAAGTAAAGATCGACAGACTTTATCCGATCTTTTATATAATGTCAGTCAAAACAATCCCTTTTTAGAATACACTCCCAGTCAAGATATCCAACAATATCTTGAAGCCGGCATATCCAATAAACCGAGTCTAAAGGATGAACTTTATTTGCAGCTGCATACAAGCACCAAAAAATACAATGAACCCATTGCCAATTATATTATTGAATCCTTAGATAGTCATGGTTTCTTTGATCAAGATATCCAAACTGTCCTATCGGACTTAAAATGCACTAAAGCTCAATTTGAAGAAACACTCTCTTTCATTCAAACCTTTGAACCTATTGGTGTGGCTGCTAAAAACAGTATTGATTCTTTAATGATTCAATTAAAAGAAAAAGGCTATACAATTGCATACACGATTTTAAAGAATTATTCAAAAGAACTTGAAGAAAAAGATTTCTATACAATTTCTGAATCTTTAGATATACCTTATGAATCCGTATTTGATGAATTAGCACACATGCAAGAGTGCAATCCATTTCCTTGCAGTGAATATGACACAGAAAGTACGACAAATCTAGCTTTACCTGAATTCACAATTGAAATTGATGAAGATCAATTAAAAATCATCCCCAAAGAAATGGGAAATCTATCGCTTCATTGTGAAGAAGTAAAATTGTCAAAAGAAGCTAAAAAATATTTAAATGAAGCTAAGTTTTATATAGATAGTATCAACCGGCGAAATAAAACCATTCTTTTACTCGCAAATATCTTAATTACCCATCAAAAGAATTATTTTCTATTTCAAGATGATTTAAAAGAATGCACACTTAAAGAAATTGCTGAAGAATCGGGCTACTCGATTTCAACCGTTTCTAGGACTCTGAGTGATAAATATTATGAATTTAATGATCATATGTATCCTGTAAAAGATTTATTTATTTCAAAGACACACAAAGGAAGCAGTAAAGACTCGATTCAAAAAGCCATTCAATTATTGATTGAAGTGGAAAATCCAGAAAATCCTCTACAAGATGAAGAAATTGTAGAAGAACTTAAAAATATGGAACTCTACGCATCCAGAAGAACCATATCAAAATATCGAAAGGAATTAAATATTCCCAATTCAAAACAAAGAAAAAAGGCGAGACTCTACTAAATCTCGCCCCTTACCTTGTTTTCTACAAACTTTTTAAATAGTTTTCAACATTTAAATACTGAATAGTATCCATTTCTGTATTTTCTCCACGATAAATCAATAACATGAAAAATAAGCAACGTTACATTGCTTATACAATTTTTATATAGCACTATTCCATTGTCCTTTTTCATTTTCATAACAGTAATTTTCTAATCAATACTATTACTATACACATCTTGACTTGCTACCTTTTATACCCTTTATACCCATTTAAAGCTCGATGTTCAAGGGTATAAAAAGGAGACGATTAATAAATATCGCCTCTTACTAATTTTTTTGAATATATATGATAATACCCCATCAATAGTGCCGCATTTACGATCCATGTCAATGGCCAACCCAAGAATACAGTAATTAATTCCGAACTAAATTGTGTTGCCACAAATAAATAGACTTGTCTTAAAATAACGAAACATAAAATCATCGAATACATTGGTATTTTCGATAAACCAACACCTCTTAAAGCACCAGCAGTAATATGGGATAAAGGAAGGAAGATATAGCCTGGCGCAAAGACAGAAATCATAGTCACACCAGCTACAATCACATCTTTATCTTGTGAGAATAATCCAACTAAGAACTCTCCATTTGTATAAATCAAGAAGGCTCCTAATGCGATGATTATTTCACACATCAATAATGTTGTATACAAGCCTTTTCTTACACGCTTATAGTTTTGAGCTCCATAATTCTGTCCCACAAACGTTGTGATAGCCATCGAGAAACTTTGAATTGGAAGCTGCAAGAAACCATCTAGTTTTGTAGTTGTACTATATCCTGCAACAGCAGCCGATCCAAATTTAGAAATATACGATTGAACAATCACATTGGAAAAAGAAACAATACTATTTTGTAGGGCTGCCGGTATTCCAATCGAAATAATCCTTGATAGAATGGGCTTTGAAAAACGAATCTTAGAAATATATACCTTATACTCTTTATCTGTATGCATCAATTCATGCATGACTAGAATGGCAGAAACAAGCTGTGCAAGTGTTGTCGCAATACCAACACCGGCAACACCTAAATGAAAGTAGATCACAAACACAAAGTCTAATACAATATTGACTAAACTCGATACGACTAAGTAAATCAACGGATTTTTACTATCGCCCAAAGCTCTTAAAATTCCGGCGCCCATATTATAAATTAACGAGAAGGATACGCCCGCAAAATAGATTTGAAGATAAATTACAGCCAAAGGTAAAACTTCTTTAGGAGAACCAATCATAACTAAGATGGGTTTAGAAAGGGCAATACCCAATATTGTGAATAAGACACATAAAACTAAAGTTAAAGCTAAAGATGTATGAATGGAATCCTGCATCTTCTTTGTTTCTTTGGCTCCAAAATATTGTGCAATCACAACACCAGCACCCGTTGATAATCCCATAAAGAATCCAACTAACATATTAATGATGGAAGTCGATTGTCCTACGGCGGCCAGTGCATGTGAACTGACAAAGTTTCCTACCACATACGAATCGACTGTATTGTATAATTGTTGAAATAAATTTCCAACCAGTAATGGTAAAGAAAATATCAATATTGATTTCCATATACTTCCCTTTAATAAATCTGTGCTTTCCAACGCCTTCACCCTTCCCAAAAGAAAATGCAGAATTCCATATTGGTCTTCTACATAATGTAAAATAATATTAACTCTTTTCTGAAAAAATTGAAAGCTTATCCTAAAATTACATCCAATACCATCATCACACAAAATCCAAACAAGAAAGAAATTGTTGGAAGATTCGAATGTTTTCCTTGAGCCATTTCAGGAACAAGTTCTTCAATCACCACAAACAACATGGCTCCTGCCGCAAAACTTAAACAAAATGGTAAACATTGTAAGATCCAATTTGAAAACAAAATTGTGAAAAAACCAAATATAGGTTCTACAATACCCGATAATGAACCTATCAAAAATGCCTTATGTTTTGAAAAGCCATTGCTCTTTAAGGGTAAAGATAAAATAGCGCCTTCCGGAAAATTTTGTATCGCAATCCCAATGGATAAAGCTAAAGCCGCATATATACTTCCTGTTCGAATCGCTTGTGCTAGTACTATACCAACAGCCATTCCTTCTGGAATATTATGCAAAGTTACCGCAAATACTAGCTTTGTCGTTTTCTTAAAATGCGATTCTTTTCCCTCTTCATCATTTGTTCCAGGATGCATATGAGGAACAATACAATCTAAGAAAAGAAGTAATAAAGCTCCTAAGAATATGCCAAGTACAATAATCAAAATATTCTTTTCTTGTTCCATCGCTGGAATCAATAAAGACCAAATACTAGCAGCCACCATGACACCAGAGGCAATACCTGAAAAGCATCTAGATAAAAGTTCATTCTTTTTATTTTTGATAAAGTACACAATGGCTGAGCCTAAAGTAGTACCAAAAAAAGGAATTAGTAATCCTAACCACATGATCATCACCATAGTCAGTTTAAACTAATTCCTTTATATACGTCAATTCAAACGCAAATTATATGCAAATCCATGATGCTCAATATAATCCTCTAAGATCCATCCTTTATCATGAATTTCTTTAGCGGCTTCTTTTCCTACATATCTAAAATGCCATGGCTCATTTGTAGCGCCTGTTCTATCACCTGCATTTTCTGGGAAACGCAAAATAAATCCATATTTATGGGCATTTTCTTCAACCCAATTATAGTCTGGTGTTTCACCAAATGTCCCATACGTTCCATCCATTACACTTTGACTTGTTAGATCCACACTCAATCCGCATTGGTGTTCACTTGATCCTGGAACAGAAACTAAACTTGCCGCATAAGCCGCATCATACATCGCAAAATATTCATTATAAACAGCTAATTGCGTTTTATAAGAACGATACGAACTCTTAATCGCAATACTATACCCTTGTTTCAAGCCATCCTTATACATATTTTCAAGTGCCGTTGCCGCGCAATCTCTTAATTGCCCCACTTCACTTTCATAAGGAATATTTACATCTCTTAAATCACTTGGTACATAATCACTTGGAACACTAAAACCATTCTTAATTAAAACCAACATATTTGAAGGATCCTCAATGGTATATGTACGATCATCACGCTTACTTGAATCAATGCCTGGATAAGAAACGGTTAATACAGCTTTTAATGGTTTGAATCCAGAATCTACATATTCCTTGATATCTTTGATTTGTGCCCCTTTAATTGCCAAATATTTCTTTGCCTTTTTATAAGGTACACTAGCCGAGATCAATGTATCCAAATTTGAAATGGTATATACATCTGAATTTTTAAACAATACATCTTTTGTATATCCTAAATAATTTAAATCTTCCATTCTTTCATAGTAAGAATCAATATAATAAACAACTTTCTTCACACTCTTTTTTGAAGCCCTGTAATATTCATCATACAATAAATAATGCGAATCATTTTTAACCTTATCCCACTTTGAAATATCAATAGTTTGATCATAGTCCAAGATATCTTTGATGTCATCTTTTTCTAATTTTAATACAACTTTCTTATCCTCTTTATGATATCCCTTAATACTCAATCGAATACTTGTAAAATTCGCAATCAATAATGCGATACAAATCACTGGAATCAACACGACAATTGCGATTCTTTTACTATTCACTTTTCTTTTTACCTTTTTCATAAACTCACCAAGAATCATTATATAGAATAAGAACTTGAAAAACAAATGGGCTTCATTTACAAAACATTTTCATCTTATATGTAATATTTTTCACAACGTGATACAATAGATTCTAGAGGTGATTATATGTTATTCAAGAACGCAACCATTTATACAATGGAACAAGACCCTTTTGTAGGTGATTTTAGAATCGATAAAGGTGTATTTACAGAAGTAGGAACAAATTTAACAGCGAATGAAGGTGAAGATGTACAAGATTTAAATGGACTCTTTGTATTTCCTGGTTTAGTTGAAAGTCATTGCCATTTAGGTATGGAAGAAACAGCCATTCGCTTTGAAGGCGATGATGTCAACGAAATCACAGATCCAATTACTCCAAATATGCGCGGTATTGATGGATGCAATCCAATGGATGAAACCGTAGAACTTGCATTAAAAGGTGGTGTTACTACCGTTGCAGCAGGTCCTGGTAGTGCTAACGTACTTGGTGGAACTTTCTTTGCGTATAAGACAAAAGGAAATTGTATTGATGAAATGACAATTGAAAATCCAATTGCGATGAAAGCAGCCTTTGGTGAAAATCCTAAGCGTTGTTATAAGGATAAGAAAATTGATACACGTATGCAAATCAGTGCTCTTTTAAGAGAAACATTAGAAAAGACAAAGGAATACCTAGCTAAAAAAGAAGCTGGTAAAGATGTCGCTTATGATCAAAAGCTAGAAGCCATGATTCCAGTTATCAAAAAAGAATTGCCATTGAAGTGCCACGCCCATAGAGCCGATGATATTTTGACTGTCATTCGTATTGCGAAAGAATATGATATTGAAGTCACTCTAGATCATGCGACGGATGCAAGATGTATTGTTGAACAGATCAAAGAAAGTGGTTTTCCATGTATTTGTGGACCAAGCTTTGGTCATAAGACAAAATTCGAATTGAAATCAAAATCCTTTAAAACACCAGGCGTACTAAATAAAGCTGGAATTCTAGTTTCCATCACAACCGATTCTCCAGTTATTCCAGAACAATATTTATCTTTATGTGCCGCTCTTGCCGCAAAAGAAGGTATGGATGAATATGAAGCAATCAAAGCCATCACAATCAATCCAGCTAAGATCTTAAAGCTCGATAATCGCGTAGGTTCTATTAAAGCGGGTAAAGATGCCGACTTTATTATTTGTACAAAGAATATTCTGGATACGACAAATGAAATCAAATCTGTCTATATCGATGGAAAGAAGGCTGTGTAATGTTATTTAAAAATGCGATAATTTATACAATGGAGCAAGACCCTTTTGTAGGTGATTTTAGAATTGATAAAGGTGTATTTACAGAAATCGGAAAAGATTTAAATCCAAAAGATGAAGAAGTACAAGATTTAAATGGACTCTACGTATTTCCTGGACTCATTGATGCTCATAGCCATTTAGGTATGGTATGTTCTTCCATTGGTTTTGAAGGGGAAGATGGAAATGAAGTAACAGATCCAATCACGCCCAATATTCGTGGCATTGATGGCTGCAATCCAATGGATGAAACGATTGAAGAAGCTTTAAAATCAGGAGTCACAACCGTAGCTGTAGGACCTGGTAGTGCTAATGTCATCGGTGGAACTTTCTTTGCGTATAAAACAGCAGGTCATTGTATTGATGAAATGACAATTCAAAATCCTTTGGCGATGAAGGCTGCATTTGGAGAAAATCCTAAGCGTTGTTATAAGGGAAAGAAAATTGATACACGTATGCAAATCAGTGCTCTTTTAAGAGAAACATTGGCTAAGACTAAAGAATACATGTCCAAAAAAGAATCTGGTAAAGATGTAGACTATGATCAAAAGCTAGAAGCCATGATTCCTGTTCTTAAAAAACAAATGCCATTAAAGTGTCATTGTCATAGAGCCGATGATATCTTAACTGTGATTCGTATTGCGAAAGAATATGATATTGAAGTGACATTAGATCATGTAACAGATGGAAGAAGCATTATTCCACAAATTAAAGAGAGTGGTTTTCCATGTATTTTAGGACCTTGTTTGGGGCATAAATCAAAGTATGAAGTAAAAAATATGTCTTTTGAAACAGCCAATGAATTCTATAAAGCTGGTATTCCATTCTGCATTATCACAGACTCTCCTGTCGTACCCGAACAATACTTATCCTTAAGTGCAGCTCTAGCACATAAGGCAGGACTACCAGAATATGAAGCTATTAAAGCTATCACAATCAATCCAGCTAAAATTTTAAAACTAGATGATCGTATTGGATCTATTAAAGTTGGTAAAGATGCAGACTTTGTCGTTTGCACAAAAAATATATTAGATACACAAAATGAAATTAAGACAGTATATGTCAATGGAAAGAAGGAAGCATAATGTTATTTAAAAACGCAACCATTTACACAATGGAACAAGAACCTTTTGTAGGAGATTTTAAAATCGATAAAGGTGTATTTACAGAAGTAGGAACAAATTTAACAGCTAATAAGGGTGAAGATGTACAAGATTTAAATGGTCTATATGTATTCCCTGGTTTAGTTGAAAGTCATTGTCATTTAGGTATGGAAGAAACAGCCATTCGTTTTGAAGGCGATGATGTCAACGAAATCACAGATCCAATCACACCAAATATGCGCGGTATTGATGGATGTAATCCAATGGATGAAACCATTGAATCCGCTTTAAAAGGTGGTGTTACTACCGTTGCAGCTGGTCCTGGTAGTGCTAACGTACTTGGTGGAACTTTCTTTGCGTATAAGACAAAAGGAAATTGTATTGATGAAATGACAATTGAAAATCCAATTGCGATGAAGGCTGCATTCGGAGAAAATCCTAAGCGTTGTTATCAGGGAAAGAAAATTGATACGCGTATGCAAATCAGTGCTCTTTTAAGAGAAACATTAGAAAAGACAAAGGAATACATGAAGAAAAAAGAAAACGGAAAAGATGTAGCTTATGATCAAAAGCTTGAAGCCATGATTCCTGTTGTCAAAAGAGAACTTCCATTAAAGTGTCATGCTCATAGAGCCGATGATATCTTAACGGCTATTCGTATCGCAAAAGAAGAAAATATCAAGATTACATTAGATCATGTTACAGATGCAAGAAGCATTCTTCCTCAAATCAAAGAAAGTGGTTTTCCATGTATTTGTGGACCTGCATTGACTCACAAATCAAAATTTGAACTTGCGAATATGTCTTTTGAAACACCAAACGAACTCTATAAAGCAGGTATCTTATTCTCTATCATTACCGACTCTCCGGTTATTCCTCAACAATATCTATCTTTAAGCGCCGCTCTAGCCGCTAAAGCAGGACTTCCAGAATATGAAGCCATTAAAGCCATCACAATCAACCCAGCTAAGATTTTAGGTTTAGATAATCGTGTTGGATCTATTAAAGTTGGTAAAGACGCTGACTTTATCATTTGTGCAAAGAACATTCTAGACACTCAAAATGAAATTACGGCAGTATATGTAGATGGAAAGAAGGCAGCTTAATGCTTTTTAAAAACGCCACTATTTATACCATGGAACAAGATCCATTCGTTGGTGATTTTAGAGTGGATAAAGGAATATTTACAGAGATTGGAAAGAATTTAAGTCCTAAAAACAATGAAGATACACAAAATCTTACAGGATTCAATGTATATCCAGGCATGGTTGAAGCCCATTGTCATTTGGGTATGGAAGAAACGGCTATCGGCTTTGAAGGCAATGATTTAAATGAAATCACAAATCCAATTACACCCAACATGCGTGGTATTGATGGATGCAATCCAATGGATGAAACTGTACAAACTGCATTAGAAGCAGGTATCACAACAGTAGCTGCAGGACCTGGTAGCGCCAATGTGATTGGTGGAACTTTCTTTGCGTATAAGACAAAAGGAAATTGTATTGATGAAATGACCATTCAAAATCCAATTGCGATGAAAGCCGCATTTGGTGAAAATCCAAAGAATTGCTACAAAGGAAAAAATATTGATACACGTATGCAAATCAGTGCATTACTTAGAGAAACTCTAGCTAAGACAAAAGAATACATGATGAAAAAAGAAGCAGGCAAAGATGTAGATTATGATCAAAAGCTTGAAGCTATGATTCCAGTCATCAAAAAAGAAATTCCATTAAAGTGTCATGCTCATAGAGCTGATGATATGTTGACCGCCATTCGTATCGCAAAAGAATATGATATTGAAATTACCTTAGATCATGCGACCGATTCACAAGTGATTCTAGACCAAATCAAAGAAAGTGGTTTTCCATGTATTTGTGGACCAAGTCTTTGTCACAAAGATAAGTTTGAATGTGCCAACGATTCATTTGAAACACCAAATAAAATGTACGAAAAAGGCATCTTATTTGCGATCACAACCGATTCCCCATTCAATCCCCAACAATATCTTCCAATCAATGCAGCCCTAGCCCATAAAGCAGGACTATCTGAAAATGAAGCAATCAAGGCTATCACAATCAATCCAGCTAAAATCTTACATTTAGACAATCGAGTTGGCTCTATTAAATCTGGTAAAGATGCTGACTTTATTATTTGTACAAAAAGTTTGATTGATTTAAATAATACAATAAAAAATGTATATATTAATGGAATAAAAGCTGTCTAAGAATTTTTAAAACCAAACATACTTTATGATCGAAATAATATAAGCATAATGGATTTGTCAATTTAAAAAAAAGACAATTTCATTTCTAAATTTGCACATATACTATCCCATATAGTATAAATTTTGGTCAAGAAATTGAGTCACCCCTCATCTTACATGATGAGGGGTGACCTTTTCTTTTTACCTTTTATTCTACAATTGCTTTTACTAGCAATCTTTCTTTTTCCTTCAGTTTAAAACTTAATTCATCCGCACGATAAATTGAAGATTCAATAAATTTAATAAAATTATAAGACATAAACATTGTCCAAGACATCGCATTCATTTCAATGATTCGCCATGTTGGATAAAGATCATATCCTGTTTTATAGTTTCGCGTATATGGTACATAATCGTTTGTTAAATCAAACATACTATTCAACACAACCTTATATACCCCTTGATTCATTTCTTCTTTACGCTTACTTAATCTTTCTCTTAAAGCTCTACTTGAACTAAACTCTCTTTGTTTATCTTTGATATATTCTTCAATACAATCAATTAATGGTTGAATTTCATATACACTACATTCAAAAGTGCCATCTTCATAAAATGTAGCATTTTGTTTCTTCATCACCCGAATGAATGATATAGGTACTTCATCATCCGGAAAAATTTGATACCAGTCCCCACGATTATTTTGTATTTTAACTTTAAATGACATATTTAACCTCATAAAACAAGGAGAGACATTCATCTCTCCTATAATAAACTAATCTTCTTTACGAGCGTGTTTACCTGTAAATGCGACACCTGCAAGTCCTAATACACCACTCAATGCATAGAATCCTAATGCAGTTTGAGCAGATGTATTTACACCATTAGATTTTTTAGTATCGACACTATTTCCAACATTAGCTGATTTATTTGTTTCGGTTTTATCGTTTTTATCTGATTTATTCAAGTAATCACTTAACGCTTTCATGGCTTCTGCGTGGTTTGCTTCTGCTTTTGCCAAGTTTGATTTGGCTGTCAAATATTCGTTGTATTTGTCATTGTAAGCCGTATTTTTAGCTTCTAAATCTGCTTTCAATGCTTGAGCTTTATCAACTTCTACCTGTAAAGCACTCAACTTAGCTGTTAGAATTTCATTTCCAACTGTCGAGATATCTGCTTTAGAACCATTCATCAATACGTCTTTCAATACGTCTTTGACATTTTTCAATGGAGCAGCTTCAGCATCTACTTTAGCCTTTTCATTTGCAGTTGCTTCGATGTCGGCTGTCAATGCTTCGATGTTTTCATCTGCTTTCGCCTTTTCAGCTTCTTTAGCAGTGATTGTATCCGCTAATTTTGCGATGTCTGTTTCTAATGATTCGACTTGTGCAGAAGCTGTATTGTATGTATCAACAGCTTTTTTAGCTGCATTTCTCAATGCGTCTTTCTTGCTCAAATTTTCTTTAGCTGTTGCCAAACGTGTGTTAGCATCATCTGAAGTGGCTTTTGCATCATTGAATACATCAGATGCTTTCTTATGTTCATCTGTTGCTGTATCGAATGTATCTTTCAACTGAGCTTTTCTAGTCTTAGCTTTTGCTAAAGCATCTTTTGCATCTGCTAAATTCTTTTCAGCTTTTTCCGTGTTTGCTGTCCAGTTATTGATTCTATCATTCAAAGTATTCACTTTGTTCTGAGCTTCTTTGGCTTGAGTTTTGGCAGTATTCACATTTACAGAAGCTGTTTGACGGGCGTTTTCTTTAGATACCAGCTCTGCTTTTGCACTGTTCAAAGCGTTTTCTGCATTTGCTTTAGCTGTCTTTGCTTCTTCGACCTTTTGATTAGCTGCTTTTGTGTTTTGTACAGCTTGATTGTAAGAAGCTGTTGCCTGATTTACACGATTCTGCAATTCAGCACGTTCGTTTTCTTTTGCGGTTTTCTGGTTCTGTAAAGAAGTTAATGCGTTTTTCTTAGCGTTTAACAAATTAAGAGCATTTGTTACGGCCGTGTTATCTTTAGAGCCTGAGCCAGATGCGTTGTTAACGGCGTCTTGTAGAGTTTTGTGCTGAGAATCTACGGATTTTAAGTTGTTGTAGTAGTTATTGAATGATTGCTCAAATTCAGATACAGTCATTACAACTTCACCATCTACATCTAATGTATAGTCCAAAAATTCCTGACAATGAGCTGTAGAAAATTGTCCTTTTGTTCCAACTGCAAATCCTGTCACAGTATATTGTTTTTCAACAATATTTTGATAGTGACCAGTCTCCGAGAATTTGTGATTTCCAGCTAGATATTCAGCTTTTTCTTCGTCATACCAGCCACGGAATGGGCTTCCTGCTGTATTTGCATTTCCATATCCCCATGCAAGATTTTCTCCTGTTGCATATGTTCCTGAGTGGCTCATTTTTACTTTTGCTCGATTTGCATTTACTTGAGCAACAGCCATCAACCATGCACTAACCTTTAATTCAGAAAGTCCTTCTTTTTTACGGATTTCATTACACTCTTTCATATATGCAATAGAAGCCTGCATGTTTTCTAAACTAGTTGCATCATCCTTTTGCCCCATTTGTGTGTATTTTGCTAAATTAGCAATTGCCATATTAGAGTCGTTTTTATCAAAAACAAAATTAACGGCTTCAGATGCTCCAATAGAATCAAAATATCCTTTACTTCCTTGATTTAATCGAGCCAATTCCGTAGCATATTTCGCTTCAAAATCAGCTAAATTCTTTTTAGCTTGTTCCAATGGAGACATTGTCGAATTAAAATCATTTAAAGCCTTGTCATAAGCTGTTTGAGCCTGATTTACTTCATTCTGAGCTGTTGCAATCTTAGCATTTAATTCTTTGATTGCTGCTTCGTTCTTTTCTTTTTCGGCATTCGCTGCATCTAAAGAATCTTTCGCTGATTGTTCTTTAGCTTTTGCATCATTCAACTTGTTTTGAGCGTCTGTTACAGCCTGCTGAGTATTCGCTAAATTTGTCTCGGCAGTTTCCTTTGCGGTTTTTGCCGTTTCATAAGCTAAGTTTGCAGAAGTCAATGCGTTTTCAGCATCTGTCTGTTTTTGCTGTGCAGTCTGTAAATCTGCTTTTGCAGTTTCTAATTCAGCTTTTGCAGTTTCCATTCCGTCTGGATCTGTCATAGAATCTAATAAAGCCTGAGCAGAATCCACAGCTGTTTGTTTTTCTGTTACTTCAGCTGTTGCACTTTCATAATCAGTACGAGCCTGATTCAAAGTATCTTCTTTAGCTGTCAAATCACTTTGAGCAGTATCTAAAGCTGTTTGAGCTTTATCGGCTTCCTTTTGTGCTGTGTCTGTTGCTTCCTGAGCCTTTGCAGCATCTTCAGTTGCCTGATTATATTCTGTTTCCAGTTCTTCTGGAGTCTTCATAGCTGCCAATTGATTTTGCAAGTCTTTTAATTCAGCCTTTTTGTTAGCTAATTCTTTCTCAGCTTCTTGTTTTGCCTTTTCTGCTTTTTGAGAAGTTTTTTGTTCTGCGTTCAAATTGACTGTCATTTGGGCAATCTTAGCTTCTAAATCTGCAATCTCATTCAATAATGACTGTAAACTTTCATCAATATATCCATTCAAAGCATCGTAGCCTGTTTGTACTACTGTGTTTTGAGCAGTATAAGCTTCGTTTGCAGTTCCTACTTCTTGTTTTGCGGCTTCAGCTTCTGCTTTTTTTGCATCTGCTTCTTTTTTTGTCGCATCTAATTTTTCTTGTGCTTCTTTAATTTTTTCTTCTAATAATTCTTTCTGCGTTTTTTCAACTTTTGTTTCTTCTTTTTCAGCTGGAGTTTCTGGATCTGCTGTAGCACCTTTTGCGAATACACTCATCTGTCCAGCTTGTGTAATTACCATACTGGCTGCTGCCAAACTAGTTAATGTTTTCTTGTTGTTCATTTTATTCCTTCCCATTCCTTGTTATAATCTTTACTTTTGGAATATTTCAATTTTTTTAATTCTTCAGAAAAATCTATAACTTCTTCTAAATCTTTTTTTTGAAGTTCTCGCAGGCTTTTTCGCATGCTCTCAAGGACTTTCAACTCTTCTAAAGTTAGTTTTTCCATATAATATACTCCCTAAGTATCTACAAGAAACATTATAGTATCTTAGATATATTCAGTCAATTTCAAATGTTGATTTAAGATACTTTTCTTATATATAATTATTAGATAGTGAGGCACATGACAATGAATTATGAAATTGGCAAAAGAGTTAGGAAAATTCGATTACAAAAAGGAATTAGCCAAGAACAATTTGGCGAACTAATCGGTATCAAAAAAGCAGCAGTATCAAAAATAGAAAATGGCGATAACAGTCTATCAAAAAGCAATCTAATTTCTATATGTAAACAATTCAATATTAATGAAGAATGGTTATTATACGGAAAAGGTGAAATGTTTATTCCTACATCTAGAGAAAATGAGATTCGAGCATTCTTTGAAAATGCCATGTCGTCTGATACTGATTTAGCAAAGATACAACGTAAATTCATTAACACACTCATTTCCCTGGATAAGGAAGAATGGATTGTACTCGATCGATTTATGAAGAAATATCATTTTAATCAAAAATAATATCTATAAGCTGTCTAAGACAGCTTTTTATATGTTAAAATAATGTGGTTGGAGAAAATAGATTATGAATATAGTTGAAAAATATGGTGGAACCAGCGTTGGAACCATTGAACAGATTCAGGCCATTGCGCTTCATGCCAAACACATGAAAGAACAAGGTCACAATCTAGTCATTGTTGCCAGTGCCATGGGAAAAACCACAAATAAATTAATAGAATTAGCTCATAGTGTCACAAACAATCCAAATAAAAGAGAATTGGATAGTTTATTATCTACAGGTGAGCAACAAACAATTACACTTCTTGCGATTGCGATGAATGCACTCGGTGTGGATGTGATCAGTTTAACTGGCTATCAAGCAGGTTTTCTTACTAGCAAGCACCATTCTCGTGCTTTGATCAAAGATATTGATACAACCACAATTCAATCTCATTTAGACCAAGGAAAAGTTGTTGTCGTAGCCGGCTTTCAAGGCGCTACTGAATATGGAGATATTACTACTTTAGGTCGTGGGGGAAGTGATACAACAGCCGTTGCGATTGCCGCAAAACTAAACTATCAATGCCATATCTTTACAGATGTTGCAGGTGTCTACACAATAGATCCACGATTATATACGCGTGCTAAGAAACTAAAATCAATTTCTTATGAAGAAATGATGCAGATGGCCTGTTTAGGTGCTGGCGTATTGGAAACTCGAAGTGTTGAGCTTGCCAGCAAATATAATGTTCCCCTTTTCTTAGGAAAAGCATTGGAAACAGATTTAGAGAAAGGAACTTGGATTATGCATAAAGAATTAGAAGATATGCCAATTACAGGTTTAAGTGTAAAAGACGACTATGCGATCATGCGCTTTATGCACTTACCTAACGATGGTATTTATTTAGGAAAACTATTTAAAATGATTTCCGATTTAAATATCAACCTTGATACAATTTCACAACAATTAGACGATGAAGGCCTTGCCAACTTTACTTTATATTGTTCCGAAGAACAAAGTAATCAAATCATGGAAAATGCATCAAAAGAATATCCTGTACATCAAATGCTTGGATATATCAAATTGTCTTTAGTAGGACTTGGAATTTCTACACATTCAGGTATTGCGAGTAAAGTATTAAACATCTTAAGTGAAAATAATATTAAATATTATATGATCACATCAAGTGAAATTTCCATTTCACTAACGATTGAAAAGAAAGACAAAGTTAAAGCGGTTCAAGCTTTAGGAAAGGCTTTTGATCTATAATGGAACTTCCAGTTAAATTTAAAGAACAAATGAAAGGACTTCTTCAAGATGAATATGAAGACTATCTACAAAGTTTTGATCATGAAAGATACTATGGATTAAGAATCAATACACTTAAGATTTCTGTTGAAGAATTCTTAAAGATTTCTCCCTTTAAACTACAACCCATCCCATGGACAAATGATGGCTTCTATTATTCAAGTGAAGATAAACCAAGTAAACACCCCTACTATTATGCAGGCCTTTACTATCTTCAAGAACCAAGTGCTATGTTACCAGCACAAGTTCTTCCTGTAGACGAAAATGATATTGTATTAGATACGTGTGCAGCTCCTGGTGGAAAAAGCACAAAACTTGCCACAAAACTCAATCATACTGGACTTTTAATTTCAAATGATATCAGTTCTTCAAGATGCCAAGGACTCTTAAAGAACGTCGAATTATTTGGTTGTGACAATGCTTGGGTAACCAGTGAAGATTTGACAAAGATGGAACAACATTATCCAGAAACATTTGATAAGATTCTAGTGGATGCCCCATGTAGTGGTGAGGGAATGTTTCGTAAAGAACCAGACTTAATTAAAAGCTGGATTGAAAAGGATGATACATTCTATCCGCCGATTCAAAAAAACATTTTAAATGCTGCTGTATCCATGTTAAAGCCTGGTGGATCCATTGTCTATTCCACTTGTACTTTTTCGATTCACGAAAATGAAGAAGTCATTCAAGATGTATTAGACAAACATCCAGACTTGCATCTTGTTCCTATTGAAAAAATAGATGGTATGATGCCAGGTATAAACATGGAAGAATGCGTTCGTTTATATCCACATAAAATCAAGGGAGAAGGTCACTTTGTCGCTTTGCTTGTCAAAGATGGAGAAACAAAACATAAAAAAGTAAGGCTGGAGCCAAGCGATAAGCTTGATGATTGTGTTACTGATTTTTTAAAACTCATTCATTTAAATAAAGGAACCATTAAAGTAAAAAAAGACAAAGTCATCTGGTTAAACAGTGATTTTCAAGCTTATAAAGGCTATCGCGTACTAAGATCTGGCTTATTATTAGGACAATTAAAAGGAAAACATTTTGAACCTAGCCAAAGTCTTGCCCTTGCCCTTTGTCCTGAACAATTTAAAAATGTATTAAACTTCTCCATTGAAGATGAGCGTGTTATTAAATACTTAAAAGGTGAAACTCTAGATGTAAAGGATTTGGATTCAAAAACATCTGGATGGACACTTGTTTGTGTAAATAACTTCCCTTTAGGTTTTGCGAAACTTTCTAAAGGCTCATTAAAAAATAAATATGCGAAAGGATGGCGTTATCAATGAGACTTGACAAGTATTTATCTCATATGGGATTTGGCACAAGAAATGACGTTAAAAAATTAATTAAAAACGGCTGGGTTACTATTAATGATGAAACGATAAAAAAGGCAGACTATAACGTAAAAGAAGATGATAAAGTTTTTGTGGATGATGAGCCCGTTAGCTATGTAGAATTCGAATATTACATTTTGAATAAACCACAAGGCTATGTGAGCGCCACAGAAGATATGCTCTATCCGACTGTCATGGAACTTATTCAAAGTCAAAGACACGATCTATATCCTGTGGGAAGACTTGACGTAGATACAGAAGGCTTGTTACTCATCAGCAATGATGGAAAGTTAACCCATGAAGTATTATCTCCTAAAAAACATGTAGACAAAAAATATTATGTTGAATTTGATGGGACTCTACCAGAAAATGCTGTAGACTTCTTTAATCAACCTATGGAATTTGAAGAATTTACTTCAGCCCCTTCAAAACTAGAAATTTTAGATACAAACAAAGCCTATCTAACGATTCATGAAGGAAAATTCCACCAAGTCAAAAGAATGTTTGAAAAGGCAAACTGCACTGTTACCTATCTTCAACGTATTGAGTTTGGTCCTTTAAAACTAAATGATTTACCATTAGGTGAATTTAGAGCGTTAACCCAAGAAGAATTAGATGCCTTAAAAAGCTAAGAAAGGGGCTGTAACGAGTAAGTGAATTTTATCGCTTATGGAGTTCAGCTCCTCTCTTTTCTTGTAACAATAAAATGCCCATTCTTCGTACACGGGAACATGTTATAAAAACGAAATTGGGTTGATTCTTATTTTAATCTAACATAAAATGTAGATTTCCCTCTGCCTTCCCTGCGAAGTTCTCCTTCTGCTACAAGCTTACGAAGTGAACCTTCTATAGAACTCACACTGAGTGCCAGGCATAGTTCTCGAATATCTTGCTTATTGAATTTCCCAATCCTTTGCTGTGTAGCTTTACGAACCATCTCAATTGCCGGAAGTTTCTCTTCTACAATTTCAAATCGGTCTTCAAAATCTTTGTAAGCAGCAAGAATTGTTCCAATTGACGTACTCTCATCATTAAAATGACGAGATTCTCTTTCTCACAATGCGAGAAATGGAGCATCGCAAAGCTTTCAGCATGGTTCTAGACCTTGCATATAGTCTTTGCATAGCTCTTGTTTTTCGAGCATTTCCAATCCATGTGGACTGTACTCTGTATACTCATACTGCATCCAGCAGGGCTTACGCCTTAGACCTGACTGGATGAGAAATTCTTTATGCTAGAATCCAAAGCATGATTTCATTGTGTGTCCACATTTTTTCTTATTTGAAATCAATGTGTCCTGCATCTTGATAAAGTGTGGAAAATCAAAATGACAGGCTTTAAAATCTGGTGCAGTCAATGTATCGTCAGTATGACATATTAGAAAAGCAGAATATAAATCTCTTTGTACTTTACATCCTTCAATCGTTTTAAATCTTTCATTTAAAGTAGGTTTGATGTATTCACCTGTATCATGGTGAAGTTGTGAAGCGCGATATTGATGAATATCTATTTCGTAATATGGAATTCCATACTGTGTTGCCTTTATTTTTAAATCTGCCTGCATAAGACCTGGAGAACGGTTCTTGATGGAGTCTCCATAACGCTTTTTGCGTTTGTATTTGCGTACCATCTTTGAAGAACCGTCTTTTTGTTTAATGGATACGGCTTTATCCTGTCGTTCAGTTTTTTTGGACTTCTTCTGCAGAGCTTTAAAGTTCATTGGCTCAAGGATGAACTCGCTTGTATTCTGAACGACTCTGTTGATAAAGGTATGATGTGAAGTTTTGATATAAGCAGATTGTTTTCGATAGAGCACGCGTATCTGCCGTTTCAGACGTCTGCATCTTCTTGTTGTCTTCCATTTATGTTTTCCCTTTTTGACTGTACCATTCTTGTTGTAGTTTTCTGGATTATGTTTTCGCATAGAGGCATCCACTAGATTCTGCTTATGACGAATCTCTTTTTCATATTTGGCTGATTCTGGAGCCAATTCTTCCAGATGGACCTCGTTGTTTGAGACTGTCGCAATCGTAGATGTTCCAAAGTCAACGCCTGTACGATGTCCACCATCTTTTGACAGCTTAATTCGTTTTGGTGCATCACCTCGAAGTGTGATCACTACATAATATTTGAATCCACTGTTGAATTCGATTCTTTTTAAAAATGAATAAACAACATCTTCTTTTAAATCAACAGATGAAAGGATGTTTTGGATATATTCATTCTTTGGAATACGCACTTTAAAATAGTGCTTCATAAAACATATGGTATCCCATCTTAAAAGACGTACACCTGTTACAGCAGATTTTTGTTTGATGCAATCGAAACTATTATATCTTCGATAATGAAGATGTTGTCCATCCTCAAAAAGAACTTTTTCTACTCCCTTATATACAGCTTCAGCTTCTGCCTGTGCCTGATGAGAGTTGATGTAGTTCTTGTATTTCTTTTGTTCTTTGGATACAAACTTACACAAAGAAGTCTTCGTAAGATTATACTCTTTTTGTTTAATACACATGATATTTGACAATTCTTTTTTCTTCTTCTTTTCAGAAGCTGACAGTTCAGAACCTTTCTTTTTAGAAAATTCAGATTCTCCATAAGCTTTGCGTGCACCCACATATTCTTTATCATGAAATAAAGCATTCAAACGGTTTGTAGCATATCGAACCAACTGGTTATGCATCTGATTCGCATAGAAAAAAGATTTCGACAAAAAACGTTTTTCAGATCCACTTAGTTCCAATTGAAAACGTACTGTATACATATCGAAATCTCCTTTTTTTACGACGTATTCTACGTATATATTATAACATGGTTCACGTATAGAAACTGTTGAAAAACTTTTACATATGTCATTCATCTCATGACTAAAGTCACAAGCGTTCTGACTCTTCCCGTAAAATATAGCTTTGTGTAATAGGAATCGTATCAAAACTCTCATGGATAATATTTAATACATCACGGTATCCTGCGATTTGTTCTTCATCTCTATTCTTTGGTGTGGTCTTCTCCTCCACCAACTGCTTAATTCCTATATTGGTTGTTACAATACCCTCTATCGCATTTGAAGCCTCGGTACTCTGAATCTTTGCTATCTCCACAAGTTTCTCCAACTCGTCTGGTCTTTGCTGAAGATCATAGTTCTTGTTTCCCTGCGAACTTGTATATTGCTGCTATGAGACCAGGAATTTCTGAATCGCACTTTTCTTCTTTAATTTTTGAATAGTTAAACGGTCTCATTATTTAAACACCTGTCTTTCATTTTTCCCTTAAAGTATCTTGTTTCCCTTAAAATATAATCAGAAATAAGGGAAAATCAATATATTTAAGATTATTTTCCCTTAAATTCATTCGTTTTTTGTGGGATAAATAATATTTTATGCGATTTGCAGGGATATATTTACATTTCATTTAATATGTTTTCCCATCAGTCGCATTTGTTGCAAATTTTGCAACAAATGAATCCCGCTGTAATTCACTCTTTCTGTAAATATACTTTTTATATGTCTGGAAATAGTTGATTTATCCCTATCTATTTTTATATATTCAAAAAAGTAAAATGACAACCATTCAGGTTGTCACTTTTTTAACTTCTTACATATGCCTTTAATACTTTAATTTCATCACAATCATACGGTTTGATTGTATACTCTTTTATACTTGCAGGAATAATAAAGGTTTCTGCATAATGCACAATGAAAGGTTCAAAATCCCCTTCAATTAATGCACTCTTTCCATCCACTAAATTCAACATATTCACTGTTCCATGTGTTTGATGATATGAACTATTATTAATTGTATATCTTCTAGTTTCAATAAATTCCAATTCATGAAGACCCGTATGTTCAATCTTGCAATCGTTTCCTTCTTCTTTTACTTCATATGTCGCATTCACTAAATTTTCTTTAACCCAATCTGTAGTACGATCCCATTGAATGACTTGTTTTCCATGTTCAATATGAATAGGTCTAGGAAGTCCATCTAAGCCTAGTCTTTGCCAGTCCCACAATTTAAACGTAAAAATATATGGTGTTGCACTAATTTCAAGAACCATTGCATTCTTTCCTGAACAATGACAAGTTCCTGCAGGAATCAAGAAATGATCATGTTTCTTTGCCGGAAACTTATTAATATACTTATCGGCATCAAAAACAATTTCTCCTCTTTGTGCTGACTCTAAATCCGAAATCATTTCAGTTGGTTGAATTCCCTCTTTTAGACCTAAATAAACAACGGCATCTTCTTTGGCATCCAAAATATAGTAGCTTTCATCTTGTGTATAACTCATTCCAAAATTCTTTTTAATATATTCCGTTAATGGATGTACCTGCAAAGATAAGTTTTGTCCTTCCATCGTATCTAGAAAATCAAAGCGAATCGGAAATTCTGCCCCAAAACGAGAATAGATTTGTTCTCCTAATAATTCTTTTGGTTGATATAACACTAGATCCATAGCTGGAAGTTCTACTATAACTCCATCATAATCAAATAGAATGCTGTTTTCTTCAGGAACCCCATCAAAGCTCCATGCATAATTTGGCTGATCCTTGTCTAAGTTACAAACTTCCTTCATCCATTGACCACCCCATACGCCTGGATCAAAGTATGGTACTGTACGAAATGGTTGTTTTGATAATTGATGCAAACTTATCTTAAATGTATCACTTGAAATCATTTTTGGATCATTCGATTTATTTGTATCCACCACATAATCAAAGCATTCAAAGTATTTTTCTTTGTGTTTGTCCGCTATACGCCATTCGATAAAATAGCCACGCTTATATTTCTTTAAAATTTCTTCATCATAATTATCTACATTATAATTTGCCATCCCTTTACGATAACGCAATTGAATTTGCCATCTAGCCATATCAAAGTAAACATACACATCGCCATGACTTACTAAACTAGCTCCAACTCCATATACAATAACAGATTCTTTCTGTTCTTTAATTTTATTTTGAGCTTCTTCTAGCTTATCTTCATCTATAAAATCCACAAGATTGCCATAATACATCCTGCCAAACACACGATCATCCGTAAGATTATATTTCATTTGTTCAGTCATGGTTTTACCATCTTTAAAGATATCATGCATATTGATTTCTAAAGAAAAATTGAAACGTTTGATCAATTCATAGACTTCCTTTTCATCTACACCCGGATAATAATCAAAGACTATAACACTTCCATTATTCATTTTACTCTTTAATTCATGATAGATATCATCGTATCCACGAAACGCTTTATGATTTTTTATTGTTGTTTTAGGAAAACGATCATATTCCGATTTGAAATTTAGATAACTCATTCTTCCTCCACCTTTAATTCACCATTTTCCTTATACACTCTTACTGTAAAAGGATGATCCTCTACACGCTTATAATCATGACCCGCATGACTTGGCCACATACATTGCACTTTTAATTCACAATTTCCCGTATTCACAAGGCGATGTGCCAAATGACCATCAATATAATGAACACTTCCACATTTTACTTTTTCTGCATGACAATGATAATCTTCATCCATCAATAAAAGAAGACCTTCACCACCCATGCCACAATAAATTTCATCACAATCTAAATTCTCATGGAAATGTCCTCGTGTTACATTACATTCTCCATTCACGCATACTGGCTGCATCACAGTCAATCCATAACACAAACCATCATGTTCATAGGAATACACTTCATACATAATTTGATCATCTGAAATACTTGGATCCACACTTGAATAGAATGTTTTAGCATATGCATATAGTTTTGTACTCTTCTTAACATCCTCACCTTCAATTACACCATTTAAATAATCATGAAATACTTTTGCGTCTTTAATTTCCATAATTGCCTCCTGTTTAATTGTTATAACATTCATTTTTATTATAAATCAATTGTTATAACAATTCAATATAAAGACAACCACAATATTTCCTTAACTTTGCAGAATTTGTATAACTAAAAATAAAAGAAGCATTAGTAGCTGAATTCACCAATGCTTCTGTCAATATATTTTTCATCCATATCAAATTGTTTTAATATCATTTTTTGTTTTGCAGTCAGTGCATATTTTCTTCTATATTTTCAAGCTCCGATATTATTTTTGGAACCGTATATGCTTTACGGTTCTTTTTTTCTTAGTACTTCTGCTTTCTGGAACAGCTCATTCCTTACGATCAACCATTTATTCAAAAATTCAATTGTAGTGATACATGTTTTACAAAGTTAAGAAGCGTTCTTAGACTGCATTATAAATTCTCGAGTGTTTGACTTTTCATGATAAATTGCTACATTGTTTTCCTGTTATTTCCTATACTTACTCCGTTAACCCCAACAGCCAGTCTCTTGCATTGATTCGTCTAATTCCATCGTATTGTTCTTCCGGCTCCTCATCCATCGTCAGGATTATCTTTGGATAATGATCTCTAATTACCTGCAATGGACGAAGTTCTCTTTGAAGTGTACTTTCGTCATGTGTCGTCAATGCCACCTGATAATATATTGTTCCTCTGCTATTTTTTGCTACAAAATCCACTTCAAAAGTACCGATTTTTCCAACATACACATCGTATCCTCGCCGCAATAATTCTAAATACACAACATTTTCCAAAATATGTCCAGCATCTGCCTGCCTTGACCCTAAAAGCATATAGCGCATTCCAATATCAACAATATAATACTTTTCAAGTGTTTTCAGATATTGTTTTCCTTTGATATCATACCTTTTCGTCTGATAGATGATATAACTTTCGCGGAAAGCCTCCAAATATTTTTCTATCGTTCTTGTATCAATCTTTCTTCCTGCTGATGTCATCGTATCTGCAATTTTTTTCGATGACAATGGGTTTCCTATATTATCAAAAATAAACTGTAGAACACTTTTTAGCATCATAGTATCTGTTATCTTTTTTCTATTTACAATATCTTTTACAACAATCGTGTTATAGATTCCTTCCAGATATTCCCTAATTTCATTCGGTTGATTTTTTAATTCCAATGTATAGGGAAAAGAACTATTTTGCAGATATTCCGCATATTTTATTCCTCTGTCATTCATACTTCCTGTACTTTCCATATATTCACGAAATGATAACGGAAGCATCTCAATCTGTACATATCTTCCAGAAATCATCGTTGCAATCTCACTGGATAGCATATAAGCATTCGAACCTGTAACATAAATATCTACATTGTTCTTTATATATAAACTGTCTAATACTTTTGGAAAATCTGGCACGTTCTGTATTTCATCCAGAAAAATATATGTCATTTTATTTGTCACCAAATGTTCTTTCAAATAATTATATAGTTTTTTATAATCCGTAAGTTCCTCATAATCAAGATCTTCAAAATTAATCGCAATAATCTGTTCTTTTTCTACATTATGTTGCTTCAGATAATTTTGATAAATTTCCAATAATATTGATTTACCACATCGCCTTACTCCTGTAACAATTTTAATTAATTTCTTATCTTTCCAGGCAATTAATTTTTCAAGGTATTCTTTTCTTTCAACAATCACACAATCACCCCACATTCGGTTTATATATTATATTATAATCCAAAAAAGTAATATGACACAACAGTTTTTGCATCGCAATGCAATTACTATTTATTTATCGTGTTTTTTTACATTTATTGTCTCTTCCCTTAACTTTGCAGAATTTGTATAACTAAAAATAAAAGAAGCATTAGTAGCAAATTAACCAATGCTTCTGTCAATATATTTTTCATCCATATCGAATTGTTTTAATATCAATTTTTGCTTTGCTGTTAATGCATATTTTCTTTTATATTTTCAAGCTCCGATATCATTTTTTGAACCGTATATGCTTTACGGTTCTTTTTTCTTAGCTCCTCAACTTTCTGAAACAGCTCATTCCTTACAATCATTGCGATAAATGTTACGAATGCTTTTGATTTCAATGACTCTGTTGTATGTACACGTGCCTTATTAAAATCTATTCC
>ERZ836441.926-NODE-926-length-31849-cov-48.377650_pt1 | contig 31849 bp, 25 predicted proteins | sample MGYA00519686_ERZ836441 | MGnify/ENA primary metagenome ERZ836441 (study PRJEB31850, sample SAMEA3708800) | human gut metagenome | biome: human gut; feature: human-associated habitat; material: faeces | place: China | collected 2014 ... | reverse complement strand
GCGCGCGCGGCCTGTGCGACCGCCGCGGCCACGGCCGGGCCGACGCGCGGGTCAAAAGCCTTGGGGATGATATAATCGGCGCACAGCTCCTCGGGCGTGATGAGCGCCGAGAGCGCGTGCGCGGCGGCGAGCTTCATGGGCTCGTTGATGTCGGACGCGCGCACGTCGAACGCGCCGCGGAAGATGCCCGGGAAGGCCAGCACGTTGTTGATCTGGTTCGGATAGTCGCTGCGGCCGGTGCTGACGACAGCCGCGCCCGCGGCCTTGGCCTCGTCGGGGAAGATCTCCGGCGTGGGATTGGCGCAGGCAAAGACGATGGCGTCGCGGTGCATGGTGCGCACCATGTCGCCGGTCAGCAGGCCGGGCTGCGACACGCCGATGAACACGTCCGCGCCGCGGACGACATCGGCCAGCGTGCCGGCCTGACGGCGGAGGTTCGTGACCTCGGCCATCTCGGTTTTGATCCAGTTCATGTTCTCCGGCCGGCCGGCATAGATCGCGCCCACGCGATCACAGAGCGTCACGTCGCGCGCGCCCGCGCTCAGCAGCAGCTTGCTGATGGAAATGGCGGCCGCGCCTGCGCCGGACAGGACGATCTTCACGTCCTCGAGGCGCTTGCCGACCACGCGCAGCGCGTTTGTGAGGCCCGCGAGCGTGATGATGGCCGTGCCGTGCTGGTCGTCGTGAAAGACCGGAATGTCGCACAGCTGCTTGAGCTTGCGCTCGATCTCAAAGCAGCGCGGCGCGGAGATGTCCTCCAGATTGATGCCGCCGAAGCTGCCGGAGAGCAGGTACACCGTGCGCACGAACTCGTCCACATCCTTCGTGCGGATGCACAGCGGAAAGGCGTCCACGTCCGCAAACGCCTTGAACAGCACGCACTTGCCCTCCATGACGGGCATGCCCGCCTCGGGCCCGATGTCGCCAAGGCCGAGCACGGCCGAACCGTCCGTGATGACGGCGCAGAGATTGTGCCGGCGCGTGAGCGTGTAGCTCTTGTCCGGGTCGCGCTGGATCTCCAGACACGGCTGGGCCACGCCGGGCGTATATGCGAGCGACAGGTCGTCCTTTGTGGAGACCGGCACGCGGGTGTTGACTTCGATCTTGCCGCCCCACTGCTCGTGCAGACGGAGCGATTCCTTTGCGTAATCCATGCTTATGCCTCCTCCTGTTTCGGGTGCACCATATCCTCGGGCCGCACCCAGGCGTCAAACTCCTCGGCCGTGAGCAGGCCAAGCTCCACCGCCGCGGCTTTGAGCGTCTGGCCGGTGGCGTGGGCGTGCTTTGCGATCTTTGCCGCGTTTTCGTAGCCGATGTGCGGGTTGAGCGCCGTGACAAGCATGAGCGATGCGTCCAGATGCGCCTGAATGACGGCGTAATTTGGCCGGATGCCGCGCACGCAGTTGGCCTCGAACGAATCCATGGCGTCAGAAAGCAGACGCGCCGACTGCAGGAAGTTATAGATCGTCACCGGCAGGAACACATTGAGCTGGAAGTTGCCCTGCGACGCCGCGATGCCGATGGCCGTGTCATTGCCCATGACCTGCACGGCCACCATCGTGACGGCCTCGCACTGCGTGGGATTGACCTTGCCGGGCATGATGGACGAGCCGGGCTCGTTGGCCGGGATGATGAGCTCGCCGATGCCGCAGCGCGGGCCGGAAGCGAGCCAGCGCACGTCGTTGGCGATCTTCATGAGATCGGCCGCCAGCGCCTTGAGCGCGCCGTGGGCAAACACCATCTGGTCCTTGCTCGTGAGCGCGTGGAACTTGTTCGGTGCCGACAGGAAGGCGTAGCCCAGCAGCTCGGAGATCTCCTCTGCCGCCAGATCGCCGAACGCCGCCGGGGCGTTGAGCCCCGTGCCGACGGCCGTGCCGCCGAGGGCCAGCTCGCTCAGCGCACGGCAGGCCTGCACGATCATGTCGCGGTCGTGGCCGAGCATGGCGCTCCAGCCGCTGATCTCCTGCCCGAGCGTGAGCGGCACGGCGTCCTGCAGGTGCGTACGGCCGATCTTGACCACATCGCGGTACTCCGCGCTCAGGCGGTCGAGCGTCGCCGTCAGGCGGCCGATGGCGGGCAGAACCTGCTCCTCGAGCGCGACGCGCGCGGCCACGTGCATAGCCGTCGGAAACGTGTCGTTCGAGCTCTGCGAGCAGTTGACGTGGTCATTCGGGTGCACAAGATCTTCACCCAGCAGCTCATTGGCGCGGTGGGCAATGACCTCGTTGACATTCATATTCGTCTGCGTGCCGCTGCCGGTCTGCCAGACGGCGAGCGGGAAGTTGCCGTCGAGCGAGCCGTCGAGGATCTCATGGCAGGCGGTCTCGATCGCGCCGGCGCGGCGGGCGTCGAGCACGCCAAGCTGCGCGTTCGCGCGCGCGGCCGCGAGCTTCACGACCGCGAACGCGCGGATGACCTCCGGCGGGATCTTCTCGGTGCCGATGCGGAAGTTTTCAAAGCTGCGCTGCGTCTGCGCGCCCCAGTAACGGTCTGCAGGCACACGCACCTCGCCCATGGTATCATGCTCCAGACGGTATTCCATCCTGTAACCTCTTTTCGCAAAAATCTCAGATGCCGCTATTATACGCCCATCTGCCCGCGCACCGCAACCCCGGAAACGCGCAAAAAGCAGCGCCGTCCGAAGACGGCGCTGCTGAAAACTGTCGGAAAACCCAAGCGGTTTTCCGACAAAGGGCTTGCAGTCTGCTGCGCGCAGAATTTGTGTGCCGCCGGCGCACAAATTTCACACTTGCAGCCTGAGAAGTATTTTTTCCGCCGCACATATCGCCGGAAAAAATGATTGGATTTTCTTTCGCCGCTCCGGCGGCGAAACTCTGCGAGGCTTCTCCTTATCCGGCGCTTAGCCCGCGCGGCGCAGCACCCAGAGGCTCTGGATCTGCCCGGCGAGGGTGTCATAGTCCCAGCTCTTTTGGGAGTTCGTGGGGCTGTTCGGATCGTTGAGCGTGATCTTGTCGCCGTCGCGCCCGGTCAGGACGAGGAAGTGCCCGTCGGTCGTGAAATCGCCTGGGCCGACGACCACGATGATCGGATTGCCAACGTCGAGATTGCGGTAGATGCGGTCCTTGTCCAGCGGGATCTGCGTCACGTCCAGGCCGAGCATCCGCCCGCCCTCGGAGATGAGCGCCCACTTGCTGCCGCTGCCGGGCACGTTGAACTGGTGCGCTTCCGCGAACTGGCACATCCAGAGCGGGTCCTTCGTCGTGTCGCCGGTGAGGTAGATCGTGACCATGGATAGGCACGTCGGCCCGCAGCCGGCCAGGCCGATGATGCTCTCGTTGTATTCGCGGTAGCCCCAGCGCTCGTCCCACTGCAGCAGCAGCGGCACGGTCTCCGACCCGGCAAGGCCGCTGAGGTCGATCGTCGGGGTCAGATCTTTTTTCTTCGGGTAGTCGCGCACGAAATCGCGCGCGTCGGGATTGCGGGCATAGAGCTGCACGAGCGCGTCCGGATAATCATCGAGCGAGGCATCATTTTTCTCGGCATAGCTGTCCAGCTCGCGCTGCGCGCGCTCGGCCGTCGTCTTGCCGCTCGTGAGCAGACCGCGCGCAAACACGCCGAAGACGATCAGCGCCAGCAGCACCACAATGACCAGCAGCCGCCGGCGGCCGCGTTTTCTTGTCTTTCGGGACATGGCAGAGTTCCTTTCCGAATGGATGCTCCTGATTATACACGATTCCGGGCCGAAAATCTCGAAAAATTTCTGAAATCTTTTTTAAACGCAAAACGGCCGGACGCTCTGAGCGTCCGGCCGGGAGGATCCGGGTGATTCAGTTGGCCGTCTCGCCGGACGTGCTCTGCGTCTGGCGGAACACATCGGTGAAGGCCTGATACGCGCCGTTGTTGCTCATCGGCGTGAGGTACATGAGCCCGTTTTCCAGCGTGCAGCGGAACATCTGCACCGTGCCGTTTTCGAGCGCGAGCGTCAGGTTGTCGCCGTTGAGCGCAAACTCGAAAGCCAGCGGCGTGCCGTTGGCATCCGTGTAAGTACCCGTGCCGTTGGTGCGGAACGTCAGCTCGCGGATCGTGCCGGGCTCCTTGACGTCCGTGGTCTCCTTGGCGCCGGTGTCCGTGCTGGGCAGGATCTGGCTGGCGCTGCCCTCATCCGTCTTCTTGTCGGCGTCCGTGCGCTCAAAAGTCCACGTGCCGGCCAGGATCTTGTTGACGGCGCTGTCGCCGGTCTGGATGCCGGACATAATATCTGCAGTGGCCGTCGGCGTCGCCTCCGGGGCGGCGGTCGCCTGCGCCTCGACGCCGCGGCCGGTGCAGCCGGCGATCAGAAGCGTGCAGAACAGAAAAATTGCGGTCGTAAGAAGCTGAAAACGTTTCATCAGAACAATCTCCTTTCCGGTGCACTGGCGATGCCGGCCTTGACCGGCGCCGCAGCGGTATCGGGCTGCCGCTCCACGACCACAAACATGGCCACCATGAGCAGCGCATTCGGCATCGGGCAGAACATGCCCGGGTTCGTCATGGAAATGAGCAGCATGGCAAAGTAGGCCAGCGCGAACGCCAGCGTCGTGCGGCTGCGCTTGCGCCAGAGCAGGCGCACGCGGTCATAAAACAGCCAGCCATAGCCGACCGCGCCGACAAGCCCCATACTGCCGAGGATCTGCGCGATGAGGTTGTGGTACCAGACGATGCTGCCCTCCACGCCGAGGAAGATCGGCGCATTGTGCATCGAGCCAAGACCGCAGCCAAAGAGCGGATTCTTCACAAAGTCCAGCAGGCCCTGGATGAAAAACGTGTACCGGCTGTCATCCGGGGAGATGAGCGCACCGTCGACCATGCGCGAGGCGAACAGCCGCGGCACGAGCGCGATGAGCAGCGCGACCGCCGGGACCAGGCTGATGAGCCCGACGCGGCGATAGACCGCGCGGCGCTCGGGATTGCAGTAATACACATAGGCAAGGCACAGCAGCAGCATCGCCGTACCGAAGATCAGGCCGCTGCGCGAGCCGGTCATGAGCATCATGAAGTACAAAAACGCGACCGCGAGGAAGTGCCGCCGGTCACGCGCGGCAAAGTACGACGCAGCGGGCAGCGAGATGAGCAGCATCGTCGCGCTGAAATTGCGGTACTTGAAATAGATCGTGGAAAAGTCCTGCACGAACTCCTGCATATGGCGCGCATAAAACAGCGCCACCACAAAGCCCGTGAACAGACCGCCGGCATAAAGGATCTGCAGCATCCGCTCGGCGACGTCATAGTCGCGCGTGCGGTCCGCCTCGCTGCGGCACAGCAGGTAGACCAGCAGCATCACAACGCCGAGACCGAGAGAATAGTACAGCGCCGTGGGCGCGAAATACTCCTCGCGGGAGATGAAGCCCAGGCCGCCGAGCAGCGTTGCGACCGACACGGCCACCATGCCGTGCAGGCAGCCGCCGTTGCGCGGCGCGCGGGCGTAAGCACCGATGTGCACGAGCAGCGCCGCCGCTGCCAGCAGGCCGATCCACCAGAAGCGAAGCAGGCTGTAGAGCTCATCGTAAAACTCCGTGCCCACCATGGCCAGCAGCACGACCGGGAACAGGACGCTCAGCAGATCGTCGCAAAACAGCAGCAGGAAGATCAGCGTGGACATGACGAGAACGCCGCCCACGACCGGCAGTCCGGCCGCCATGAACACCGCGAGCATCAGAAAGCAGACCGGGAAATACAGCTTGCTGTGCCAGAACCGGTCAGCCACGCTCTGACAGGCGGCGATCAGCGCCGACGCGCCGCCGACGCGCTCATCAAGAAACGCGCACACGCGGTCAAACATCCGCGCGAACCCATGGCCGCGCCCCGCCTGCTCCGTATTCGATTGGACAGGTTTATCAAAAGCATTCATAAGCATCAAAAATCGTCCGGAAAGCTCCGCCGGGGCACCCCGGCGCGGGAAGAAAAAAGGATTTGTGTAACCGGCTGATACCAGCCTAAATCTTCCCATCTTTCATTCGCGGATGCATTATAGCGCGCCGCCTGCCGGAAGTCAATACTTAAAACAGATTTAACATTTCCGAAATCTTTTCGCGTGTGTTTTTGATGTATATTACTATATATTCTCCGCGCATTTTGTCGTATTTGCACAACAAAGCCGCAGTTTCCCAAAAACTGCGGCTTCCTAATTGCCGAACATTTTAAGAACTCGGGGCGCGAAAATGTTACAAAATCATGACGAAGTCATCTCACGCCTGCGGAAAATGCCCCGTTTTGCGCAGCGCACGCACGAGATACATGGCGGCCACGCCGGTGAACGCCCCGGTGATCACGCTCGCCGCGACGAGCGCGGGCGCATACACCAGAATGGACGGCGTGCCCGTGACCCAGACGGCGACCAGCAGCTGCCCTGCGTTGTGCCCGAAGGCCGCCAGCACGCTCACGACCCACAGCAGCCGCTCCGGCAGGCGGCGGATGGTCAGGCACATGACGAGATAGGCGAGCACGCCGCCCGCGATGCTGAAGAGCATCGCCGATACGCCGCCGGTGAACACGCTGCCGAGCACGATGCGCACGAGCAGGATCTCCCCCGCCTGCCGTCGGCCGAGCAGGGCCATGGCAATGAGCGTGACGATGTTGGCAAGGCCGAGCTTCACGCCCGGGATCGGCACGACGGGCGGGATCTGCGCCTCGGCGACGAAGATCGTCAGCGCGATGGCGGTGAACATGGCCAGAACGGCCAGACGCTTCGTCCCCTTCATGGCGACCCCTCGATCTGCACCGTCAGGTGGTGCGGCACGCAGGCGATCGGGATGGCCGACGTAGTGATCTTCCCCTGCTGGACGCACAGGTGGTCCGGGCAGTCGGCATATGTGACGGACACGCCGTCCGGCTCGACGTGCACGGTGTTCGTGCCCCAGTCGGTCTGCACTTCGATATCATATGGTATGGTCACGGCGCGCAGGTCGATGCGCTGATAGACCTCGCCGTCGATGCGGATGACGGCCGTCTGCCCCGTCTGCCCATGGCCGCGCAGCAGCAAAAATGCGCCGCCGCCCAAAATGGCGAGCGCGGCGAACAAAAGGACCCAAAATTTCGTCTGTTTCATCATAGGTTCATTGTAGGATGCCCGGCAGTGGTTGTCAATGGATTTTTGCCGTGGTATAATGGTTTGATTTTTTATCGCTGTATTATAAATGTACCGCTCCCCGCGCGGGAGCTTCGGAAAGGAGGCGGACGCCGTGTCTGCCGTAACTGCCTATGCCGCGCAGGCCGCGCACTTCATTCTGCCGGTCATCGCGCTCATCGTGCTCATCCGCTGTGTCGCGTCCATGTTCTACGGCCGCGCCGAGCCGGAGACCTGGGGTCATCTCGTCACGCCGGACGGCAAGGTCTATCCCCTGCTGCACTGGGAGTGCCTGATCGGCCGCGCCCGCAGCGCGGACATCACGCTGCCCTATCCCGACGTGGCCAACGTCCACGCCGTGCTCATGCGCAACGACGCCGGCGAGTGGACCGTCAGCGACCTGAGCCGCAGCGGCGGCGTGTACCTCAACGGCGAACAGATCACCGAGCCGACGCAGGTGTTCAGCGGCGACATTCTCCGCTGCTCGACGCACATGCTCAAGTTCGCCGACATGAGCGAAGAGCGCCGCGCCGTGCAGGAGCAGCGCCGCACGATCGCCGGACGGAAGGTCTCCGCCGGCGGCACGCTGTTTTTCCTGACGGTGTTTCAGCTGCTGCTGGCGCTGGAGTTCGTGTCCTCGGCCGACAGCGCGCACCTGCTGGGCATTCTGATGTCGTTTGCAGCCCTCGCGCTCACGCAGTGGTTCTGCTACGTGCTCATGCGCACGATGGACCGCTCGGGCTTCGAGGTCGAGACGATCGCGTTTTTCCTGTGCACGCTCGGGCTCGAGATCTGCGCGACGAGCACGCCGGACGATCTGACCAAGGAGATCATCCTCATCATCGTGGGCATCGCGCTGTTTTTCCTGCTCGGCTGGTGGCTGCGCGACCTGAGCCATGTCAAGGCGCTGCGCTGGCCGGCGGCCATCATCTCGCTGGCACTGCTGGCGCTGAACCTGTTCGCCGCGCGCGAGGTGTTCGGCGCGAAAAACTGGCTGACGATCGCGGGCTTCTCCCTGCAGCCGTCGGAACTCATCAAGGTCGCGTTCATCTACGTCGGCGCAACGTCGCTCAACCGGATGTTCCGCAGCAAGAGCATCCTGCTGTTCATCGCCTTTTCCGCCATCTGCGTGGGCGGGCTGGCGCTGATGGGCGACTTTGGCTCTGCGCTCATCTTCTTTGCGACGTTCCTCGTCATCGCCTTCATGCGCTCGGGCAGCATTGCGACCGTGCTGCTGGCCGTGGCGTCCGCCGCCATGGCGGGTACGCTGGTGCTGAGCATCAAGCCGCACGTGGCGCAGCGCTTCGCCACCTGGGGGCACGTGTGGGAGGACGTCTCTGGCGCGGGCTTCCAGCAGACGCGCGCGCTGAGCGCGGCCGCCTCCGGCGGTCTGTTCGGGCAGGGCGCAGGCTGCGGCTGGCTGAAAAATATCTTTGCTGCCAACACCGACATGGTGTTCGGCATGCTGTGCGAGGAGCTCGGCCTGATCGTGGCGCTGTGCGCGATGCTGGCCATCATCGCCCTCGCCATCTTCACCGTCAAGAATGCGGCCCAGGGCCGCTCGTCGTACTACGTCATCGCCGGCTGCGCCACCGTGACGCTCATGCTCGTGCAGATGTCGCTCAACGTGTTCGGCGTGCTCGATATCCTGCCGTTCACGGGCGTGACGTTCCCGTTCGTGTCCAAGGGCGGGTCGAGCATGCTCTCGTGCTGGATGCTGCTGGCCTATATCAAGGCGGCAGACACCCGACGCGGTGCGAGCTTCGTGGTGCGGCTGCCATCGCGCAATAAAAAGGAGGCGCAGGCATGAACAAAGTCAAACGCCGCGCCATGAGCGCGCTGCTCGTCGCCGTGCTGGTGCTCGGCGGCATCGGCGTGTACATCGTGCGCTACATCGAACACGGCGCCGAGTGGGCGACCTTCGCCGCCAACAGCAGCGTCTATACCAGCGGCGTACTCAGCACCGGCACGCTCACCGACCGCAGCGGCGTCGTGCTCGCAACGGCCAACGGCGGCTCGCGCAGCTACGCCGATGACGCCGCCGTGCGCACCGCCTGCTATCAGGCCGTCGGCGACTACACCGGCAATATCGGCACCGGCGCGCTCAAGGCATTTTCCAAGCAGCTGTCGGGCTACAACCCCATCACCGGCACCTACGCCACCGACGGGCACACCGTCGCGCTCACGCTCGATTCGAGCCTGTGCGTGACCGCCTATGAGGCGCTCGCCGGGCGCAAGGGTGCGGTGCTTGTGAGCAACTACAAGACCGGCGAGATCCTGTGCATGGCCTCCGGCCCGAGCATCGACCCCAGCAGCGACGGCGACGTGCCGGACGGCGCATACATCAACCGCTGCATCAACGGCTCGTTCACGCCGGGCTCCATCTTCAAGCTCATCACCTCCGCCGCCGCGATCGAGAACATCAAGGACATCGACAGCCGCCGCTTTACGTGCGCGGGCAGCGTCGATGTGGCGGGCGTGACCGTCAAGTGCACGGGCGTGCACGGCAGCCAGACGTTTGAGGACGCGCTGGCAAACTCCTGCAACTGCGCGTTCGCGCAGATCTCGCTCGAGCTCGGGGCGGACACCATCGAGAGCTACGCCAAGAAGTTCGGCTTCCTCGATTCCCAGTCGCTGAGCGGCATCCCGACGATGGCCGGCAGCTTCACGAAGGGCGCGTCCGGCAGCGCGAACCTCGCCTGGTCGGGCATCGGCCAGTATGAGGACCTCATCTGCCCGTACTCCATGCTGCGCTATGTCTCGGCCATCGCCAACGGCGGCAGCGTCGTGGAACCATCGCTGCTGCTCGACACACCCAGCGGCTCGACCACGAGCCTGCTGAGCACCGCGACCGCCAACAAGCTGCGCGACATGATGAACTACAACGTCTCGGCCCACTACGGCACGAACCGCTTCCCGGGCCTGAACCTCTGCGCCAAGACCGGCACCGCCGAGGTGGGTGACGGCACGTCGCACGCCTGGTTCACGGGCTTTTTGCTCGACGATGCGCACCCGTACGCCTTCGTCGTGCTGGTGGAGAACGCCGGCGGCGGCCTGACGAATGCGGGCGCTGTGGCCAACACCGTGCTGCAGGCGGCCGTGAACAAGTAATTTAGGAGTCACACATGATCGATCTATCCGTCCGTGGGCTCGTCAAGGGCTTTGAGCAGGGCAACGATATATTAAAAGGTATCACATTCGACGTCAACGCCGGCGAGCGCGTGGGTATCCTCGGGCGCAACGGCTGCGGCAAGACGACGTTTTTCCGCATCCTCTCGGGCGAGCTGCAGCCGGACGCCGGCACCGTGTCCATCGCCTCCGGGCGGCGGCTGGGGCTGATCTCGCAGATCCCCGTCTACCCTGACGGCTGGACAACGGAGGACGTGCTGCGCGAGGCGCACCGGCGGCTCTACGATATGGAAGCGCGCATGAACGAGCTCACCGCGCGCATGGCGACGGACGACTCCCCCGCCCTGCTCTCGGAGTACGACCGCCTGTCGGAAAATTTCCGCCGTCTCGGTGGGTACGACATGGAACACGAGCGCAACCGCGTCGCCAACGGTCTGGACATCCCGGCCGCGATGCGCGCGCAGCCGTTCGACAGTCTCTCCGGCGGGGAGAAAACGCGCGTGAACCTCGCGCGGCTCATCCTCGAGGACACGGACATTCTCCTGCTCGACGAGCCGACGAACCACCTCGACCTGCGCGCGACCGAGTGGCTGGAGGCGTACCTGCTGCATTTTCGCGGCACGGTGCTCGTCATCAGCCACGACCGGTATTTTCTCGACCGCGTCGTGCAGCGCTCGATCGACTTTACGTCCGGGCAGGCGGAGTTTTACAGCGGCAACTACAGCTTTTACGTCGTCGAGCGGCAGCGCCGCTTTGACGAGCAGCTCAAAAAATACGAGAAAGATCAGGCCAAGCTCCAGCAGCTCACGGAGGCGGCGGCCAAGCTGCACCTCTGGGCCTTCATGGGCAACGACAAGCTGCACAAGCGCGCGTTTTCCATCGAAAAGCGCATGGAAAAGCTCGAAACGACCGAGCGGCCGACCGAGGCACGCAAGCTCAACGTGCACTTCACGGCGCAGGAATTCCGCGGTGACGACGTGCTGACCATGTCGGGCCTGGGCAAGCGCTACGGCGAGCGGACACTCTTTCACGACCTCGACCTGACCGTGACCGGCGGCGAGCACATCGCCCTCATCGGCGACAACGGCGCCGGCAAGACGACGTTTCTGCGGCTCGTCATGAACGAAGAGACGCCGGACACCGGCTGGGTGCAGCGCGGGCCGTCCGTGCGCACGGCATACCTGCCGCAGATCGTCCGCTTTGCCGTGCCGGAGCGCTCCATGCTCGACACGATGCTCTACGAGTGCAAGTGCACGCCGCAGGAGGCGCGCGATCAGCTTGCCGCCTACGGCTTTTGCGGCGAGGATGTGCTCAAGCCCGTGTCGGCGCTCTCGGGCGGCGAGCTGTCCCGGCTGCGGCTGTGCATGCTCATGCGCCGGGAAATCAATTTCCTCATCCTCGACGAGCCGACGAACCATCTCGACATCGCCAGCCGAGAGTGGATCGAGGACGCGCTGAGCGACTATACGCAGGCGCTGCTGTTCGTATCGCACGACCGGTACTTCATCGAGAAATTCGCCACCCGCATCTGGCTGCTCGAAAACGGCACGATCACGGACTACCGCGGCACGTACGAAGAATTCCGCGCCTACCGCGCGCGCCAGACCGCCCTGCAGCAGACGGCCAAGGCCGTCGAGCGCAAAAAAGAGCCGAAGCCAAAGCCGAAGCGCGCCCCGAACACCACGCGAGCGCGCGAGCGCACGGAGCGCGAGATCGAAAAGCTGGAGGGGCAGCTTGCGGCGCTCGACGCCGAGAGCGAGGCCAACGCCACGGACTATCAGAAACTCATGGAGATCGATGCGCGAAAGCAGGCGCTCAATGCGCAGCTCGAGGCGCTCTACGAGGCGTGGGAGGCGCTGTGCGAATGAAACACAAAACATCTCTGATTGCCGCCATCGTGCTCGTCGTCGCCGGCTGCGTGCTGCGCTTTGCGATGCCGGGGCACGACTTTCTGGGCTACGCGCTCTGGGGCATCGCCGTGCTGGTATTTCTATTCCCACGGCTGCACCGCGTGGGGCGCATCGTGCTGGGCGTGCTCGTGTGCGCAGGGGTGATCGTGTTCGCGGTCTTTGAGATCCCCGTCGTGCGCGACGCGCGCACGGACACGGACGCGCACCCGGACGCGATCATCGTGCTCGGCGCGGGCGTCAACGGCAGCACACCGTCGCTGTCGATGTGCAACCGGCTCGACGCCGCACTCGCGTATCTGGGCGCGAACCCGGACGCGCTGGCCGTCGTCTCCGGCGGCCAGGGCGAGGGCGAGGACATCACGGAGGCCAAAGCCATGGCCGACTACCTCACGGCGCACGGCATCGACAGCGCGCGCATCGTGCAGGAGGATCAGTCGCGCACCACGCGCGAGAACCTGGAAAATTCGTTCGCCATCCTCCGCGCGCGGGGGTACGACCCGGCGAACGGCGTCGGCATCGTGACGAGCGAATACCACCTCTACCGCGCCAAACGCATGGTGCGGGCACTGGGCGCAGAGCCCGTCGGCATCGCTGCCGAGACGACGCTGCCGACCATGCGCGTCAATTACTTCATCCGGGAGGCCTTTGCCGCCGCGTATATGCAGCTGGCCGGCACCCTGTACTGAGAGGTGCCCTATGGAAAAAGTCAACGTATACGACTGGGACAAGACCATCTTCCCTGTGGACAGCACAGTGGCGTTCGTGCGCTGGTGTCTGCGGCGGCATCCCGGTGTGATCCGGGCGCTTTTGGGCACGCTGGTCCTGCTGCCGGGTTACTGGCTCGGCAAGGTGAGCAAGACGGCCATCAAGGAGCGGATGTACGGCTTCCTGCGCCGCGTGCCCGATGTGGACGCGGAGCTGGAGGCGTTCTGGGCGCAGAATTTTGCGCGCGTGAACCCGTGGTATCTTGCGCAGCGGCGGCCGGACGACATCATTATCTCCGCCTCGCCGGAGTTTCTCGTGCGCATCCCGGCGCAGAAGCTCGGCGTGCGGCTGCTGGCCTCGCGCGTGGACAAGCACACCGGCAAGACCGACGGCGAAAACTGCCACGGCGCGGAAAAGGTCCGCCGCCTGCACGAGGCTTATCCCAACGTCGAGATCGCGGAGTTTTACTCCGATTCCCGCAGCGACAGCCCACTCGCGGAGCTGGCCGAGCACGCCTACCTCGTGCACGGGCAGACCCGCACGCCCTGGTAAGGGCAGAAAGGAGAACGCCTATGTATTCCGCATCCGATTACCGCGGCATGGCCCGCCGCGCGCTGAAAAATTACTGGTGGCTCGCCGTCGGCGTGACGCTGCTGGCGAGCATCCTCGGCGGGACGAGCAGCAGCTTCACCCCGTCATTTAGCCTCACCATCAACGGGGACGACCTGACGCAGTACTATCCCGAGGCCCTGCGCCACGCGCTGCAGGTGTTTCTCCCCGTGTCCGGAGTGATCTCGCTGGTGCAGTTCGTCATCGGCGGCAGCGTCTCCATCGGCCACAACCGCTTCTGCCTGAAGCTGGTCGACGGCGAGCAGGCACAGTTTGAGGATCTGTTTTCCGGCTTTGACATCTTCGGCAACGCCTTCGTGCTCAACCTGCTCATCACGCTCAAGGTGATCGCATGGTCGCTGCTGTTTGTCATTCCCGGCATCGTCGCCGCCTACCGCTACTCCATGGCGACGTACATCATGGCCGAAAATCCGGGCATGCAGGCCACGGAGGCCATCGAGCGCTCCAAGGCGCTCATGGACGGGCGCAAGGGCGACCTGTTCTGCCTTGACCTGAGCTTTATCGGCTGGGCGCTGCTGGCCACGCTGACCGCCGGCATCGGCTATCTCTGGCTCACGCCGTATATGACCGTGTCGCGCGCCGCGTTCTACCGCAGCCTGCCGCGCAGCATGGGCGACCGTGCCCCCAACGGCTGGCAGCCGAACCCTGGCCCGCAGCCGGGCGGCGACTGGTACAGCCAGAACTGAACACAAAAACATATCCCCGGCAGCATGGCTGCCGGGGATATCTGCATCTTCAGACAAAATAGCCCGCATTCTCCCGCACCGGGCAGGACGCGAAGAGCTGGCGCACCGCGCTCTCGTACTCTATCATGTCCTGCGCCTTGCGGATGCGGCGCAGCGGCCGCTCGGCATCCGCGAAGCTGCAGCCGAGATAGCGCCACGCCTCCTTCATGCGAAACAGCAGCGCGCGCCGGTCGGGAATGCGCGCGCTCGTGGCCGCATAGAGCCGGTCATGAAACGCCTGAAACTGCGCCGCCGTCGGCTCGACACCCGTGCGCAGCTGGCCGATAAGGCCGGGGTTGGCTGCAAGGCCGCGGCCGAGCATGATGCGCTCCACCGTCGGAAAGCGCGCCTGAAACGCGCGCACGGCCGGAGCGTCGAACAAATCGCCGTTGTAGCACACCGGGGCGCGGCTGTGCGCGAGCGCGTAGGCAAACATGTCGAGATCCGGGTGGCCGTGATACTGGTCGGCCTGCACGCGCGGGTGCACGATCAGCTCGCAGATCGGGTAGTCATTATACAGCTCCAGCAGCGCGGGGAATGTCTCCGCCGTCGTCTTGCCGAGCCGCGTCTTGACCGACACCGGCAGCGGACAGGCGGCAAACACGGCGTCGAAAAACCGCCGCAGCAGATCCGGCTCCGTGAGCAGACCTGCACCCTTTTTCTTCACCGTGACGGTGTTCGACGGGCAGCCGAGGTTGAAGTTCACCTCGTCGTAGCCCATATCAGCGAGCTGCCCCGCCATCCAGAGAAAGTCCTCGGCGCAGTGGCCCATGAGCTGCGGCACGACACGGATGCCCGCGTTGTGCGCAGGCTCGATCTCGCGCAGCTCGCGCGGGGAAAACGTGCGGTTCGCCGTCGGCGAGAGAAACGGCGTATAGTAGCTGTCCGCCGCGGGGAACGTCTGCCGCTGCGCCTGCCGGAACAGGTCGCCGGTCACGCCCTCCATCGGCGCGCAGAGATACTGCATGGTCATCACCTCATCATCCGGCCCATGATAGCGGAAAATCCACCCCGCGTCAAGCTTTACAAACCCGCCGCCGTCAGGTATGATAAAGGGTACACGCATCCAAGGGAGGGGTTACATGGGATATCAAAGCGATCTGGAGATCGCCCAGCGCTGCACGATGCAGCCGATCTGTGACATTGCACGCACCGTCGGTATCGACGATGCTGATATAGAGCCGTATGGCCGCCATAAGGCGAAGGTGGCCCTGTCCGTGCTCGGGCGGCCGCCGCGCGGAAAGGGCAAACTGATCCTCGTCACGGCCATCACGCCCACGCCCGCCGGCGAGGGCAAGACGACCACGACCATCGGTCTGGCCGACGCGCTGCGCCGCATCGGGAAGGACGCGGCCGTCGCGCTGCGCGAGCCGTCGCTCGGCCCGGTGTTCGGGCGCAAGGGCGGCGCGACCGGCGGCGGCTACGCGCAGATCGTGCCGATGGAGGACATCGACCTGCACTTCACCGGCGACTTTCACGCCATCGGCGCGGCGAACAACCTGCTCGCCGCCATGCTCGACAACCACATCCAGCAGGGCAACGCCCTCGGCATCGACCCGCGACGCATCACGTGGCGGCGCTGCGTGGACATGAACGACCGGCAGCTGCGCTGCATCGTCGGCGGGCTCGGCGGCAGGGCCAACGGCGTGCCGCACGAGGACGGCTTTGACATCACGGCCGCCAGTGAGATCATGGCGGTCCTCTGCCTGGCAGAGTCCATGGCCGATCTGAAGGCGCGGCTGGGCCGCATCATCGTGGGCTACACGTATGACGGCCGGCCCGTCACGGCGCGCGACCTCAAGGCCGTGGGCGCGATGGCGGCGCTGCTGCGCGACGCGCTCAAGCCCAACCTCGTGCAGACGCTCGAGGGCACGCCGGCGTTCGTGCATGGCGGGCCGTTTGCCAACATCGCGCACGGGTGCAACAGCGTGCTCGCCACGCGCATGGCCATGCACCGCTGCGACTACGCCGTGACGGAGGCCGGCTTCGGCGCGGATCTCGGCGCGGAGAAGTTTCTGGACATCAAGTGCCGGCTCGCCGGACTGCGGCCGGACGCCGCCGTCGTGGTGGCGACGGTGCGCGCACTGAAAATGCACGGCGGTCTGGCGCTGAATGAACTCGGCACGGAGGATCTCGACGCGCTGCGCCGCGGCGTGCCGAACCTGCTGCACCATGTGCGCTGCATCCGCGACACGTTCGGTCTGCCGTGCGTCGTGGCCATCAACCGCTTCCCCACCGACACCGACCGCGAGATCGCACTGCTGACGGAGCTGTGCGGGCAGCTGGGCGTCAACGTCGTGCTGTCCACCGTCTGGGCCGACGGCGGCCGCGGCGGCGAGGCGCTCGCGCGCGAGGTCGTGCGCCTGTGCGAAACGGAGAACCGCTTCCGCTTTGCCTACGAGCTCGACGCACCGGTCGAGGAAAAGATCACGGCTGTCGTGCGCCGGGTCTACGGCGGCGCGGGCGCGGAGATCCTGCCCGCCGCGCGCAGACAGATCCGCGAGCTGGAGGCGCTCGGCTTCGGCGGCCTGCCGGTGTGCATCGCCAAGACGCAGGCGAGCCTGTCGGACGACCCTGCACTGCTCGGCGCGCCCGCGGGCTTCACCGTGACCGTGCGCAGCGTGACCGTGTCCGCCGGGGCGGGCTTTCTCGTCGCGCTCACGGGCGACGTGCTCACGATGCCCGGCCTGCCGAAAGTCCCGGCCGCCGAAAACATCGACGTCGACGACGACGGCCGCATCACCGGCCTGTTTTGAGCGTTTTCGCCCGCACACCGTTTCGTGTGCGGGCGTTTTTTCTGCGCATGGGCAGAAGTTATGTAAACCAATCGGCGCATACCGCGCACCACCTGCTCATAGGATGAAGGCAGAAAGCCGGAGGTGGTGCAATGTACAAAGTGCGGCAAGCCGTCAGAAAACACCGGAAACTGCTGAGCGTGTGCGCGATGGTGCTGGCCATTGCGCTCATGTTCTGGGCGGTCAACAGCCCCGCGATCGTGGGCGTGAGCGCGGCCAAGCGCGTGCTGCCCATCTACAGCGTGCAGCGCGACGACCGCGTCGTGAGTCTGTCATTCGACGCGGCCTGGGGCAACGAGGACACGCAGATGCTCATCGACATCCTCAACAAGTACAACGTCCACGCGACCTTCTTCGTCGTGGGCGAATGGGTGGACAAATATCCGGAGTCGGTCAAGGCGCTCGCAGACGCGGGCAACGAGGTCATGAACCACTCGTCCACGCACCCGCACATGGCGCAGCTGAGCGCCGAGCAGATCCAGACGGAGGTCAACACCTGCGCCGATAAAATTGAGGCCGTCACCGGTACGCGGCCGACGCTGTTTCGCTGTCCCTACGGGGAGTACAACGACACGGTCGTGAGCACCATCAACGGCCTGGGCATGCACGTCATCCAGTGGGACGTCGATTCCCTCGACTGGAAGGGCCTGAGCAGCGACGAGATCACCTCGCGCGTGCTCACGCGCGTGCAGCCGGGCAGCATCGTGCTGTTCCACAACGCGGCCGAGCACACGCCGGAGGCACTGGCCGGGATCATTGAGGCGCTCATCGCCGACGGGTATTCCATCATCCCGATCTCGCAGATGATCCTCCCCGGCGACACGAGCATCGACCCCAACGGCCGCCAGTGCCCGGCGGCCGCGGACGAGGGCGCATAGGGCGCGCAGGGAAAGCGGGGCATGATCCCCGCTTTCGTTGCATTTTGCGCGCGAAAACGTTATAATGGAGAAAAAATCACCGCCCACGGGGCGGTTTGGGAGTAATATCTATGGAAAATTTCCAGAAAATCGCCGTGCTCATCGACGCGGACAACACGCAGCTGTCCAAGCTGGAGGCCGTGCTGCACGAGGTGTCGGCCTACGGCCGCATCGTCGTGAAAAAAGCCTACGGCAACTGGCGCAAGGACTCGCTGAAAAACTGGGAGCCGGAGCTCAAGCGCCTCGCCATCCGCGCCGAGCAGCAGTTTGACTACGTTGCCGGCAAAAACACGACCGACATCGCCATGGTCATCGGAGCCATGGATCTGCTGCACAACAATATGTATGACGCGCTCGTGCTCGTGTCGAGCGACAGCGATTTCACGCCGCTGGCCATCCGTCTGCGTGAGTCGGGCCTGTACATCATCGGCGCCGGCGTGACAACGACGCCGGAGTCGTTCAAAAATGCGTGCGACGACTTCATCCTCATCGACTACCTGTCCAAGGCAGACGAAAAGCCGGCAGCCGCCGAGCACGCCGCGGAGCCCGCGGCCAAAAAGCCCGCCCGCAAGACGAAAAAGACCACCCGCAGCACGAAAAAGCCCGCTGCCGAAGCCGCGCCTTCCGCCGAGCCGGAGCCGACGCCGGAACCCGAACCCGAGCCGGAACCGAAAAAGCCCAATATCGGCGAGATCCACAACCTGCTGCACATCGCGTCCGAGAAGTATCAGGACGCCGACGGCTTTGTCAACGTCAGCTCCTCGGGGCTGTACATCAAGCGCGTCAAGCCCGATTTCAACGTGCGCGCCTACGGCTACAGCAAGCTGCCGGAGCTGCTGGCCGCCTTCCCGAACAAGTATCAGATCAAGCGCTATGAGGGCAAGGGCGGCGCGACGATCATCGCCTATAAATGCCTGTAATATCAAGCATTGAAAAGTCTGATAAGAACCCGCTCATATTTGCGAAAAGCCCTTGACTTTTGCTTTCGAGCGCGCTAAAATTCCTCTCCTGTTGGGGAAGGACACCACCGCGAAGCAACCCTCTTTCTTCGATGCCTCTGCGTCGGCACTCCCCGCAAATTTCAAGCAAGAAAGAAGGTCTTTCCATGACTGCTCAAATCCTTGCAGCTGTCATCTTCGTCGGCATGTTTGCGCTCATCATCATGGACAAATTCGAGCGCCAGTATGTCACCCTTGGCAGTGCAGCCCTCGTGCTCGTGGTCGTGTTCGGCATCTGCATGCACAGCTGGGACGCGATCAAAAATGCTCTGAACCTCGGTGCGATCTTCCGCGCCGACTTCTGGTACGGCGCTTCGGAGAGCGCAAGCTCCGGCGTCAACTGGTCGACCATCTTCTTCATCACCGGTATGATGATCATGGTCGAAGGCCTCGGCAAATCCGGCTTCTTCCGCTGGCTGTGCCTGTCGCTGGCAAAGCTCGCGCACTACCACGTCGTGCCGCTGCTGCTGTGCTTCATGGCCATGTCCGCGTTTCTGGCCATGTTCATCGACAGCATCACGGTCGTGCTGTTTCTTGCGACCGTCACGCTGGAGCTGGCACAGATCCTGTGCTTTGACCCTGTCCCGATGATCCTGTCGGAAGTCTTCTGCGCCAACCTCGGCGGCGCTGCCACCATGTGCGGCGATCCCCCCAACATCATCATCGGCACCGCGCTCGGCTATACCTTCACGGACTTCATTAAAAACACCGGCGTCATCATCGGCATCTGCTTTGTGTTCGTGCTGATCTTCTTCTGGCTGTGCTTCCGCAAGCCGCTCAAGGCGAGCGAGGCCGCCCGCCCGGCCGACGCCGTCTGCCCCGCTCCGGCGACCGCCATCGCCAACCGCAAGGCGTTCGTCGCGGACGTGATCGTGTTTCTCATCGCGGTCGCGCTGCTCGTGACGCACGCACAGACCGGCCTGACCGTCTCGTGCATCGGCGTCATCGTCGCAGGCCTGACGCTGCTGGTGACCGTGTTTACCAACGGCGGCGCCGCCGTGAAGGAAGTCCTCCGCGGTGTGGACTACAAGACGCTGCTGTTTTTCATCGGCCTGTTCATCTCCGTCGCGGGCCTGGAGCAGACCGGTGTGCTCAAGCTCATCGCGCAGTTCATCTCCAACATCAGCGGCGGCAGCATCAAGGTCGTCATCCTCATCATTCTGCTGCTGTCGGCCGTGTGCAGCGCACTGATCGACAACATTCCGTTCGCAGCCACCATGGTCCCGGTCGTGCAGTCCATCGCGGCGACGCAGGGCATGGATCTGTCCGTGCTCGCCTGGGCGCTGTCGCTCGGCACCGACCTCGGCGGCAACGCCACGCCCATCGGCGCGTCGGCCAACGTCGTGGCCACGTCCGTGTCGGCCAAGAGTGGTCACCCCATCAGCTGGGGCAAATACTGCAAATACTGCGTCCCGGCCACCGTGCTGGTCATTGCGGTCTCGCTGGGATGCCTGTTCCTGAGATACCTGTAATTTTACATCAGAAAGGCGGTAACGCATCGTGAAACAGATCATCGTGACCGTCGGCCGTGAACACGGCAGCGGCGGCAAGTACATCGCCGAACAGATCGCCAAACAGCTCGGCATCGCGTTTTATGATAAGGAGCTGCTGCTGGCCAGTGTCTTCAACGCCGAGGACGCCGCGCGCTATGACGAAAAGCCCGTGCACCTGCTGTGGTCGCGCCGCATCGGCGAGAACTTCAACGCGCCGGAGGATGCGCTCGCACACGAGACGTTCGAGCACATTCAGGAGCTTGCCGACAGCGGCGAGTCGTTCGTCGTGCTCGGCCGGTGCTCGGATTATGTGCTGCGCGCCAACCCGAACGCCGTGCACCTGTTCATCGCCGGAAAGCCCGACCAGAAGCGTCAGCGGCTCATGAAGGAAAAATCCCTCACGGCCGATCAGGCGGCGCTGGAAATACGCCGCATTGACCGCGACCGCAAGGCCTACCACAACTACTACTGCGACACGAAGTGGGGCGACGCGCGCGGCTATGACCTCGTCGTCAACAGCGGCAAGCTCGGCATCGAGAAAACCGTTGACACGCTCGTGACCTACGTGCGTGCCTATCAGGCGCAGAACGAATAAGCATGAAAATGCCCCGGATGCATTGGCACCCGGGGCATTTTCTGTTTTTCATCCGCCGGTTTTCTGCGGCCAGCAGGACACCAGGATCCCGGCTAAAATCAGCACGCCGCCGAGCACGCCCGCAATACCAAAGTGCTCATGAAAGCACACCGCGCCCAGCGCTGCCGCAACGAAGGGATTGAGCGCGCAAAACAGCGCCGCGTGGTCCGCCGTCGTCCCGCTCTGCGCGACCGGCTGGAGCGTGAAGCCAAAGCCGCTGCACACGAGTGCCAGCGCCAGCACGACCAGCCACTCCGTACCGCTGCCGGGCAGGTGCGGCGTCTCGAACAGGAACGACGCGATCAGCGCCAGCACGCCCAGAAAGCCCACCTGCACCACGCCGGACAGCAGGGGGTCCGCTCCGGCGTGCGTGAGCCGGTCGGTCACGAGGATGGCCGCCGAATACAAAAACGCCTCCAGAATACAGTACCCGACGCCCGGCGCGAGCGTGAGACCGCCGCGCAGCGTCAGCAGCGCCACGCCCAGCAGGCACGCCAGCGCGCCGAACAGCACACGGCGCTCCGGCCAGCGGCGGCTGAGCGCCGCCTGAATGAGCGGCACGATGACGACGGCCGTGTTCGTCACGAACGACACGGTAGAGGTCTCCACGGTTTTCAGTGCCGTGAGCTCCGCCGTCATGACGCAAAAATAGATGCCGCCCATGGCAAGACCGCTCAGCAGCGTGCGCCGGTCGATCTGTAGCAGCCGCCGCCGGAACAGCGCCGCCAGAAATGCAAACGCCAACAAAAACCGCACCGCCAGCAGCGTGAATTTGCCCATGTCCTGCAAGCCGACTTTTGTAAACACATACGATGTGCTGCGCGCAATGATGACCGCCGCCAGCAGCAGCTCCGCCTGCGTGCGCGTCATGGTCCGGGTCTTCATCCGTATTCCTCCCGAAAATGTCTTGACGAAACGATACCACGGTTATATCATTGCGTAAAGAGACAATGTTTCAACGGTTCCTTGCGAATCACGCAAGGACGGAGGCAGCTTATGGACACGGAAAAATGCCGCGCACTGCTGGCCGTGCTTGAGGCCAGGAGCCTCTCGGCGGCGGCGGAAAAACTGGACTATACCCCCTCCGGCCTGAGCCGGATGATGGCGGCGCTCGAGCAGGAGCTGGGCTTCCCTCTGCTGAGCCGCTCGCACAGCGGCGTGCAGCCGACGCGCGCCTGCCGGACGCTGCTGCCGACGCTGCGGGAGCTGACGCACTGGAGCGGTCTGCTCGACGCGCAGGCAGCCGAGATCCGCGGCGTCGAGACCGGCACGATCGCCGTCGGCTGCGTCTACGGGGCGTACTACGGCTGGCTCAGCCGCTGCATCGCCCGCTTTTGCGAAGTTTACCCCGGCATCGAGGTGCAGGTTCTGCAGGGCAACAGCAGCCAGCTCACGCGCGCCGTGTGCGAGCACACGGCCGACTTCTGCATCACGAGCTTCCGCGAGGGCGACTTTGACTGGATCCCGCTGTACGCCGACCCCATGGTCGCGTGGCTGCCGCCGGAGCACCCACTGGCCGGAGGCAGGACGTTCCCGCTCGCGGCGTTTGCAACCGAGCCGACCATTGCGACCTATATGCACCAGGACACGGACAACGCGCGCGTGTTCGCCCGCGCGGGCATCACGCCGAACGTCCGCTACACGTCTGTGGACAGCCGCGCCACCTTTGCCATGGTGCAGGCCGGTCTCGGCGTGAGCCTGAACAACCAACTCATCACCCGCGGCTGGGACACGACCGGCATCGTGATCCTCCCGGTCGATCCGCCGCAGTATGCCGAGATCGGCATCGCCGCGCCCGCGCCGGAGGAGCTGTCCCCGGCGGCGAAGCGGTTTCTCGCCTTTGCCCGGCAGACCCTGCGCACGGACCCCGAGGCCGCGGAACTTGGAAAGGAGCAAGCATGAAAGTATCCGAACTCCCCTACCGGCGCGTGACGCGCGAGGAAATGACCGAAGGGCTGCAGCGCGTGATTGAGCGCGTAAAGGCAGCGCAGAGCGTCGAGGAGATCCTCGCCGCGCGGGCGGAATATCTCTCGCTCACGACGGAGTACGCCACGGCGCAGTCGCTGTCGTACATGCGCTACACGATCAACACCGTAGACCCGTTTTATCTGGCGGAAAAGGACTACTACGACGAGATCGGCCCGGAGGTCGAAAATCTCGCGCTGCAGTACACCTCCGCCGTGCTCGACAGCCCGTTTCGAAAAGAACTCGAGACGGCGCTCTCGCCGATCCTGCTGCGCAGCATGGAGCTGCAGCGGCGGAGCATGTCGCCGGAGATCATCGACGACATGGTCGAGGAGAACAAGCTCGTGAGCGAATACGCCCAGCTCATGGCGGGCATGCTCTTCCCCTTCCGGGGCGAGCAGCTGCCGCGGCCGATGCTGATGAAATACGCCCGCAGCGCCGACCGCGCCACGCGCAGGGCGTGCTACGAAGCGCTCGGCACGACGCTGGAAGCGCACAGCGCGCAGCTCGACGATATCTTTGACCGGCTCGTGCACGTGCGCGACCGGATGGCCAAAAAGATGGGCTATCAAAACTTCATCGAGCTCGGCTACTGCCGCATGGAGCGCATGTGCTACGACGTGCAGGCCGTTCAGACCTTCCGCGAGAACATCGTGCGCGACATCGTGCCGGTCGTGTCCCGGCTGCGGCTGGAAAACGCGAAGCGGCTCGGTATCGACACGTTCCGGCTCTACGACAACGAATTTTTCACCCCCGGCGGCGACCCGACGCCCTGCGGCAAGGACGACCTGTTTGCGGCAGCGCAGAAGATGTACGATGCCATGGGCGACGTGCCGGGCGCATTTTTCCGCATGATGTGCGAAAACGAGGCCTTCGACGTGGAGTCCCGCCCGAACAAGTGGGGCGGCGGCTACTGCACGGAGTTTCCGAAGTTCCGGCAGCCGTTCATCCTCGCAAACTTCAACGGCACGTCCGGCGATGTGGACGTCGTGACGCACGAGGCCGGCCACGCGCTCAACGCCTATCTGATCGCGGACAACCGCTTCGCGCTGGAGCTCGGCTGCGGCGGCATGGAGACCGCCGAGACGCACTCGATGAGCATGGAGTTTTTCGCCTGGCCGTATCTCGACGCTTTCTTCCCCAAGGCGGGCGACGCGGAGCGCTACCGCTTCCAGCACGCGCTCGATGCGCTCAGCTTCCTGCCCTACGGCACGATGGTGGACGAATTCCAGCACCGCGTCTATGCCGACCCCGACCTTACCCCGGCCGAGCGCAACGCCGTCTGGCTGGAGCTGGAGGCGAAATACCGCCCGTACATCGACCAGAGCGGCATCCCGTATCTCGAGCGCGGCACACGCTGGCAGTACCAGATGCACATCTACGAGACGCCGTTTTACTACATCGACTACTGTCTGGCGCAGACGGCGGCGTTCCAGTTCCTGCTCGCGTCGCAGGACGATTATGACGACGCCTTCGCCCGCTACCTGCACCTGTCGCAGCAGGGCGGCGAAAAGCTCTGGACGGATCTGCTGGCCGAGGCCGGCTTCCGCTCCCCGTTCGAGCCGGGCGCGCTCGCGCAGCTGGCAGCACGGGTAGAGCCGCTCATCCGCAAACACACCGTCTGACAAGGGAGGACACCGCCATGTATGAACTGACCCAGGTGGCCGGAAACAGCTACTACATCCAGAGCCCGGCCAAGATCGGCCTCGTACGCCTGAACGACACCGACGTCTGCCTCATCGACAGCGGCAACGACAAGGAGGCCGGGCGCAAGGTGCGCCAGATCCTCGACGCCAACGGCTGGCATCTGACCGCCATCTACAACACGCACTCCAACGCCGACCACATCGGCGGCAACCAGTACCTGCAAAACCAGACCGGCTGCAAGGTCTACGCCCCCGGCATCGAGTGTGACTTCACGCGCCACCCGGTGCTCGAGCCGTCGTTTCTCTACGGCGGCTATCCGCCGAAGGAGCTGCAGCACAAGTTCCTCATGGCCAAGCCCAGCGACGCGCAGGAGCTGACCCCGGCGTGCCTGCCGGAGGGGTTCGAACTGCTGCCGCTGCCGGGGCACTTTTTCGACATGGTGGGCTTTCGCACGCCGGACGACGTGGTGTATCTGGCCGACTGCCTGTCGAGCCGGGAGACGCTGGAAAAGTACCAGATTGGCTTCCTCTACGACGTTGCAGCCTACCTGAACACGCTCGAAATGGTCAAGACGCTCACCGCCCGCGCCTTCGTGCCCGCGCACGCCGCGGCCACGGAGGACATCGCCCCGCTCGCGCAGTACAACATCGACAAGGTGCTCGAGATCGCGGACATCATCACGGAGCTCTGCCAGGAACCGCAGACGTTCGAGGCGGTCTTGCAGCAGCTGTTCCGGCGCTTTGATCTCGTGATGAACTTTGAGCAGTACGTGCTCGTCGGCAGCACAGTGCGCTCCTACCTTGCGTGGCTGAAGGACAGCGGCAGACTCCGCGCCGTCTTTGACGACAATCGTCTGCTCTGGCAGCAGGCATGAAATGCATGCAAAAAACCTCCGCATCCGATCGGATGCGGAGGTTTTTCATTCCAGAAGTCCGTACTTTTCTTTCACACGCGCGAGTTTACGCAATAGCGGCTGATACAGCAGGAGCAGAAACACGGCCGTCGCACCCGCGTGGATGAGGTTAAATACAAACCCCGATGCGCAGGTCGCAAGCCACAGCTGCCACGAGGGCACGGCGTTGTACATGAGCATGCTCGCCGTATCGAGCAGCACGCCGTAGACGATGAGTACCGAGAAAAAGCCGTAGAGCAGCAGCGGCACGAGCCGTACCTTCCGCCCGGCAAACAGCACGCCGCCGAGAAAGCCCACGAGCCCGAAGCCGAGCATCTGCCACGGCGTCCACGGCCCCTGACCGAAGAAAAAGTTCGAGATCAGGCCCGCCGCCGCGCCGGTGACAAAGCCCGCCTCCGGCGTGAAGGCCACGGCCGTGAGGATCACGATCGCGCACACGGGCTTGCACTGCGGCAGCCAGTAAAACGCCGCGCGCCCGGCCACGGCCAGCGCCGTCATCGTTGCAAGCAGCACGAGCTCGCGCGCATGCGGTCTGCGGCCTTCAAACCGCAGCACGAACGGCACGAACATCAGTCCCACGAGCAGCAGCGACGTGAGGTAGTACTTCCGCTCGTCCCACACGCACACGAACACCGCCATCAGCGCCGGGATCGCCACGAGCAGGATGCCGAGCGCGGCCCAGGTGCGCCGCGTCAGTCGGTGAGACATTGTACGACCTCCCCGCACAGCACCGCGCCGGGCGCGGCCTCACGCGCGATGCGCGCGGCCGCCGTGGTGTAAAAATAATGATCGGAGAAAAAGGCGCGCGCGGCGTTTTCCGTCACGACCTCGCCGCGAAAGAGCAGGCCGCAGCGGTCGGCATACTGCGCGCAGAATTCCACATCGTGGCTCACGACGCATACGGCCGTGCCCTGCGTGCAGAGCGCGCGCAAAAGCGCGCCGAATTCTTCTTTGAACGCGCCGTCCATGCCCTTCGTCGGCTCGTCGAGCAGCAGCACGCGCGGCTGCATGAGCAGCACCTTCGCCAGCGCGGCGCGCTGCTGCTCGCCGCCGGAGAGGTCAAAGGGATGCCGGTCGAGCAGCGGCGCGAGCGCCATCTGCCGCACGACCGTGTCCACCAGCGCGGCGTCCCTGCCGAGCGATGCGAGATCGGCGCGCACCGTGTCAGCCGCGAAGAGCGTGCGCGGATCCTGCGGCACGGCGGCGATGCCGTCGCGCAGGGGCTGGAGCGTGCGCTGCTTCTTCCCGTCGAGATACACGCTGCCGCGGTACAGCCGCAGCCGTCCGGAGAGCACGCCGAGCGCCGTCGTCTTGCCGCTGCCGTTGCTGCCGGTGAGCGCGTAGAGCTCGCCCGGGCGCAGCGTGAGCGAGAAATTGCGCAGCACGTCCGCGCTGCCCTGCGCGTAGCGAAACCAGCCGTCGCGCACGGTCAGCACCGGGGGCGTGTCCACGGGCGCGGGCGCCGTGGCCGGCATCGGGTGCGGCGCAAAGCGCCCCAGATACGCTCTGCCCGCGCGCACGGTGAGCGGCAGACGCTCCGTCTCGCCGAGGGCGGCGGCGATGCGTGCCGCCGTGGGCATGGCGGAAAAGATCGCGTGGCCGCGCACTGCGGCCGCCGCCTCCTGCGGCGCGCCGGCGGCCAGCAGCCGCCCCTGCTCGAGCACGATGAGGTGGTCGGCCAGCGGCACAGCCTCCTCCAGCCGCTGCTCGGACAGCAGGATCGTCAGCCCCAGCTCCTCATTGAGCTTGCGCAGCGTGTGCAGAAAGGTGCTCGCCGCGATGGGGTCGAGTTGGCTCGTCGGCTCGTCCAGAATGAGCACGTCTGGCCGCATGACCACGACGGACGCGAGGTTGAGCATCTGCTTCTGGCCGCCGGAGAGCGCGGCCACGTCGCGGTCGAACCAGTCGGCAATGCCGAAGTAGCTCGCCATCTCGGCGACGCACAGGCGCATGGTTTTTTCATCGCACCCAAGGCTCTCGAGCCCGAACGCCAGCTCGTGGAACACCTTGTCCGTCACGATCTGGTCGTCCGGGTGCTGGAGCACGAAGCCGATGCGCCGCGCCTGCTCGGCAAACGGGATGCCCTTTAGGAGCGCGTCCCCAAGGCGCACCGCGCCGCTGACAGTGCCGTGCGGCGTGAGGCAGGTCTTGAGCTGGCGCAGGAGGGTGGATTTCCCGCTGCCGCTCTCGCCGCAGAGGACGGTGACCGCCCCCTCCGGGATCGTGAGCGTGAGGTCACTCAGCGCCGGGCGCGTCTGGCCCGGATAGGTAAACGTCAGATGTTCGAGCGCAAACGACGCCATGTCAGCGCCTCCTTTCCATCAAGCAGCAGCGGCAGAAAGCACAGCAGCGCAAAGCACGCCATGCACACCGCGCCGAGCACGCCGCTGCCGCCGATGCGGATCGACGGGTAGTAGCGCACATACAGCGCGCCGCAGCCGACGCCCGCACACACGCCCGCAAGTGCGAGCGCAAGCACGGCGCTGAGCACGCCGTCGCGCCGGGTGAAGCGGTAATTGCCGAAATACGTTCTTCTGCCGGCACCGTAGCCCCGACTCTTCATGGAGTCCGCCGCCGTGATGCCGCTCTCAAGCGCCCACGAGACGGTGACGGACAAAATGCGCGCGCCATTTTTCAGCCGCTGCCACGCGCTGCCCTCGCGCGTGCCGCAGCCGAGCGACGCCTGCGCCGCGCGCACAGAGCGGATGTGCGCGGAAAATTTCGGCACGAACCGCAGCGCCATGCTCAGCAGCAGCGACACGCCCGGCAGCGCACTGCCGAACACGTACAGATATTTTTCCGCCGTCATGACGACATTGCAGCACTGAAACCATAAAATCACGGCCGCGAACATCGCCGCCGCGGCCGCGCCGTAGCACAGCGCCTCGCGCGTGACGGGGTTGCCGTTCGGCAGGTAGAACAGCATCGTCACGCCCGCGTGGTTCAGCAGCGCGTTGAGCGCCGCCATCAGTACCAGAAACGGCACGAGCCAGCCGAGCGTCCGCCCCAGGCTGCGCCAGCCGCGCAGCACTGCGCAGTAGCCCAGCGCGCCCAGCAGGCTCAGCGCCAGAAACACCGGGTGCAGCACGAGCATCGTCAGCAGCAGCACGGCCGCAAAATAGCAAAAGGTCAGCGCCGGGTGCAGCGCCGAGAAGGAATCGTTCATGGTTCTCCTTGCAGGGCGCCGACGTCGCGCCCGAGATCGCACGTATAGCTCCAGACGACGGTGTCGCCGTCATGGAGCGTGTAGCCGCTGCAGCCGTAATCCGGCCAGACGCCGTTGACGCTGTACATCCAGCCGGACAGCTCGCCGCAGTCAAATTCGTAGAGGTTGCCGATGCCCTCGATATAGGCGCTGTTGTACGCGGGCGTCCAGGTCGACTCCATGTGGATGCCCTGCGCGCGGCAGACCTGCTGCAGCACGTCAAACACCGTGTCCCCCTCCGAAAAGGCGACCGTCGTCTCCGGCAGGAGCACGCCGTCGGACGGGACGATGTCCGCCTTGCCGGCCTTCAGGTCGTCCATGTGCGCGAGCACCGTGCTGCACTCGATCCGCACCGTGCAGCGCAGCGCACCGGCATCCTCCTGCGCCTGCCCGCCGCAAGCCGTGCACAGCAAAAGCAGCAGGCACAGCAGCAGCGCGAGCGCGCGCCGCTTAGCCACGCTGCACCGTCGCATTCACGACCGTGAGCGCGGCCGTCGTCGTGGCAAGGCTCTCTGATTCGTCCGCGGCGGCCAGCACGGCGTCCGACACCGTCAGCGCCGCCTCCGTCACGCCGTCGGCAAGCTGAAAGCGCAGCCGCACAAGCACGCTGCCCGTCGATGTGGCGAGCGTGCCGTCATCCTCCGGCAGGCACAGGGCGCGCGCGCTGCCGGTCTCGTTGGCGCGCTCGGAGTCGCTCTCCCACTCCGGCAGGCTGCCCATCACGAGCGGGATGTCCCCGTCCGCCGTGCCGAGAAACGTGATCTGCGTCGGGTCAAAGGCCACGGCGAGGCTCGCCGCCTCGTAGTGCGCACCGTCCGGCAGACCGGAGAGCACGACATCGACCGTGCACGCGCCGTCCGCGTCCGCGCTCTGGCACATGAGCGTGAGCGTGGGCTCGGTGTCCTCGACGCTCTTTTGCCGCAGGGCAATGCACAGCACCACCACCGCCGCGACCAGCAGCACGGCGAGCACGATGGCAATGTTCTTTTTCGTCCAGAAAGTCTTCATTGTCCGTCCTCCTGCGCCGTGGGCAGCGCCGTATTCTGTACAAAGCTGTCGGCCAGCGCGCGCACATCCTGCGCGTCGACGCGGCCGTTAAGATCCACGTCCATCGTCAGCAGCAGCTGCGTCTCCGGGACCGTGCTGGCGGCGCAGGCCGTGCGGATGTTCAGCGCGTCCTGCGCGTTGATGACGCCGTCGGCATTCACATCGCCGGCGGTCAGCACCGGCCCCTTACCTTCCGTCACGGTGTAGTTTGCCGTGTCGTTGAGCGCATCATCCGTCACGTCCGGCGCAAAGAGCCAGACCCACGTCGGCGTGTCGCTGCGCTCAGAGAGCACGGGGCTGTAGAGCAGCTGCGTCCCGTCGGAAAACGTGACCGTGCTGTCCGCCGCCGCATCCGGCAGGCACACGGCGACCGTGCGGTATCCGGCCGGGATGAGGCCGCTGCCGTCCGCCGTGCAGAGCACGCGCGCGACCGGCTCGTCGGGCTCAGCGGGCGTTTCGACCGTGGGCGCGTCTGTCTCCTGATAGAGGCCGCTCTGCCCGCGCTGGAAGCGCGAGACGGCCACGAGCGCATACACCGCCTGCTCCGTGGCGAGGCTGTCAACGCCGCCGGAAGCCTTGTGGCGGAACGCGGCCGCGCCCGCATCGTAAAACGTCAGCAGCGCATCGACCGCCGAGCCGCCGTCTTTGACGAAGCGGCTGTCCGTGTCCGGGTCGATGCCCAGCGCCGTGCAGGCGACGATGACCTGCGCGACGCTCTCGGCGTTGGCAGAGCCCCACGAGGTGAAGCCGCCGTCGTCGTTTTGCATGGCAGAGAGCGTATCAACACCGCGCGACACGGCCGCCGCGACGGCCGCCTCCCCGCGGTACGCCGCCAGCGCCTGCAGCACCATGGCCGTCACGTCCGGATCGGCCGCCGCGCCGTTCATCGCCCAGCCGCCGCCGGAGAGCTCCGCCGCGAGGATTGCATCCACGCACTGGCGGCGCACCGCGCTTCCGGACAGGTAATTGCGGCTGTCGAGCGCGAGCAGGGCAAACACCGGGCCGTTGATGCCCTGATTGCGCACCCAAGCAAAGTCGGTATACGGCGCGGTGAGGTCGCAGCCGCCGACCTGCGTCGCGTCGCGCCCGATGGCGGACAGCGCGAGGATGACGCGCGAATTGTCCGTGGATTTATAGGCGTTGAGCGCGCCGGCCTTGCCGGACGCCGCCGTGAGCTCCGGTGCTTTGGATGCGACGTCTGCATAGTAGCGCGCAAAATAGTCGCTGTCCACGGCAAAATACCCGCCGCGGGCCAGGCCCAGCACCGTCCACTCGTCGCCGTAGCCCGGCGAGGGGACGGCCGCCGCCTGATGCGCCAGCGCGGCCGAGAGCACCGGCTGCACATCCGCGCCCTGCGCCGTCGGGGCCGGCAGCACCGCGCACACGAGCAACAGCGCCAGACACAGCGCCAGAAACCGTTTGTTCGTTTTCATGATCTGCCTCCTGAAGGGGTCTTCTACGCACGCGGCCAGAGCGCGTGCGGGTTTTCCGAAATCACGCAACATTATACCAGCCGGATCGCGCAAAAGCAACGCTCTGCGGCATTTCCCGCCCCGGCGATGCATGGACTTTCTGTCAGGTTTTCCGGCAGGCCGCTTTTGCGCAATTTCCCACGCGCGGCGTGCTAGGATATCCCCATGGACGTCATCTATCTCGACAGCCTGTTCGGGCTGAATCTGCTGATCGACTACTGCCTCGTGCTGGTCTCCGCGCGCGTGTGCGGCGTGGTGCTGCGCCGCTGGCGGTACGCGCTCGCAGCGCTCATCGGCGCGCTGTATGCCGCCCTCATGGTCCTGCCCGGCTTCGGCTGGCTGGCAAACGGTATGATGAAGCTCGCGCTCGGCACGGCCATGGCGCTCATCGCCTTCGGCGGGGAGGCGCACCTCGTGCGGTGCACGGTGGTGTTTTTCGCCGTGTCGGCCGCGTTCGGCGGCGCGGTGTACGCTGCGAGCATGCTCGCGGGCGTGTCGCCGGGCAGCGGCGCGCTCGTGACGGTGTCGGGCCGGGTGCTGGCGCTGTCGTTCGCCGCGTGCTACGCGGCCGTGTCGCTCGTGTTCCGCCGGCGGGCCAGGG
>ERZ836441.892-NODE-892-length-32782-cov-5.196321_pt1 | contig 32782 bp, 29 predicted proteins | sample MGYA00519686_ERZ836441 | MGnify/ENA primary metagenome ERZ836441 (study PRJEB31850, sample SAMEA3708800) | human gut metagenome | biome: human gut; feature: human-associated habitat; material: faeces | place: China | collected 2014 ... | reverse complement strand
ACTGTAAATGCAACGTCTGTTGTTCCCTGCATTCTGCATCCATACTTGGAAGCCACACAGTCAAACCATCCCATTCTTCTCGGACGTCCGGTTGTTGCTCCGAATTCTCCGCCATCACCACCGCGGCGTCTTAACTCGTCTGCTTCGTCACCAAAGATCTCGCTTACGAATGCTCCGGCTCCTACTGCACTTGAATATGCTTTACATACTGTTACGATCTTCTTGATCTCATACGGAGGGATTCCTGCTCCGATCGCTCCGTATCCTGCCAGTGTAGAAGATGAAGTAACCATTGGGTAGATTCCGTGATCCGGATCCTTCAGTGATCCAAGCTGTCCCTCTAACAATACTTCTTTTCCTTCTTTGATTGCATTGTTCAGGAAAAGAGATGTATCACATACGAATGGTTCGATCATCTTTTTATATTCTTGAAGTTCATTATATAAATCATCAGGATTGATCAATGGTTTATGATAAAGGTGCTCCAGTAATACATTCTTCTGCTCTGCTACGCGAACAACTTTTTCTTTTAACAGTTCATCATCAAACAGCTCACTGACCTGGAATCCGATCTTTGCATATTTGTCTGAGTAGAATGGTGCGATACCTGATTTTGTAGAACCGAAAGATTTTCCTCCCAGTCTTTCCTCTTCGTATGCATCAAAATTCTTATGATAAGACATTACCATCTGAGCTCTGTCAGATACCAGAATCTTCGGCATCGGAACTCCCTGATCGATGATAGACTGTACTTCTTTAAATAATACCGGCACATCCAGTGCTACACCGTTTCCGATAATACTTGTCGTATGATCGTAAAATACTCCTGATGGAAGTGTGTGTAATGCAAACTTTCCATAATCATTGATAATTGTATGACCTGCATTCGCGCCTCCCTGGAATCTTACGATGATATCAGCCTGTTCAGCCAGCATATCTGTAATCTTACCTTTTCCTTCGTCGCCCCAGTTGGCACCGACTACTGCTTTAACCATATCCATTCCTCCTGCGATATTAACATGACTTATCAGTCTTCTTTAGCGGATCTAATCAAACCACCCTAAGCATTATACTATACATTTTACCTTGGTTCAACAACATTTTTACATAAAATCCACAGGATTTCCTCTGTTTTCTACATTAGCGGCGCAACCAGTCTTAATACCTGTCCCGCCATCTTCATCAGAATTCCTCTGTTTCTCACTTCCGTCACTGTAACCTTATGACATTTTGCCAGCGTATTCTGAAAATCTTCTTCTACTTTCTGCACTTCAGGATTATCGTAGATAAACACACCATTCTCAAAATGCAGATACAGGCTTCTGAAATCCAGATTGATACTTCCTACCGTTGCCGTATCATCATCGGATACAAATATTTTTGCATGTACAAATCCAGGTGTATACTCATAGATCTGTACCCCGCCCTCGATCAGTTCCTTATAGTAGGTCTTTGCCACAGCAAATGCATACCACTTATCCGGAATATGCGGCATGATGATGATCACCTCAATACCACTTTTCGCTGCACGGATCAGTGTAGTAAGCATCTCATTGTCCAGGATCAGATACGGGGTCATGATATGCACATATTTTTTTGCATGGTTCAAAATATGGAAATATACTTCTTCTCCTACATTTTCATGATCAAACGGGCTGTCTGCATATGGAATCACATATCCCAGTTTTTCATTCAATGTATCCGCTTTTTTGGTCAGATATTTTCCATAAGGCTCCACGCCCCGCATATCCACATCCCACATCTGCAGAAATATCATCGTCAGGCTCTGGACAGCATCACCTCTTAACAGTACCGCTGTATCCTTCCAGTGTCCGAACCGTTCCTTCTCATTGATATACTCATCAGCAAGATTCACACCCCCTACATATCCCACCTGTCCATCGATCACGCAGATCTTTCTGTGGTCACGGTTGTTCTGTATCGTCGAGACAAATGGCCGGATCTTATTCGACATCTTGCAGTTGATACCGTATTTCTGAAGTTTCTTCGGATAGCTGTAGGGCAACAGGTCAAATGCACACATTCCGTCATACATGAACCGGACCTCCACACCTTCCGCTGCTTTCCGCTTCAGGATCTCAAGGATCGTATTCCACATGATTCCTTCTTCTACAATAAAATACTCCATGAAAATAAACTTTTCCGCCTTTTCCAGTTCTTTTATCATGGATGCGAATTTGGCTTCTCCAACCGGAAAATATTCGGCTTCGGTATTCCTGTAAGTCGGAAATCCCAGTTGATGCGACAGATAATACGACAGCTGTGCATTTGCAGATTTTCCCTCCCAGAGTGCATCTGTGATCTTCTGATCCTGATCCATGTAAGGTTCCGTCTCCATACGCAATGCCGCCAGGCGGTTCTGTACAAACCGTGTTTCCAGCTGCAGATGTACATAGATGTAAAATATCGTCCCGACAACCGGTACTGCCATCACACACAGAATCCATGACAGCTTGAACGCCGGATTCCCCTCTGTATTAATAATATACACAAGAACTATAATCTCCATCAGAGACATCACACTGTATATAAATGTTGCATATTCTTTCAGATAGTATGGAATGCCCAGAAAAATCAGCATCTGTACCAATATCAGTATCACAAAAATTCCGGCACGGCTGAATACCATTTTAAAGAATTTCTTCTTTGCAACAGCCTTTGTGCTTTGTTCTTTCATACTTTTTCTCTCCTTTATCCCGGGCTGTACATCCACTTTGTTCCTAATAATGTACGCCATTTTCTCATGCTCTGTACCGCCGGGATATGTTATACAGTGTATCATATTTTCATTTTCTTCTCAACTTTCAGATAATTTATTTTAATTTAATAGAAAAATACATATAATATGTGCTATGATAAGGGAAAGAATGGAAAGGAGTCATACAATCATGGCAAAATGGATAAAAAAATTATTAGGTCTTGCTGCAATCGGCAGTGCCGCTGCAGGTCTTGTTTATTATTTTAAAAAGTCTAAAAAAGATGAGGGCGAAGATTTTAACGATGACTTTGAAGATGAAGATTTTGATCTTGACAATGATCTTCAACCGGTCGACCGAGAATACGTTGATCTGAACGCAGGAAAAGTTTCTCCGGAAGAAACAGAAGAAACAGACTGAATTCAGACTGCAGCTATACAAAAGAGCAGTAAACAATGTAAATTATTTTCTTATTTTACATTGCTTACTGCTCTTTTATCTTCTCCAACACCTATTCAAAATTCCCACTGCTTCTTTGATATCCTCTTCATTCATATTTGCATATCCCAGAAGAATCGTTGCCCGCTCATCTGTATCTTTCCTGATCCTGTAATCCGAAAGTCCATATACACGGATATCCTCTTTTTTTGCCCGTTCGATCAGCTCATTTTCGTTCCATCCCTTTTCGAATGTCAGCAGGATATGTACTCCCGCATGCTCTCCCGATATCGCACAGATATCTGCCAGAGGCTTCAGTGCATCGATCAGAATATCGTGCCTGTTTTTATACAGAGCTCTTGTCTTATTCAAATGACGTTCGTAATAACCATCTTCGATAAAATGTTGTACGATCATCTGATCTACCTTTGAAACGGTTGAGTTGATAAAGTTCACATTTGTCCGATACACATCCAGGAGAGATTTCGGCAGTACCATATAACTCAGACGAATAGCCGGTGCAATGGATTTTGAAAAAGTTCCCAAATAGATAACTTTATCTTCTGCATCATATCCCTGCAGAGCCGGGATCGGTTTCCCTTTGTAGCGGAATTCACTGTCATAGTCGTCTTCTATGATATATCTGCCTTCCTTCCCGTATGCCCATTTCAGGAGTTCCATTCTTCTTTTGATCGGCATAACGATTCCTGTCGGATACTGATGCGACGGTGTGACATATGCAATATCTGCCTCTGAATCTTCCAGCTCTGATATTCTCATTCCATTGTGATCCATTGTAACCGGCACAGTCTCATATCCAAGTGTCTGAATCACTCTATATGCCTGCTTATATGTAGGATCTTCAAATGCAATAGTATGTTCTTTTCCAAGAATCATACTAAGCAGTATCAGAATATAATCACTTCCCGCTCCGATCACGATCTGCTCCGGAGAACAGTCCACGCCTCGTGCCTGATACAGATAATTGCAGATGGCTCCCCGGAATCCATATTCACCTTGCGGATCTCCTGAGCGGAACAACTCCGTCCTGTCATCCAGCAAAATATCTTTCGAGAGTTTTCTCCAGACATTATATGGAAAACTGTTAAGATCTACTCCGTTCGGTGTGAAATCATAGCGGTATATTCTTTTCTTTTTTCTCTTACGTTCCGGCTTTTTTTCTTCTTTTTTCAGTTGATATAATTCATCAATCTGAGCCACAAAAAAACCGCGGTATGGTGCAGACTCGATATATCCTTCTGATAATAACTGTTCATATGCCAGTTCAACCGTACTGCGGCTGACTTCCAGATGCTTGGACAAAGCCCTGGTAGACGGGAGTTTCTCCCCATAGCGGAGTCTCCCGTTCTGGATATCAGACTTGATATGATCATAAATCTGCTCATACAGCGGCTTCTTCGAACGACTGTTAAGATTTATCGTTAATTCATTCATTTTTTATTTTGCACCCGTTTATTTCTTTGGCAGTTTAAAAGAACTCTTCAGAGATACAATACGGTTAAACACCAGATTTTCCGGTGTGGAGTCTTTCGAATCAATACAGAAATATCCATTTCTCACAAACTGGAAGCTGTCACACGGACCTGCTTCGTTAAAGCTGTCTTCCACATAGCACTCTTTTAAAATCTGTAAGGAATCCGGGTTCAGGTTCAGCGATCCATCTTCTTTATTATATACTCCCTTCTCTTCATCGATCAGGTTCTCATATAATCTGACTTCTGCTTTCTTAGCCTGTGGTGCACTTACCCAGTGGATCGTTCCTTTTACCTTACGTCCGGTAAACCCGGTTCCGCATTTTGTCTCTGGATCATACGTACAATGTACCACCGTTACATTTCCTTCTGCATCCGTCTCATAGCTGACACATTTCACAAAATATGCATGCATTAGACGTACTTCGTTTCCAGGGAAAAGGCGGAAATACTTCTTCGGAGGATCAATCATAAAGTCATTACGCTCAATGTAAAGTTCACGTCCAAACGGCACTTTTCTCACACCAAGTTCCGGATTCTCCAGATTGTTCTCTACATCCAGATATTCCACTTCTCCTTCCGGATAGTTGTCGATCACCAGTTTGATCGGATCCAGGACTGCCATCATACGAGGCTTCTTCATCTTCAGATCTTCACGGATACAATACTCCAGCATTGCATAATCCACAGAGCTCTGGCTCTTGGATACTCCGCACATTTCAACGAACATCTTAATGGATTCCGGTGTAAATCCTCTTCTTCTGAGAGCTGCGATCGATACAAGTCTCGGATCATCCCATCCGTCTACAATACCATCCATAACAAGCTTCTTGATGTATCTCTTACCTGTAACAACATTCGTCAGATACAGCTTTGAGAATTCGATCTGTCTCGGTGCCGGATCAAATTCACACTCTTTTACAACCCAGTCATATAATGGTCTGTGGTCTTCAAATTCCAGTGTACAGATAGAATGTGTAATGTGCTCGATCGCATCTTCGATCGGATGTGCAAAATCATACATCGGATAGATGCACCATTTATCTCCGGTATTATGGTGTGTCATATGTGCCACACGGTAAATGATCGGATCACGCATATTGATATTCGGAGATGCCATATCAATCTTTGCACGCAGTACCTTTTCTCCGTCTGCATATTTGCCATCCTTCATTGCTTCAAACAGCTCCAGATTTTCTTCGATGCTACGGTTACGGTACGGGCTTTCTTTTCCAGGTTCTGTCAGTGTCCCTCTGTACTCGCGAATCTGCTCCGGTGTCAGGTCACAGACATAGGCTTTGCCTTTTTTGATCAGCTTCACTGCTGCTTCATACATCTGGTCAAAGTAATTGGATGCGAAAAACAGTCTGTCTTCCCAGTCAGCACCCAGCCATTTGATATCCGCCTTGATGGACTCTACAAACTCAACTCGCTCCTTGGTCGGGTTGGTGTCATCAAAACGCATGTTAAACTTGCCGTGATATTTCTGTGCAAGTCCATAATTTAACAGAATGGCTTTGGCATGTCCGATATGCAGATAGCCATTTGGTTCCGGCGGAAAACGAGTACAGATCGTATCGTATTTGCCCTCTGCCAGATCTTTTTCTATAATCTGTTCAATAAAATTTTTGGAAACCGTTTCCTCTCCCATGTTGTCCTCCTAAAATATCCATTTTTTCAACTGTGAAAATTCTACCATAAATCTCACAGAATTACAACGTCCTATCTCTGCCGCTTTTGTATCAGTTGAATCCATAAAATTTCTGTGAGATCTTATAGGCTGCAACCGAAAGTTTTCTTCCTCCTCTGCCCGGCAAATTCATCGTACGTCCAAACAGACCGTGACGCAGGCGGAAATACAGACCGCCGTCTTTTGCTTTTAAATACTGCCACAGTTCTTTTTTCTTTTCCAGATTTTCTTCTGTGCCGGAACGGATCAGCATAACGGAAGTAACCGTTGTAATGATATCCAGATAACTTGTCATATACTGGCGGATCCGCTTGTCTGCGATTTTATTGTCAGCCATGGTGTCGATCATGATTTTATTGACACGGATCTGCTGGTCGATGCGGGAGATCATGACTTTTTCGTTGACGGACTGATCATCCCTGCCGATAAAATAATGATAGAAATTCACATTTTTATAATAAAGATTTTTTACATACGGAAGCGGCTGGAACACAAACAGATTGTCCACGTAAAAGGTATGTTTCGGAAGCTCCAGGTTGCATTCCCGTAGCAGCATGGTACGGTAGATCACGGAATGCATCAGAATGTAACGTCCGATGTGCAGTTTTTTTGCATGATCCCACTGGAATACTTCATTTTCAGGAAATGCCTTGTACCGCATCACTTTTTTGTGCTTCGCACCTGCCTTGTCGTAGACAAAATTGCTGATGAACATATCAACAGTCTGCGGACCTGCCACCAGTTCTTTCAAAGTTTTGATAATATCGAGATAAACATCCACATCTACCCAATCATCGCTGTCCACCACTTTATAGTATACTCCGGTTGCATTACGCAGTCCGGCATTGACTGCCTCTCCATGTCCGCCGTTCTCCTGATGGATCGCCTTTACGATCCCCGGATAATTTTTTTCATACTCATCTGCGATCTCTGCGGTATTGTCTTTTGTGGAACCGTCATCCACAATTAAAATCTCCACATCTTCTCCGCCCGAAAGCAGAGAATCAATACATCTTCTCATATAGGCTGCAGAATTATAACAGGGAATTGCTATTGATAATATTTTCACTTTTTTTCCTCCATACACGTTTCTGTTTTATTTTTCGTCATATTTTTCCTGTCCGAGTCTGATCTGAAGATAGGCTGTGTAAGCTGAAAAAGCTGCCGGGATCGGGTATTCTTCTTCTGTTCTTTTCGGCTCAATAAAAAGCATATCTTTTCCGGAATCGTTTTCCAGTTCTTCCACCAGGACCACATATCCTGTCATATGCCATTCAATATGACTGAAAATATGTTTCGCATCCGATAATCTCCGGATACGGATCGGTGACAGCCCTTCCTGTTTCAGCCAGTCCAGAACTTCATCCTGGCTTAACCATCCAGAGAGATTAGGAAGCTCATATAAACCTGCCAGAAGTCCTTTTGCCGGACGTTTGCGGATTGCTGCCCTGCTGCCGTCCCTTATCACCAGAACGGTCTTTTTTTCGATTTTACGCGGCTTTTTCTGTGCTTTTTTCGGATAGTCCATCTCTTTGCCGTTCTGATGTGCAAGGCATACGCCTGACAGCGGACATTCCTCACACTTCGGTGCCCCGTTTGGCACACATACAGTCGCCCCAAGTTCCATCAGTGCCTGGTTAAAGGCTCCGGATCTTCCTTTTGGCATTACTGCCAGAAGCTCCTCCTCGACCTGACGTTTGACAGACTGCTTCAAAATATCTCCGTCATTCTGCGTGATCCTTGTGATCACCCGCAGGACATTTCCGTCAACAGCCGGAACCGGGATCTCAAAGGCAATGGAAGCTACTGCTCCTGCCGTATAAGGACCGATCCCGGGAAGACCCAGCAGTTTTTCATAGTCTGCCGGCATTTCGCCGTCATAAAATTCCACCATATTCTGTGCTGCTTTCTGCATATTTCGGACGCGGTTATAATAGCCAAGCCCCTCCCATAACTTCAAAAGCTTATCTTCCGGACATTCCGCAAGGGATCGAACGTCCGGCAGAGCCTGCGTAAAACGTTCAAAAAAGGGTTTTACCGCCTCTACACGTGTCTGCTGCAGCATAATTTCAGAAACCCAGACGCGATATGGCTGCGGCTGTTCTCTCCACGGGAGAATCCGTGCATGTTCCCCGAACCACCCAAGCAGTGGCTCTACAATCTGTTCGATCATACATTTCCTCTTTCTTTTTTCATTTAAGAATGCCTCTGCCATTCTTGCTGCGAGGTGCACGTCATGCATCGCATGACATATGAATCATCTCACATCTAATATTTATACTCACCGTTCCGATAGAAGCAAATGACCAGATAGTCTTTTTCGATATTCTGGTAAATCGTCTGTGCGGCACTGTACGGAAGATTAATGCAGCCATGAGAACCGCTGTTCCAGAAGATCTGACCGCCGAAGCTTCCTCTCCAGGTGGCATCGTGGAATCCGATCCCGCCGTTAAACGGCATCCAGAAAGAAACCGGTGTCTCGTAACTGTCGCCCGGTTTTGTGCTTCGAAGAACAGCCGGTGATTTTTTATAGTATAACCGGAAAATGCCGGGCGGTGTCACACGAGCCGGTGTCATTGTTCCGGATACGAAATCCGATTCTACGATCAATTTCCCTTCTTTGTACATCCACAGATGTTGTTTTGTCAGATCAACTTCCACATACGTGTCACCCATATCACCATTTTCCCAGCTGTCTGCTTCCTGGGCAAAGATCGGTGTACGTTCCATGTGCGGCTCTTCTTCCATCAGCTTTGTCAGCTCTTCTGCCTCCGCTGTCTGGTCGATTTTCCATCCATATGAACCGCCCTCCACAGTCACATACGTTCCGTCACTTGTCTTGAACTTCCGTGGCTTGTCATAAGTATCATACTTGTCTGCCAGAGATGCGATATAGTCGCTGATCGCACCGTCTTTTACCAGCACTTTCCCTTTTTTATCATAGGTCAGCCAGTCTTTTACCACACTGCCGTCCAGAACCTCCTTCTGGTTTCCAAAACAGTATGTAATCTCGATATCCACATAATGATTGAGATTCTCTACCAGCTGGTTTAAGTCTTTGTCATCACTTGTCACTTTTGGTGTCTGATAACAGGATTCTTTCTCCAGATCCAGCAGACCGTCTCTTTCTGAAATTGTCTCTGTAAGCAGTTTCCAGAATTTTTTCTGTTTGAGCTTTGCACCCTGCTTCTCTTTTTTGATCACATACTTGTTTTCGCTTTCCTGAAAGACCATTTTCGCATCTTCCGGTGCTTTAGCTGTTGCTTTATCAAAACATTTAAGGCTGTCCGCTTTTTCTTTCAGCAATGTTTCATCATACTGCACTGCCGTCTCAAACGCATAAGATGCCGGTCGGAAATAACTTACAAACCACAGGGCGTATGGCTGGGATTTTTGGAAATTTTCGATTTCCCCATTGGAAACATAATGATAACCGATCTCTTCTGCCGTGATCGTCTCACTGTTATTTCCGCGTTCTTTTAACGTGATCTGATAATCTTCTGCCTGCTCTCTGATCAGTTTCTCTGCCTCTTCCACTGTCATATCTGAAACATCCATGCCATTAATGTCCGTGTTCTTCAAGAATTTTCCATGAAAGGCGGCAATCCCGCCGATATACACCCCCACGATAACCAGTGCCATAATTCCAAGTGTGATTTTTAACCATTTTTTCTTTTTATCCATACTCCACTCTCCGGTAATATTATTATTTACCCTATGTATGCTATGTTTACAGTTACTTTCTCCGTTTTACATCCAGGAAAACTCTGCTATATGTGCAGAGGGCAGACAGACATACCGCCCTCCTATGCACACCATAAAATGGTACCTTTCTTCCAAGCCCATTCTCTGCTCCTTAGTATACCTCAGGAAACAAAAAGTGTAAAGATTTACGTTTCTTGTTTTTTTCTTATTCCTTTACTGTACGATATAGGTGGAAAATCCTGCTTTTCGCAGTGTCTGCTCCATTTTTGCCGCATTATCCAGTTTTTCAAAAGATCCACTGTAAACCCGGTAAGTCCCATCCTCTCCAGGTTCGATCACAGCATCGTATCCCAAAAAGAGCAGCTGTGCCTGCAGTGCCCTGGCATTTTCTTCCAGATTAAAAAAACCAAGCTGGATGCGGTAAGGTATTTCTGCTTCTTTTTCGTATTCATAAGATTCGACTTCCTGTGCATAGATGGTTTGCAAAATACCGTCGGCGATCGCCTGTGCAACTTCCTCAAAATTTTCATCAAAGATCCGGTTGTCTTCTCCGTTGTTGATAAACCCTGCTTCCACCAGTACTGCCGGCATTTTAGTCCTGCGAAGGACGACAAGTCCCGGTCTTTCTTTGACACCGAGATTTTTAAAACCGGCTTCCTCCAGTTCCCGGTTGATGTTTTCTGCCATCTCTTCTTTGATGCCGCTTCGCTCATAGACCAGTGTTTCCACACCAGAATACTGCCCGGCAACCGGACTGGAATTGCGATGTATGGAAACAAAAAAATCGGCTCTCGCTTCGTTTCCGATCGTTGCTTTCTGAAATGGTGTCTGATAAACATCGGTTGTTCTGGTATAGATCACATTCTGTCCGTTTTCCTCCAGAATCTTTCCCACTGCCAGTGCCAGCCGCAGTGTATCGTCTTTTTCCTGTCTTCCTTCAAAAACAGCTCCCGGGTCTGCTCCTCCATGTCCGGCATCTATCACGATCGTTGCCATAACAGCCCTCCTGTTCCTCTTTCTATTCAGAATATGCAAAAAATCTTCCACTGACCGTTTTTTTGCTGCATTTTCCTTAATGCCGCAAAAAAAACCTCCCGGAAAGGAAACGCTCCGGGAGGTTTTTCTCAGCCTGAAATCACAGACAGAGATTCTGGATTTTTAATAATTCGTGCAGGCACCGTTTTTGCCAAAGATATAGATTTTCTGCGTTCCGTCTGCCAAAGAGAAACGGATGGAAATCTTTCTCGCCATACTACCCTGCGGATAGACGGTTCCATTATGCTCTGCCGGTGTGCGGAAGAAATAATAATACTTGTTTTTGATCTTGCACCAGCCGGTCATCATCTGTCCATAAGTGGCACTTCTGGTATCCATATAATACGTATGCCCCTGATCTTTCAGCCATCCGGCACGCATATAGCCGTCCGAGCCAAAGAAATACCTCTTCTCACCAATGGTGATCCATCCGGTCACCAGTTTGTTCTTCCGGTAATATCTCCACTGCTGACCGTATCCAACCCATCCGGTTTTACTTTTGTTTGTCCGTCTGTCATCACGATAGCCTTTGATATAAACGCCGTCCGGCCCAAGATACTTGTCATCGATCCAGGTATCTTTCACAAACGTTCCGTCGGATCCAAGATACATCTTTTTACCGTTGTATTTCACCCATTTTTCTTTCTGCAAAACATATCTTTTATTGAAATAATAGATCTTTCCGTCAATCTTCTGCCATCCCGTCAGGGCATGCCCTTTTTTATTAAAGTAGTACGTCTTTCCATTGATGGTAAACCACTGACGTTTCAGGCGGCCGGTACCGTCACCGTAAGAATAGCAGAGTTTTCCGGATGCGGTTGTCCTGAATCCGGCTCTTTCATATGCCTTCAGCAGAATCCCTTTTTTTGAAAATACATAGGTCTTTCCTGCGATCTGCCGCACACCGGTTGCCATGATCCCTGTCTTTGGCAGAAAATAATAAGTTCCTTTTTTGAGTGTGAGCCAACCTTTCTGCTTTGTACCATCCTCATTATAATAGTAACGGTTACCTTCCTCAACCTTCCACTTTCCTTTTGCAAAAGCGGTTACGGAAAGCAACATACTCAGCATCAGCACTGCGAGCACACCAAACCCCTTTTTCTTCATTCCTGATTTCCCCTTTCTTTACTTCTTATGTCTTCAGGACTCTTTCCTGGCAACCGGTCCGGTAAACACCTTTCTCGGACAGAGCGATGCACAGGTTCCGCAGTTGGTACATTTTGAAGTATCGATATGTGCAATATTGTTCTCCACTGTAACGGCACCGGAAGGACATTCCCTCTGGCATTTCTTACATCCGATGCACCCTGCCTCACATGCCTGCATAACCAGCTTTCCTTTATCTTTTGAAGCACAGCGTACCAGATAACGGCTTTCATATGGCACAAGCTCGATCAGATGACGCGGACAATGCTCCACGCATGCTCCACACGCTCTGCATTTCTCCTTGTCTACCACTGCTACTCCATTTATAACATGAATCGCATCAAATGAACAGACCTTTTCGCAGGTTCCGTCTCCGATACATCCATAATGACAGGTTTTCGATCCGCCTCCCGGAATAAAATCCATCATCTCACAGTCGTGAACTCCATAATAATGACAGGATTCTTTTGCTTTGTCACAGGTTCCGCCACATTTTACAAAGGCAACTCTGCGGATGCTCTCGCCTGCTTCCTGCCCCATGATCCTGGCAATCTTTGCTGCCACGGCATCTCCCCCTACCGGGCAGCCATTTACCGGAGCCTCTCCGTTTGCAATCGCCTTTGCCATCGCATCACATCCTGCATATCCGCAGCCGCCGCAGTTATTTCCCGGAAGCTGTTCTCTTACCTGCTGTTCTTTTTCATCAATTTCTACTGCAAATTTTTTCCCTGCCAATCCAAGGAAAAGTCCCAGAAGCAGTCCGGTACCTCCTACGATCACAGCCGCAAGTATGATCTCCATGCTCATCCGCCACTCCTCCTTCCTATTTCAGACTGGAAAATCCAAAGAATGCGATCGCCATCAGACAGGCTGTAAGAAGAACGATCGGTGATCCTTTAAAAGATTCCGGTACATCATTGTATTCTGTTTTTTCACGGATACCGGCCATCAGCACGATCGCGATCGTAAATCCGACCGCCGTTGCCAGGCCATTTACCACGCTCTCTACGATGCCGTAGCTTTTCTGTACATTGATCAGTGCCACACCAAGTACGGCACAGTTTGTCGTGATCAGCGGCAGATAAACGCCAAGTGCATTGTACAGAGATGGGCTGCTCTTTTTCAGAAACATTTCCACAAACTGTACCAGTGCCGCAATGACCAGAATAAACACGATCGTCTGAAGGTAAGTCACATTCAGCGGAAGGAGCAAAAATTTATAGATCAGAGCCGTGACAAAGGATGAGATCGTGATAACAAAGATAACAGCTCCGCCCATGCCTGCTGCGGTATCCATTTTCTTGGATACACCAAGGAATGCACACAGTCCCAAAAACTGGCTCAAAACAACATTGTTGATAAACGCAGTGCCGACTGCGATCATAAGTAATTCTCTCATAACGTCTCCCCTCCTTTACAGGAACTTGCACAGGAGGCACATTCTCCTGTGCAGCCGCTGCCGATCTTTGTCTCTTTACCTTTTTCCTGCATTTTACGTTTCACGCGGTTCTGGGCTGCTGTCAGAAGGGACAGGATCAGAAAAGCTCCCGGTGCAAGGATAAAGATCGTGATCGGCTGATAGAAAGAAGGCATCACCTGCACACCGAAAATGGTTCCGGCTCCGATCAGCTCACGCACGATACCGATACTGGCAAGACCGATGGTAAATCCAAGTCCCATACCGACGCCGTCAAAGAAAGACGGGATGACCGGATTGAAAGAAGCATAGGCTTCCGCTCTTCCAAGGATGATACAGTTTACTACGATCAGAGGGATATAAATACCAAGACTCTGATACAGAGACGGTACATACGCCTGAAGCAAAAACTGTACGATCGTTACGAAAGATGCCACAACCACGATAAAGGCCGGCATACGCACGCCGTTCGGAATGACTTTACGAAGTGCTGAGATCATCAGGTTTGACATGGCAAGGATCACCGTTGTCGTAAGTCCCATGCCAAGTCCGTTCATCGCTGAGGTGGTTACTGCCAGCGTCGGACACATACCAAGCATCAACACAAAGGTCGGGTTTTCTTTGATGATACCGTTATATAAACGTTCTCCTGCTTTGCTCATTGTAAGATACCTCCTTCCTTAAGGCTTTCATAAAAACGAAGTCCCGCATTGACACCGTTTGTCACCGCTTTGGAAGTAAAGGTTGCTCCGCTGATCGCATCAATCTCGTTTTCCGCGGAAGCACTGTTTTTTGTAACCACGAACTGATCTACGATTTTTCCTGCGAACTGTCCTTTGAATTCTTCGTCTTTTGCACGCATGCCAAGTCCGGCTGTCTCACTTAAGGAAAGCATCTCCACGCCTGTCACCGTTTTGTCCATACTGACACCTATGGAGAAATTGATGTCACCGCCGTATCCTTCATGCGAAGTAATGTTCATAACCACACCTGTCACTGCTCCGTCCTTTTCTGCCAGATAAAAATCTTCCAGAGTGTCAGCTGTGCCAAATCCGGCCTGATCCAGGACATCGGCTGCCTCTGTGAGCAGTTCTTCTTTGTTATCCGGCTCCGTCAGATCCTGTGCATCCGGAAATACAGCAAGATAAGCTTCTTTCTGTGCTTTTTCCTCTGCCTGTGCGATCGGCTGTTTTGTAATGCTGTAGACAGCTCCGAGCAGTAAACCGGAAACCAGTGTGATCGCCATCAGTACCAGTGCTTCTTTTATAATCTTATTCATGCTTTTTTCCTCCTTTCCCAAATGCTGTCGGAGGTGTTACTTTTTCAATCAAAGGCACCAGAAGGTTTGAAAGGATGATCGCATAAGATACGCCCTCCGATGCACTTCCGAGGAAACGAAAAACCCCGGTGAGAATACCGATGATGCATCCATACACGATCTGACCGTTTTTGGTGATCGGTGAGGTTACATAATCCGTTGCCATAAAAAATGTACCAAGCATCAGTCCGCCCGCACACAGCTGTGCTGCCAGAAAATGCAGATCAAATCCATGTCCGCCAAATAAAATGGCAAAAACAGAGAAAGAAAGCAGGCAGGACAATGGTATCCTCAGATCGATCACTTTAAATACCAGAAGGATCACCGCACCGATCAGGATCGCCAGTGTGGAAGTCTCACCGATTGTTCCGGCTGTTTTTCCGAGAAACAGGTTTAAAACATTCACGCTCTCGCCGGCTTTCATGGCTGCAAGCGGCGTTGCCCCGGATACTGCATCGTATGTAAAGTCCGTCATTTTTCCGGCAAAAGAGATCAGAAGAAAACATCTTGCTGCAAGAGCCGGATTCATAAAGTTCTGTCCAAGTCCTCCGAAAAGCTGTTTTACAAACAGAATTGCAAAAACAGATCCAAGTACCGGAAGATACCATGGTGCAGAAGCCGGAAGGTTCAGTGCCAGCAGAAGCCCTGTAACTTCTGCACTGCGATCATCGACTGTCACTTTTTTATGCATCAGTTTTTCGTAAACATACTCTGTGAGCACGCTGCCTGTCACAGACAGCACGATTACTTTTAACGCATCGATTCCAAAATTTATGACACCAAATATGGTTGCCGGAAGCAGTGCGATCAGCACAAGGCTCATCAGGTCGCTGCTTTTTCTCTTATCCCGGATGTGCGGATTTGATGATATGTTCCACATTTCAGTCATTTTCCATTCCCCCTCTGTGCAGCTTTTTTCCGATCCGCAAGCACGATCTTACGCATGGATTTGATGTATTGTGTCAGCGGTCGTTTTGCCGGACAGCTATAGCTGCAGCATCCACATTCACAGCACTCCATTCCATTTGCTTTTTCAAACGCTTCTTTATCATGTCTTTTTGCATAATCCGCCAGTCTTGCCGGAATGATCCGGCCCGGACAGACGGATACACAACGTCCGCAGTTGATACACGCTGTCTCTTCGCAGGCTGCGACCTCGTCTTTTGTCATGCACAGGATCGCAGAAGATGTCTTGACAACCGGAACATCCAGAGAAATCAGTGGGATTCCCATCATCGGACCTCCGGCGATGATTTTCTCCGGTTCGGAAGTAAAACCTCCCGCCTCTTCGATCAGTTCCCGGAAGTTCGTACCGGTGCGGACACGCAGGTTCTGCGGTTCTTTGATCGCATTTCCGGTGATCGTCATCACTTTTTTCATGACCGGTCTGCCAAAATGTACCGCCTCATAGATTGCATGGATCGTGTCACAGTTGTTGACTACACATCCTGCATCTGCCGGAAGCATGGAAGAATTGATCTGTCTTCCTGTGACTGCAAAAATAAGCTGTCGCTCTGCTCCCTGCGGATACTTGGTTTTTAATTCTACAACTTCAATATCCGGTATCCCCTTTGCTGCTTCCCGCAGTTTTGCTGCCGCATCTTTTTTATTGTCTTCAACTGCCAGTACGCCTTTTGCCCTTCCGTCAAAAATCTTCATTGCCGCCTGAAGACCGCCCACGATTTTTTCCGGTTCCTCCATCATCCTGCGGTAATCTGATGTCAGATAAGGCTCACACTCCGCACAGTTGACAATGATGTAATCGATCGCAGATGGATCTTTCGGCATGTATTTGACATGTGTCGGGAATCCGGCTCCGCCCATACCGACAATACCCGCCTCCTTGATGATCTCAATGATCTCTTTTCCGGAAATATCCGCCAGTTTCCGCTCTGGTGAAAACTCTACCTCTTCATACAGGCCATCGTTTTCAATGACAATGGATTCCTGCATGCCTCCGGCTACCCCCAGCCTTGCTTCGATCGCTTTGACCGTTCCTGATACGGATGCAAAAATGTTTGCAGATACAAACCCTCCTGCTTCTGCGATTTTCTGCCCTGCCAGTACATGATCGCCTTTTACTACAATGGCTTTGGCTGGTGCTCCGATATGCTGAGAAAGCGGATAGACGAGCTCTCCTTTGGGCAAAACCTCCCGAATCGGCTTATCTTTGGACATCGCCTTTCCGTCATCTGGATGAATGCCACCCCGAAATGTAAAACGCAGCATACACTTCTCCTCCTTTTTTTATATTTACAGCCATCAAAAAACAATAACTGCTGCTTTCTTTTTCTCTGTTTGCTTATTTTGTTTCTTTCTGATTCCCCTTTTTCTTTCTGGATACTTTATGAATCGTAGGATAAGCTTTCATAAAACGTTTGTTTACGCCGGTGATCCTGGAGACTCTCTCCTGATACTGTTCCCGAAATCCCTTTGAACGAGAGCGAATGCCTTCTGCATATTCAGAAAGACCCTTTTCTTCAATCTTGCCTGCAATGCGCCTTTGATACTCTCCCAGCTTTTCCTGAAATTCTTTTTTCGTCGGCAGATGCTTTTTATAGTTTCCAAACAGTTCTCTTGCCTCTTCCGTCGAACTGTAGACTTTGGTCGTCTGAAGATATTCGGTAAACTCTTCCATGGCAGTCTGCAGGCCTTCCAGTTTTTCGCCGAGCTGCAGTGCTGCAAGTGTCGATACGATAAAGTCCACGCAGTACAGAATCCCGCACAAGATAATAAACGCATGTCCGGTCGCTACATCAAACAGATCGATCACCCACTGTGCAAACGGCTGAAGGATCTCAAACATCAGCAGTGTGAAAAACCCCCATGCGATCGAGCATCCCAGACAGATCCTGCCATGCAGGTTGAACGGCCGTTCGCTGTAATCCCACCAGCTTGTGTGGAAGAGCTTTTCCATTACCCACGAAGTAACATACTCCAGGATGGTTGCCAGAACGATGCCGCCAAGAAACAGCCATAAACCATGATCCTGCAATGGCCTCAGAACCAGATAAACGCTCATGGCTCCCACTCCATAGATCGTACACACCGGACCTGTTACAAATCCACGGTTTACCAGCTTCTTTTCCTTTATCGATACATAGCAGCTTTCCCATATCCATCCCATAAAGCTGTATAAGATTAGCCAGAAAAGAACATGATACAAATCTACTCCAAGAATTTGAATATCCCACATAATTTTCTCCTTTTATTTTTGATTTCTGTTTTTCTTTTATTTTACATTGAATTTTCTGTCTTTTTAATCGTTAAATATCTCTGTATTGCATTTTTACTGAAACACTTTTATAATGATGCCAGAATTCAAAATCAACTTCAGAAATGCCGGAGGCATTCTTGAACACATAAGTTTAAGAAAGGAATTTTTTCATGCTATATAAACAACAATCTTTTTCCAACTTTGAACCAGATCTTCGCTATCTGGACTCTTTTCCTTTTTCCAGAGAAGAATTTCTCTTCTTTGACATTGAAACAACCGGATTTTCCCCGCGAAACACTTCTCTGTATCTGATCGGTGCGGTCTGCTTTCTGGATGAGCACTGGACTTTCCTTCAGTGGTTTGCCGAAACTCCATCGGAAGAATGTGAAATTTTAAACGCATTTCTTGCATTCTGCCGGTCATTTCGTGCTGTCGTTCATTTCAACGGTGACGGTTTTGATATCCCTTATCTTCTTTTCAAAGCAGAAAAATATACATTGTCAGATACCTTATCATCTATGCAGAGCATTGACCTTTACCGCCTGACCCGGCCATACAAAAAATATCTGAAACTGACGCACATCAACCAGAAAAGTCTGGAATCTTTCCTTGGCATTGAGCGGGAAGACCGCTACAACGGCGGCGAACTGATCAAAATCTATCAGAGCTACTGCCAGTTAAAAGATGCGGATGCTCTTTCGCTTCTGCTTCTGCATAATCTGGACGATCTGAAAGGTATGACAAAATTGCTGCCGCTTCTTGCCTATCCGCTGTTTTTGAAAGACCAGGATTATACGCTCCGGAATCTTTTCTGGGAAGATTCTGTGAACGGACAGCCGCTTCTAATCGCAGAGCTGGATCTGAAATATCCTGTTCCAAAGCAGATCTCCAACCGACTTTCCTCGTGCTATCTTACGCTTCAGGAAGGCACTGCCAAACTGATGATCTATGCTTTCGAAGGCGAATTAAAGTATTTCATATCTGACTATAAAAATTATTATTATATTCCTTTGCAGGACTGTGCCATTCATAAGCACGTTGCCTCTTATCTCGATCCACGTGAACGCATCCCTGCAAAAGCCACAACCTGTTACCAGCGTCACCGGGGACTTTTTCTTCCTCAGGAAAAAGCACTGTTCAAACCTGTTTTCCAGGAAAGCTATCATTCGGATTCTTTCTGGTTTGAATGTACGCAACAGTTTATGAATTCGCCCTCTTTATTATGTTTATACATAAAAAGCCTGATTTCCATTTGAAATCAGGCTTTCCTGCCCTGCAGGTTCTCTTTTGTCTGAACCTTACAGGACACTCAGCACTCCCTTTTTGAGATGTGCAATATTACTCTTCTTCTGCCTCTGTTGTGTCGGCAGCAGCTTCTTCTTTCTGCAGTGCTTTCATGCTCAGGCTGATTTTTTTGTCTTCGCCGTTGAAATCTACTACTTTTGCTGTGATAACCTGTCCTACGCTCAGTACGTCAGATGGTTTATCAACATGCTCCTGGGAAATCTGTGATACATGAAGCAGTGCGTCTACACCCGGCTCCAGTTCAACAAATGCACCAAAATCAGTCATTCTTGCAACTTTACCTTCTACCACGTTGCCTGCTGCGTATTTCTCGCCAGCTGTCAGCCATGGGTTCTGATCCGGGAATTTCAGGCTCAGTGCAATCTTATCGCCGCTGATGTCTTTGATCAGAACAGAAAGTTTTTCGCCAACTTTGAATACTTTCTTTGGATTTTCAACACGTCCCCAGGACATCTCTGAGATGTGCAGCAGACCGTCTGCTCCGCCCAAGTCGATGAATGCACCGAAGTCTGTAACATTTTTGATAACGCCTTCTACTACATCACCAACGTGGATTCTTGCAAAGAGTTCTTTCTGCATTTCTGCTTTCTTTGCAACCAACAGCTGTTTACGGTCGCCGATGATTCTTCTTCTGCGTGGATTGAACTCGCTGATCACAAACTCGATTTCCTGACCTGCATATTTGCCAAGATTTCTTTCGTAAGTATCAGATACCAGGCTTGCCGGGATAAATACTCTTGCTTCGTCGATCACAACGCTCAGACCACCATCGAGTACCTGTGCAACCGGTGCTTTCAGTACTTCGTGATTTTCAAAAGCTTCTTCCAGTCTCTTGTTTCCTTTTTCTGCTGCCAGACGTTTGTAAGTCAGCAGAACCTGTCCTTCACCATCGTTTACTTTCAGGACTTTTGCTTCCATTTTGTCGTTAACATGAACAACATCCTGGAGATTTACGCTTGAATCGTTGGTATATTCACTTTTTGTGATGATACCGTCAGCTTTGTATCCAATATTTAAGATGATCTCGTCTTCTTTGACATCGATGACCGTACCTTCGACTACCTCTCCATTATGAATTGTTTTTAATGATTCCTCCAGCATTTGTTCAAAGCTCATTTCTGACATTCCTTGTGAACCTCCTCAATAATATTATTTGGGGTTGATGCCCCTGCTGTAATACCTACGCAACTCATGGACTGCATCGAATGTACATCCAAATCTTCAAGTGTCTGTATATAGTAAGTATTCTTGCATTCTTCTTTACATATTTCAAATAGTTTCTGCGTATTGGAACTGTGTCTGCCTCCAATTACGATCATGGCATCCACATCGGCGGCAATTTTTCTCGCCTCCTGCTGACGCTCTTCGGTCGCATTGCAAATCGTATTTAAAACAAGTATATCATAACGCTTTTTTGAAAGAATTTCAACTAATTTATTAAATTTCTTGTAATTAAATGTCGTCTGAGACACAACACAGACTCCTGTGTCTGAATTTGGTTCAAATTCTTCTGCTTCTTCTTCTGTTCCGATCACCGTCACTTTAGAAACACACCATCCTCGGATGCCTTCTACCTCCGGATGATTGGCATTTCCGATGATCACGATCTCTCTTCCGTTTTCGCCTTCCCGCCTGACAATGCGATGTATTTTCTTTACAAATGGACAGGTCGCATCGGCAAGATTCAGTCCGTTTTCGCAGATCAGATCATAAACCTCTTCCGCAACGCCATGGGAACGGATCACAACGGTACCCTTTTTTACCGAAAGCAGATCTTCTTTTCCATTCAGCACCCGTACGCCTTTTTCTTCCAGATCCCGCACTACCTCTTCGTTGTGGATGATCGGCCCGTAAGTGTAAACCGGCTCTTTTTCTTTTGCTGCCAGATCATAGACCTGGTCAACGGCACGTTTTACGCCAAAACAAAAACCCGCAGTCTGTGCTTTTATCACTTTCATTGCTTCACTTCCCTGTAACATTCTTTAATACGCTCAACCACCTCATCGATCGACAGATCCGAAGAATCTACCAGAATGGCATCCTCTGCCTGGCGAAGCGGTGCGATCTCTCTTGACATGTCACGCTGATCGCGGTCCCGGATCTCCTCTTCGATCTCTTCCAGTGTGTGCGTATCTCCCTTTTCCTGCTGTTCCAGGAAACGTCTCTTTGCACGCGTTTCCACGCTTGCAGTCAGATAAATTTTCAGCTGTGCATGTGGCAAGATATTGGTGCCGATGTCTCTTCCGTCCATCAGGACATCTTCTTTTGCCGCCAGATCTCTTTGCAAGTCAAGCAGTGTGGCTCGCACGGCCGGGTTTGCGGAAGTCACGGATGCCATCTTGCTCACTTCTTCTGTGCGGATCAGTCCGGTCACGTTCTCCCCGTTTAAGATCACCTGCTGTTCGCCGTCATCACTGTAGGCGATCGATATGGAAATCTTGCTGCAGGCTTTCTGCACTGCCGCATCGTCGTGGATATCGATCTGATTCTGCATCATATAAACTGCGATTGCACGATACATTGCCCCGGTATCGACATAAATAAATCCAAGCTCTTTTGACACACGTTTTGCGATCGTGCTTTTTCCGGCTCCTGCCGGTCCGTCAATTGCAATATTAAAACTCATATTTTCCTCCTGCATGGTATCTATGCTTCGCTCATCGCCAGTGCTGCCGCATAGGCAGTGGACCAGGCGATCTGCAGATTGAATCCTCCGGTCACAGCATCCAGATCCAGTACCTCACCTGCAAAATACAGTCCCTGCACCAGTTTGGACTCCATCGTGGACGGATTGACTTCTTTTACACTGACACCACCTTTTGTGATAATAGCTTCATTATAATCGCGAAGCCCTGTTACGGTCAATGGCAAATTTTTGATCAGCTCCACAAATCCGAGGCGTTCTTCTCTTGATACCTCATTTACCTTTTTCTCCGGATTGATGCCGGACAACTCGATCATGACCGGAGTCAGTTTTGCCGGGAAAAGTCCGCCCAGTGCGTTTTTAAACTGTCTGTTTTTTGCTTCCTCAAAATCACGCAGGATTCGGTGATCCAGTTGTTCTTTTGACAATGCCGGCTTCAGGTCGATAAACATAGAAAGTTCTTTTTTTCGTGCCGTTTTCGCAGTGTAACTGCTGGCACTTAAGATCAGAGGACCAGTCACGCCAAAGTGGGTGAACATCATTTCGCCAAAACCATCATAGAGTTTCTTTTTACCGTCCATCACTTTGACATCCACATTTTTCAGTGAAAGACCCTGAAGGCTTTTCGCCCACGCTTCTTTTGTATTAAACGGAACCAGCGATGGATATAATTCCGTCACTTTATGTCCGAGTTCTTCTGCGAAACGGTAACCGTCTCCGGTAGAACCTGTCGTTTTATAAGAAATCCCTCCGGTTGCCACAAGTACGGCATCTGCCGGAAAAAGTTTCTTTTCTCCATCTGACAAAACACCGGTTACTTTTCCATCTTTGGCTTCCACCTTGGAAACTTCGGTATTTAAATGCACCTGCACTTTATATTCCCGCATTTTCCTGCGAAGTGCATCAATAACATCCGCAGAATGATCTGATACCGGAAAAACACGGTCCCCACGTTCAATTTTGGTCTTTGTACCGGCTTTTTCAAAAAAATCGATCACATCATGATTCGTGTAGCCATAGAAAGCACTGTACAGGAATTTCGGATTGCTGACAACTGCCTGAAACAGTTCTTCCGTATCACAGGCGTTGGTCAGATTACATCTGCCTTTTCCTGTAATATAGATCTTTTTGCCCAGTTTTTCATTTTTTTCAAACAGATGGACTTCGCACCCGCGTTCTGCCGCATTCAGTGCTGCAAACATGCCTGCCGCCCCTCCGCCTATCACTGCTATTTTCTTTTTCATTTATAATTCCTTTCCTTACCGGCTTTTTTTCTTTTTTCTCTTCGGAAATAAAATCTCCAGTTTTTCGTGTATGCGATCTCGGATCCGGTAACAGCACAGGATCAGACGTATCAGCTCATGATACAGAAGAATGACCATGCACACAAGTGGGATCGCCAGTACCATCTGCCAGCAGAAGATGCTGTGGATTCCAAGAAATCCCGGGAACAGTAGCACACCCACCGAAAAAACTGCGATCACGCAGACACAGAGAATGCCTCTCAGCCAGTTCAACGGCCTGCACACACGAAATACGACCATGATCCCGACTGCTCCTCCGACCAGGAGATCAAAGGTATAGGTAAACACTTCTGTTTCTTTCCAGAACGGTGACAAAACCTGAACCACAAGCAGGGTGACAACCATAGTAATCGCCGCCGGAAGTGCCGTCTGCATCACATGACGCAAAAATCCAGTACTTGTCACCTCTTCGGTATGCTCCAGTGTCAGCACAAAACTCGGGAAACCGATGCAGGCTGCACTGATCAGAGACAGCTGCACCGGGATAAACGGATACGCCCGTCCGAGAAGAATAAAAATGACACACAGCAGGATGGAATACAGTGTCTTGGTCAGATACAGTGCACTGACCCGCTCGATGTTGGCAATGATCGTCCTTCCTTCGCTTACAATATTCCGAAGGCAGGCAAAATCCGAATCCAGCAGGACAATATGTGCCGACTGTTTTGCCGCATCACTTCCGGCTGCCATCGCAATACCGCAGTCTGCATCCTTCAGTGCAAGCACGTCGTTGACACCATCACCAACCATACCGACCACTTTCTTTTCCGACTGATAAGCATGGACAAGCTTCTGCTTCTGTTCCGGCTTCACGCGTCCAAAGACATTATATTTCTGCACGGCTTCCCGGTAACTTTGCGGATCATCTCCGAGTGTGGAGGCATCCACGTATTTTTCTGCCCCCAGAAGTCCTGCTTTTCCGGCAATCTTCGATACCGTCACCGGATTGTCACCGGAGATCACCTTGATCTCTACCTTCTGCCCACGGAAGTACTGAAAGACGTCCGGTGCTTCTTTCCGGATGCAGTCCAGGATCACGATTAGTCCCATCGGTGACACCTCACTGACACTTCCATCTTCCGCCTGAACAGAACCGCATTTTCCAAGCAACAGGACACGATAGCCCTCCTCTGAATACTGATTGACTTTTCGAAGGATTTCCGCCCCTTCTTCGTCATCCTGCAATAAAAACTCCGGTGCACCAAGGACATAACAGCCCTTTTCTTCGAACTCGATCGCACGGTACTTTCGTTCGGAAGAAAACGGAATTTTCTGAACGACCGTAAAACGGTCCATCCGGTGAAAATAACGTTTTAATGCTTCCTGCGTGTTGTTGCTGTCTTCAAAAGCAAACGTAAGCTCATTCATGATCTCGCTTACTTCTTCTTTTTTCACCTCTCCAAGGCCAAGCACCTCTGTAACTTCCAATTCCCCGGTCGTGATCGTTCCGGTTTTGTCAAGGCAGAGCACGTTGACGCGTGCCAGTGCTTCGATTGCTTCCATCTCCTGCACGAGTGCCCGCTTTTTTGCAAGTCTTCCGACGCCCAGGATAAACGAGATGCTGGTCAGCAGCACCAGTCCCTCCGGAATCATACCGATGATTCCGGCAACGGTTGCCACGATAGCTTCGTTTCTGGTCATCCCCTGAGCACTGATCTGAGAACGGAACAGCAGAATGCCGATCGGAATGATCAGAATACTGATCACCGCTATGATCCGCTTGATCGTATTCTGCATTTCCGAAGTGGCTCGTTTTTTCGTCTTGGCTTTCCTTGTCAGCTCTGCGGCATAATTCTCATCACCGACATGAACCACACGGCCGACACCGCCGCCCGCAACTACAAAACTGCCGGACATCAGCTCATCTCCTGCTTTTTTCTTTACAGGTTTTGATTCTCCGGTCAGCATAGATTCATTAACCTCCAAACCGTCACATTCAAGAACCGTACAGTCTGCACAGATCTGATCGCCGTTTGTCACAATCAGAATGTCATCTTTCACCACTTCTTCTATATCTATCTCATATTTTTCACCTTCTCTTACCACATGAGCTTTTGAAGCCGTCAGAACCGTCAGCTTGTCTACTACTTTTTTAACTTTCAGTTCCTGCACGATCCCGATTACCGCATTGACGATCACGACTCCCATAAAAGTCATGTTCTTGAACTGTCCGGTGATCAGAACCAGAATGGCCAGAAAAAGGTTCAGAAAATTGAAATAAGTAAGCAAATGTGCTTTTACGATCTCCTTATTGGTTTTCACCATATGATTTTCCATCCTGTTTACCTGACCGCTTCGGATACGCTCCTCCACCTCCTGCCCGGTAAGTCCCGCTTGCTTTTCCATTGGCAGATCCTCCTTTGTATTCAGGCCGGTTTTCATCCAGTCTTTTCCTCTCAGTATAGCGAATCTGCTTCTTTTTGTAAATGGTCATTCTTTTCGTTTTCTTGCGCTTTATATGGAAATTTTGCTTTTCCCTTTTGATGCTTTTCCAGCAAAAACTACGTACTTCCAACATTTTTACAAAAATTCCGTATTTTTTTTGCTAAAAAGCACTATTTTTTTCTTTACTTTGCCACGCTGATTTGCTATAATCTGCAATGAAAAAAACGTAACTGTTTTTTGCATAGCTCTGAATGGTTACAGAAATCAATGTATGAAGATAAGGAGGACACAATCATGTCATACGTAGATGAGGTTATTGCCAAAGTTGTAGAGCAGAATCCATCTGAACCTGAATTTCATCAGGCAGTAAAAGAGGTTCTGGAGTCTCTGAGAGTCGTTATCGAGGCAAATGAAGAAAAATACAGAAAGGATGCTCTTCTGGAAAGAATGGTAAATCCGGAAAGACAGTTCAAATTCCGTGTACCATGGGTTGACGATAAAGGTCAGGTTCAGGTAAATACCGGTTACCGTGTACAGTTCAACAGTGCGATCGGACCTTACAAGGGCGGTATCCGTCTGCATCCGTCTGTAAACATTGGTATCATCAAATTCCTTGGTTTTGAACAGGTTTTCAAAAACTCTCTGACTGGTCTGCCGATCGGTGGCGGCAAAGGTGGTTCTGACTTCGATCCTAAGGGCAAATCAGACCGCGAAGTTATGGCATTCTGCCAGAGCTTTATGACAGAGCTGTGCAAATACATCGGTGCTGATACAGATGTACCGGCAGGTGATATCGGAACAGGTGCAAGAGAGATCGGCTATATGTTCGGTCAGTACAAGAGAATCCGTGGCCTGTATGAAGGTGTTCTGACAGGTAAAGGCTTAAGCTACGGTGGATCCCTTGCAAGAACAGAAGCTACCGGTTATGGTCTGCTCTACCTGACACAGGAACTGCTGAAACTGAACGGTATCGAACTGGCTGGCAAGACTGTTTGTGTATCCGGTGCCGGCAACGTTGCTATCTATGCGATCGAAAAAGCTCAGCAGCTGGGTGCAAAAGTGGTTACTGCAAGTGATTCTACCGGCTGGGTATACGATCCGGACGGAATCGATGTAGCAGCACTTAAAGAGATCAAAGAAGTAAAACGTGCAAGACTGACCGAATACAAAAACTACAGACCAAACGCTGAATACCATGAAGGACGCGGCGTATGGAGCGTAAAATGTGATGTTGCTCTTCCATGTGCAACTCAGAATGAACTGCTGATCGACGATGCAAAACAGCTGGCAGCAAACGGATGCCTGGCTGTATGCGAAGGTGCTAATATGCCTACTACTATGGATGCAACAGAATATCTGCAGAAAAACGGCGTGATCTTTGCTCCTGGTAAAGCTGCAAACGCCGGCGGTGTTGCTACATCTGCTCTGGAAATGACCCAGAACAGCGAACGTCTGAGCTGGACATTTGAAGAAGTAGACGCAAAACTGCAGGGTATCATGGTTAATATCTGCCACAACATGGTTGATGCTGCTGAACGTTACGGCATGAAAGGCAACTATGTAGCCGGTGCAAACATCGCAGGCTTCGAAAAAGTTGTAGATGCTATGAACGCTCAGGGTATTGTTTAATCTAAAGATAACAAAATATCTATCAGTCAAAAACAGATCTTGCCGGTCACTATCGACAAGGTCTGTTTTTTATGATACATCAGATGTATACAGAAGAATGTCAGAGCCATTCTTGAATGAAAGACAGCGGCACAATAAAAAAAGCCATCGCAGACATTTCACATGTTCAGCAATGACTTTTTTTATTTTTATGTATTATTTTTGAGTGCTCTTTACTCTTCTACTACTTCCAGTACATCCATCGGACAGGCTTTTGCACAGATACCGCATGCGATACATTTGGATGCCGGATTGCCCTCTGTCTTGACGATCAGTCCAAACGGACAGGCTTTTGCACAGGCTCCGCAACCGGTACATTTCTTTTTGTTGATCATGTAAACGCCTTTTGCATTCTGAGTGATCGCACCTTCCGGACAGGCTTCTGCACATTTGCCACACTGTGGACAGGCCATCGGGCGTACACTCTTCTTCTCTACGATCTGGATACAGGACTTGTCCGGATGAAACTCCTTATAAAAAGCCTCAGAACATGCTTCTACGCATGCAAGACAAGCCATACAGGTACTTCCTTTTTTTACTTTCAGTTTTTTCATGTTAATCCTCCGCATTTATGTTTTTCTTTTTATTCTACCATTTTCAACAAAATTTCTCAATAGAGATTTTATATTTTGATGTGGGTGTCAAAAGTCCCCAACTATGAGCAAGCTCATGTGGATTTAGACCTTTGATCCTGGCATCATATTTTCAGTAAAATCCAGCAAATACAGAGGCTCCGATCACAGTCAGAAGACCGGCTACCGCGATCGCCAGGCTGCTCATCGCACCTTCCACTTCGCCCATTTCCAGTGCTTTGGCCGTCCCGATCGCATGGGAGGATGTGCCAAGTGCCAGTCCTTTTGCGATCGGCTCATAAATACGAAACAGCTTGCAGACTGCCTCTCCGATCACATTTCCGATCACGCCGGTAACAATGATCACAGCCACCGTGATGGTCACCAAACCGCCCAGTTCTTCGGAAACGCCCATTCCGATTGCTGTTGTGATAGACTTTGGAAGCAGCGTAACATAGACATCATGCTCAAGTCCGAACAAAAATGCCAGAAGCAGGACGCTTCCAAGACTTGCCAGCACACCTGCGAGGATGCCGCAGGCAACGGCTGCCAGATTTTTCTTTAAAAGTGTCATCTGCTGATAAAGCGGCACCGCCAGACATACCGTCGCCGGAGTCAGAAGATAACTTAAATATTGGGCAGAATTTTCATAACTTTCATAATCCACCCCGCACAACATCACCACGCCGATCACAAAAATGATTGAGATCAGCAGCGGATTTAAAAATGCATACTTGAACTTTTTCTTCAGCATAATGCCAACTCCATATCCGATCAGACTGACCGTCACGCCAAAATATGCCGAGTTACACAATATCTCTTTCATGTCTTTAACCTCCTGAGATCACCTTATTAATCCTGCTTCTCCATCTTCTGTGCTGCCATGTTTTCTTTCAGATGCATTACTGCCTGTGCCGTTCTTCCGGTCACAACCATAACAAAGACGGTCGTGATACAAGTGATCACAAGAACCGGTACCAGAATTGCCTTTAAATCACTCCAGGTCACGATCAGACCAACGGCGGCCGGGATAAACATCGGCGGCATGATCTCGATCAGAAAGTCCGCTGCGATCTTGACCTGCTCCAGTTTGATCACTTTTGTCATCAGACCCGCCAGCATCAGAAGCAAACCGTAGATACTTGCCGGGATCGGCAACGGAATCAGACAGTGCAGAAATTCTCCGAGAAAGGTTACAAACATGATAATCCCAAACTGATACAATAGTTTCACTTTTATTACCTCCTGTGCCATCTGGCAAACTTTTTTGATTTCCCCCGTAAAACATTTTTGCCTGCCCCAGACAGCTATTTCCGTCTCAAGGCAAAAAAAGTCGATTGAATACACTATATATCCAATCGACCCACCCCAAAGTATTAAGCGCGAGACGGGACTCGAACCCGCGGCCTCGACCTTGGCAAGGTCGCGCTCCACCAACTGAGCCACTCGCGCATTTTTTATTTCTGCCTGTCTCTCAGGCACGTTTCATATGATACAACAGGTTTCTGGATTTGTCAACTGCTTTTTTTGTTTTTTTGCCATATTTTTTTTATTTTCCTGCTATACTTTTTTTATACATCCCATAGCCATTGTTTATTGTTTTTTTATTAGCAAAATTCACTGTTTTATGGTAAAATAGTAAGTATATTTTGGTGATGCCAAGACGAAAAGAATTACTTTTCCGGTAACAAAGCGATTCATTGGCATCATTTCGAATACTATATAGAGATGCCAGGGTCAAAAGCCTGAAACCACGATGTGCTTGCACAAGAGTGGTTTTATGGCTTAATGACCCGCCCCGATATGAGCATAAAAGTGGAGCGTAAGCTTCACGATATGCGAATATTGGGGTGCTATGTGCCAGTGGCACATGTTTAGCACCGACCGAAGCGGAGCGTAGAAAGAATTGTGGGAGTACGAAGTACGGAACAATTCGTATGGCATCTTTTGACCCCAACATCATATAAAAGAAATAATGAAACGGAGGAACTGCCAATGAATATTTATTCAGAAATTACACCTGAAATATTGTCTCTGACAAAACTTGCAGAAAGTACCAGCAAGATTGACCCTGCCCTTTACACCAAATATGATGTAAAACGCGGACTGCGTGATATCAATGGTAAGGGTGTGCTGGCAGGTCTTACTGATATCGGCAATGTCCATGCTTATGATATGGTAGACGGAAAACAGGTTCCATGCGAAGGAAAGCTTTACTACCGCGGATATAATATCGAAGATCTTGTAAACGGTTTTATCAGAGATCAGCGTTTTGGCTTTGAAGAAGTTACTTACCTGCTTCTGTTCGGAAAGCTCCCATCAAAAGAGGACCTGAAAGAATTTTCCGATATGCTGGCAGCATATCGTTCTCTTCCTACCAGCTTTGTCAGAGATATTATTTTGAAAGCACCGAGCCAGGACATGATGAATACGCTTGCCCGCAGTGTTCTGACACTCTATACTTACGATGACCGTGCAGACGACATCTCACTTCCGAATGTACTGCGTCAGTGCTTGCAGCTGATTGCACTGTTTCCGATGCTTTCCGTATATGGCTATCAGGCATACAGCCATTATCACAATGGAAAGAGTCTTTATATCCATATGCCTGATCCATCACTTTCCACTGCGGAAAATCTGCTCCATATTCTCCGTCCAGACAGTAAATACACCAATCTCGAGGCCCACATCCTTGACATTGCACTGGTGCTGCATATGGAACACGGCGGTGGTAACAACTCTACGTTCACCACTCATGTGGTATCTTCTTCTGGTACAGACACCTACTCTACTATAGCATCTTCCCTTGGCTCTTTAAAAGGTCCGAAACACGGCGGTGCCAACATCAAAGTTGTCCGTATGTTTGAAGATATGAAGAAAACTGTCAAAGACTGGAACAACGAAAAAGAAGTTGGTGATTATCTGCGTGCCCTGCTGAACAAAGACGCTTTCGATCACGCCGGTCTGATCTATGGTATGGGACATGCTGTTTACTCTCTTTCTGATCCGCGTGCCAATATTTTCAAGGGTTTCGTAGAGAAACTTTCCAAAGAAAAAGGCAGAGAAGAAGAATTCCAGCTTTATTCTATGGTGGAACGCCTTGCACCACAGATCATTGCCGAAGAACGCAAGATCTACAAAGGTGTCAGTGCCAACGTGGACTTCTACAGCGGATTTGTATACAGTATGCTGGATCTGCCTACGCAACTCTTCACACCGATCTTTGCGATCGCCCGTGTGGTTGGCTGGAGTGCCCACCGCCTCGAAGAGCTTGCCAATAACGGAAAAATTATTCGTCCTGCATACAAAGGCATTTCTGAGATTAAAGATTATGTTCCGATTGAAAAACGTTAAGATTACAAAAACATTTTTAAATACAAAGCGACACAAAAGTGCCGGAAGAACCTTTCATTCTTCCGACACTTTTTCTTTTTACATCTCAGATGTCTAATTCCGGCGGTTCATCCATTGTTTCGGATACATACTTGCCGTTTTTTTTACGTTGCCTTACACATTCTGTGAGCAGATATTCAATCTGCCCGTTTACGGAGCGAAAATCATCTTCTGCCCAGGCTGCGATCTGATCATACAGTTTTGCCGAGAGCCTGAGCGGGATCTGTTTCTTCGGTCTGCCCTCTGTCATATCAGTACAGACTTCCTGAATTTACAACCGGCTGTGCATCGTGATTTCCACAGAGCACGACAAGAAGATTGGAGACCATGGCAGCTTTTCGCTCCTCATCTAATTCGACTACCTGATTCTCATTCAGACGCTCCAGTGCCATCTCAACCATACCGACTGCTCCGTCAACGATCATCTTTCTCGCATCAATGATCGCTGATGCCTGCTGTCTCTGAAGCATAACGGCTGCGATTTCCGGTGCATAGGCAAGATAGGTGATACGTGCCTCTATGATCTCCAGACCGGCTTCTGCTACTTTCTTCTGGATCTCATCGCGGATGCGTCCTGCAACAATTTCGCTGGAACCACGCAGGCTGCCTTCATCGGCAATGCCGTCACCGGTCGTATCGACATTCGGTGCCACATCGTAAGGATAAATACGCACGATATTTCGCAGGGCACTGTCACACTGCAGGGAAAGATATTCCTTGTAGTTGTCGACATGGAAAACAGCTTTTGCCGTATCGGTCACACGCCACATCACAGCGATCCCAATTTCCACCGGATTACCGAGGCAGTCATTGATCTTCTGACGGTTGTTGTTGAGTGTCATGATCTTCAGGGAAATCTTTTTGTTTGGAACCGATACATTTGCAGAAGCATTTGCACCTGTTGCCGCAACCAGCACGGATTTCGCACTGTTTCCGCCATCCACATCCCCGCTCTGGTTCAGTTTGGTCTTTGCTGCCGGGTTCACACTGCTGCAGAATGGATTTACCCAGTAAAATCCTGCATCTTTCAAAGTGCCGACATACTTACCGAACAGAGTAAGCACCAGAGCTTCCTGCGGTTTCAGAACTTTAAGTCCCAGAAACGGGATCCAGCCGATGGAAATCCAGATGATCGCCAGTAGCATAAGCGGAATCAACTCAGTAATCGCACTGACAAGCATGATGCCTGCAGCTGCTGCATAAAAAATGATAAACAGCAACATCATTGCCATGCCATTTTTCCTGTTGTTCAAAACTTTTTCCTTGATATCCATAATCCTTTCCTGCCACTCAAAATGTGATTAAATATACTCACACCGAGATAATGTAGACCCT
>ERZ836441.879-NODE-879-length-32947-cov-4.486957_pt1 | contig 32947 bp, 31 predicted proteins | sample MGYA00519686_ERZ836441 | MGnify/ENA primary metagenome ERZ836441 (study PRJEB31850, sample SAMEA3708800) | human gut metagenome | biome: human gut; feature: human-associated habitat; material: faeces | place: China | collected 2014 ... | reverse complement strand
CCGGGGGCGGCATGATCGACAGGCGCGGCAAACGCTTCCCGCGCGAGGCGCAGAAGCCGCGCGCGTTCGGCGTCGCTGAGCGGGATGCGCTCGGTTTCCGGGAGATTCAGCGCGCGGAACAGCGGCGGCGCGGCCAGCCAGAGCAGCGAAACGAAAAGCAGCGGCGCAAGGGCGCGCAGGCTGAGAAACGCGGCGGGGAGCAGCGCCGCGCCGCAGACCGCGCAGGCGGCCGGGGTTTGCGCGCCCTTGGGAAAGCGGACGCGCAGAAGCGGGGAACGCGCCAGACGATGCGCGAAAAATGCGTTGGCCGCGCAGAGCGCCGTCATCGGCAGAAAGGCGAGACGCACGAGCGCGGCGGGGAGCATGCGCGGATGCAGCAGGGCGTAAGGCTCCAGCAGCGCCAGCACGGCGACCCATTCCCAACCGGACACGGCGGCGAAAAAGAGCAGAAGAAGCCGAAGCGGCGGGGCAGACAGCATGAGCTTTTGCAGCCCCGTCGGCGCGGGCAGGCGACAAAGACGATCCAAATCCCGCCGCGTCTGGCAAAGCGCGCCGCGCAGAGCGGGGGAAACATCGGCCACGAAGGCGGGCGCGTCCCACAGCGGGCAGACGTCCGACCCATCCGACTTTTCAACGACGGAAAAAGCCCGAGACGAGGCGAGAAGCACGCCGTCGGAAAGGCGCGCGCGATGGCGGCGGGCGAGGAAATCATCCGACGCGGCGCGCGATTCCCAAAAAGAAAAGCCCGGCAGACGGTTTGACAGCGGCGCGTCGTCGGCCAGCGGGGGCAGGACGCGCGCGGCCAGAAGGCCGGATTCGCCCAGCGCGGCCAGCATGCGGCGCGGAACATCCGGCGCGCAGGAGACGTCGGCGGGGCAGAAGAGCGCGGCGGAAAACTGCCCGGCCAGCGACGCGGGCGAAAAGCTGGCGGCGGCAAACGCGGACGGCGCATGCCCGTGGGCGAGCAGCGCGGCGACGGTCTGCATGGGCAAAAGCGGCTGGTTTTCGCCCAAATACAGCCGCGCCGCGTCATCCCAGACACGCTTGCGGACGAGCAGCAGAAAATGCCCCGGACAGCGCGCGTCGGCGGCCATTACGGCGGATTGCAGCGCGCGCAGCAGCGGCGCATCCTCCGGCATGACCTCGGAAAAGGCATCCGGCAGGTCGCACAGAAGCAGCAGCGCATCCGCGCAGGGGCGCATGGAGAGCAGACGGCGGGCGAGCGGGCGAACCTGCGCCGGGGTGCGCGGCGCGGCGGAAAGAACACAGAGCAGGGACATGGCGCGCCTCCTTTTTGTTTAGCCTGCCCCAAAGATGAAAACATACGCGCATAAAAAAGCGAGGCGCGGCATAAAAATCAGAAAGGCAAAAGAAAAAAAGACCGAAAACCACAAAAAAACGCTTCAATACCACGGATTGAGGATTGAAAAGCCATCCGCCCCGTGCTATAATATAAGATAGCGTTTTGGGATTTCCGGGGCGCAACCATTACCGTAGAGGAGCATAAGATCATGAGCACCACTGTTGAAAAGATTTCCAGCAATAAGGTGAAACTTTCCTTTGACATCGACGCGGCCAAGTTCGACGAGGCGATGGGCAAGGCATACATCAAGGTGCGCGGTCAGGTCGCGATCCCCGGCTTCCGCAAGGGACACGCCCCGCGCAAGATGATCGAGAACATGTACGGCGAAGGCGTCTTCTATGACGAGGCGTTCGAGCTGATCTTCGACGAGGTGTACGGCCCGGCCATCGACGAGAACAAGATCGAGGTCGTCGATCATCCGCAGGTCGATATCCAGCAGATCGGCGCCGGCAAGAACCTGCAGTTCACCTGCGAAGTGTTCGTCAAGCCGGACGTGACCCTGGGCGAGTACAAGGGCGTTGAGGTCAAGCGCGAGCACACCCTCGTGACCGAGGACGAGGTGAACGCCGAGATCGAGAAGGAGCGCAACAAGCAGGCCGCAGAGGTCGCCGTTGACGACCGCCCGGTTGCCGAAGGCGACACCGTGAACCTCGATTACTCCGGCAGCGTAGACGGCGTGAAGTTCGCCGGCGGCACCGCCGAGAACCAGACCCTCAAGATCGGCAGCCACACCTTCATTCCGGGCTTTGAGGAGCAGATGGTCGGCATGGCCATCGGCGAGGAGAAGGATCTGAACGTCACCTTCCCGACCGAATATCACGCGGAGGAGCTGGCGGGCAAGGAAGCCGTTTTCCACGTGAAGGTCAACGGCATCACCGAGACCCAGCTTCCGGCGCTTGACGACGATTTCGCCAAGGACATCAGCGAGTTTGACACGCTGGACGCATACAAGGCCGACGTTCGCGCCAAACTGGAAGCTCAGGCTGCCGAGCGCGACAACAACGTGTTCACCAACGCGGTGATCGGCAAGGTGATGGAGAACGCCACGGTCGAGATTCCGGAAGCGATGATCGAGCGCCAGATCGACTCCATGATCCGCAACTTCGAGGCGCGTCTGGCTCAGCAGGGCCTCAAGCTCGCCGACTTTATGAAGTACACCGGTCAGGACGAGAAGAGCTTCCGCGGCCAGTACCGCGATCAGGCCGAGAAGAGCGTCCGCGCGAACCTCGTGCTCGAAGCGATTGAGAACGCCGAGAACTTCGAAGTGAGCGACGAGGAGATCGACGCGGAGATCGAGAAGTTTGCCAAGCAGATCGGCCAGAGCGTCGAGGAGCTCAAGAAGAACCTGACCGAGGGCGACCGCGAGTATTTCAAGGCCGACGTGATTCGCGACAAGGCCGTGAAGTTCCTCTGCGACAACGCCAAGGCCGAGTAATCGACCCGACGCCGGTTTCGCGTGTGAAATCGCTTTGACGCATATTCAAGCGGACATACAAGCGAAAAAGGAAATTGAGAAATAAACGCCTGTTAAGGAGGCGTCCATGATGACCAACAACAGCTATTACTTTGAACCCAGCGTCATTGAAAAGACGCCTTACGGCGAACGTTCTTATGACGTTTACTCCCGCCTGCTGAAGGATCGCGTGGTCTTTCTGCGCGGCGAGGTGAACGAGGCGCTGGCCAACAGCATCGTCGCCCAGCTGCTCTTTCTGGAAATGGAAGACCCGGACGCCGATATCTCCATGTACATCAACAGCCCGGGCGGAAGCGTGACCGACGGCATGGCCATCTTTGACACGATGCGCTACATCAAGCCGAAGGTTCGCACCGTCTGCCTCGGCATGGCCGCCTCGATGGGCGCGTTCCTGCTGATGGCGGGCGAACCCGGGATGCGCCTTGCGCTGCCCAACAGCGAAGTGATGATTCACCAGCCCAGCGGCGGCGCGAGCGGGCAGGCCACCGACGTGCAGCTTCACGCCCAGTGGCTGCTGCGCACCAAGGGCAAGATGAATAAGCTGATGAGCGAAATGACCCATCAGCCGCTGGAGCGCATCGAGCGCGACGTGGAACGCGATTACTTCATGACGGCCGAAGAGGCGCTCGCCTACGGCATCATCGACGAAATCTACCAGCCGCGCAAAAAGTAAGCCAGAGCGTTCTCCCTTCCCGAAAAGGGAGGGGAGAATTGCTTTTCGGCCAAGACGTGAAATCAATGTTTTCTGAGGTGCGAAATGCCGAGAGATAAGGACGAAACCCGGCAGCCGCGCGTGGCGCGCTGCTCCTTCTGCGATAAAACGCAGGATCAGGTTCGCCGCATCATTGCGGGCAACGGCGTGTATATCTGCGACGAGTGCATCGCGCTGTGTCAGGAGATCATCGCGGATGATCTGGGCACGGCCCCGACGCAGGAGCCGCAGAGCCTGCCCAAGCCCACCGAAATCAAGGCGGTGCTCGACGAGTACGTGATCGGTCAGGAAAAGGCCAAGCGCGCGCTGGCTGTCGCCGTCTACAACCATTACAAGAGGATCAACGCGCCGAAAAAGCGCGGCGACGTGGAGCTGCAAAAGAGCAACATCGTCATGGTCGGCCCGACCGGCTGCGGCAAGACGTTCCTCGCGCAGTCGCTGGCGAAGATCCTCAACGTTCCCTTTGCCATCGCGGACGCGACCAGCCTCACCGAGGCGGGCTACGTCGGCGAGGATGTGGAAAACATCCTGCTGCGCCTGATTCAGAACGCCGATTACGACATTCAGGCGGCGCAGCGCGGCATCATCTACATCGACGAGATCGACAAGATCGCGCGCAAGAGCGAGAACCCCTCGATCACGCGCGACGTTTCCGGCGAGGGCGTGCAGCAGGCGCTGCTCAAGATCATCGAGGGCACCGTCGCCAGTGTGCCGCCGCAGGGCGGACGCAAGCACCCGCATCAGGAGTTTATCCAGATCGACACGACCAACATCCTCTTCATCTGCGGCGGCGCGTTTGACGGGATCGACAAGATCATCGAAAAGCGCGAGGGCGCGGGCTCCATCGGCTTTGGCGCAGACGTCAAGAGCAAGGAGACGCGCAACGTCGGTCAGGTGCTCAAGGATATCCGTCCGGAGGATCTGCTCAAGTTCGGCCTGATTCCGGAGTTTGTCGGCCGCCTGCCGATCATCGTGACGCTGGATAACCTCGACGAGGACGCGCTGGTGCGCATCCTGACCGAGCCGCGCAACGCGCTGTGCCGTCAGTACGGCAAGCTGCTGGAGATGGACGGCGTGGAGCTGGAGTTCGAGCCGGACGCGCTCAAGGCGATTGCCGCGAAGGCGATTGTCCGCAAGAGCGGCGCTCGCGGCCTGCGCGCCATCATTGAGGATGCGCTGATGGGCACGATGTTCGATCTGCCGTCGCGCAGCGACGTGGCGAAGGTCGTCATCACGCCGGAGGTCATTTCCGAGGGCAAAGCGCCGACGCTCGTGCCTGGCGAACCCAAACGCAAGCTGCCCGCGGGCAAGACCCGCCGGGAGGGCGACAGCGCCGCGGCAAACAGAAGGCCGTCGGTTTCCTAAATCCATAAACGTTTCCCCATGGGTCTGTCAAGCTAACAACACCGATATATCAAGAAATAACGAAGTATTTTCGCCCGAAGGTTTCCAAAGGGCGACCGGAAAGCCCTTTGGTGGGGCGATGGGGCAAAGCCCCATATCCCAAAATGCTTAGATATTGTTTCTTGAAATGTTTGGTTTAAGCTTGACGGCTCCATGGGGAGTTTTTTCACGTATGGAGAAATGCGGAGGCAGAGCCCATTTTGAAGCCTGTCCGCGAGGGCTTTTTTCCCGCTACGCCACATAAGCTCTTCTGAAAAGGGGGAGAGGCTATGCGGAAACGGATTGCAACCGCACGGGGCGACCTGACGGGCGACGGCGCGCCGGAAAGTCTGGTTTTATCCGGCGAACAGAGCGCGGGATCGGCGTATTGGCAGAGCATCGAGCTGGAAATCACGGATGGCCGAACAGGGAGAACTGCGCGCGTCCCTTTGGCGCACGACGGCGGCTATGATCCGCAGCTGGTGCTGGGCAGCATGACGGCGCGCGACCGGGTGGATGCGTTGATCGCGCTGGAAACGGGGGCAAGCGGCGCGGTGGGGCTGTACAGCGTCGTCGCATACCAAAACGGCGCGTATCAGACGGTGTTTGACAGCGAGCAATACGCCAAGAGGATGCGATACCGGGTGCAGTACCTCGATCAATACGTCGTTCGGGCGGAGAGCGAAAACACGGGCATGGCGTATTTTATTGATCTGGCGGGGAAGGACGGCGACTATCTCGCGCAGCTCTACGACGAAAACGGCGTGCTCAGGCAGCCGCAGACGGGCTTTGTCGATCCCGTGAGCCTGCTCTACCCGGCGGACGTAAACCGCGACGGGCTGCTGGAGCTGGTGGCGTGGCAGAAGATCAGCGGGCTGTATCACGCGGACGCGCTGGGCGACTTCATCACGACGCTGGCGTGGAACGGGCGAGCCTTCGCGCCGACCACGCAGACGGTCGGCATTTTGGGGTATTCGAAATTTTCCGAAAAAAATTTCTGAAAGCCGGGAACTTTTTTGCCGCCTCATCCGTCTAAATGATATCGAACAAAGCGGTTCGACTTCAAAAAGACATTCAGGAGGACGACAATATGAAAAAGTGGATGATTTTCGCGGCGGCGATTCTGGTGGTTCTGGGAATCGGTTTTGCGGTGAAGGGCGCGAGCGACAAAAAGCAGGGCGCGACGCCGGAAGGAACGGCCGTGCCGGAGACGACGACGAGCGCGCCGAACGAAGAGACGGAAATGACGAACGCGCTGGGCGAAGAGACGGAAATGACGAACGCGCTGAGCGAAGAAACGGAGACGGAGGACGGCGCGGAGGAAATTGACACGCTCTGCGGCCAGATTACGGAGATCAACGACGAATATCTGATTCTGGAAGGCACGCAGCAGGGCACGGTGCAGGTCAACATCTTCGACGACACGCTCTACAACGGTTCGCTCCAGCAGGGCGAGCTGGCCGTTGGCCAATATGCCGAGGTGATCTACGACGGCAAGATGACGCGCTCCATCCCCGCGCAGATTGCGGCGCTGGCGATCAACGTCTATCCGCTGACGGGCACGGTGGACGCGGTGGAGGAAGACGGCCGTGTGCTCGTGACCCCGGCGGACGGCGGCGAGCAGGTGGTGCTCTCCCTGCCGGACGGCGTGACGATGGAAGCGGGCGAAACCGCGACCTTCTACACCAACGGCATGGCTACCCTGTCCATCCCGGCGCAGATGAACGCCATCGGCGTGGTGAAGTAAGCGAAAAAGATAAGCGAGAATAAGCGAAAAGACAGGAAAAACCGGCGGGCTGTCCAAAAGGCGGCTCGCCGGTTTTATAAAATGGGATCAGCGGATGACGTCCTCCACGACCAGCGGGCTGACGGCGTTGTAGCCCTGCCCGCTTTGCAGCAGATAGACCGTGTAGGCGCGGCCGCGCGTCACTTGCAGATAGACCGACGCGGCGGTATCGGGAAGCGGATTCGCGCCGATGAACGCGGAATCCAGCGTTTCGATATCCGTGTAAGCGGGCGCGGGAAGCTGATTGGTTTCCGCAAAGAGAAATTCGTATGCGCCGGGGGCGATGCGCTTGAACGAGGTGATCTCCTTGAAGCGCACGTCGGAATAGGCCGCGCGGCCATCCGGCAGGAGAACATCGAGCGCGCCGCTGTTTCGGGCGAGGTTGCCGACGCGGAAATGCGCCGCCCGCGACGGGGCAAAGCAGCAGGTATCCGTGATGCGCAGCAGATCGAGCCCGCCGGGGCGGTTGATGACGGCGACGGTGAAGCGGCCGCCGGATTCAAACGGAATGGTCTTCTGGATGTAGATATAGCCGTCCGTGCCGGTGACGGTCACGGTTTGGTAGCCCGCAGCCAGGCGCGTATAGCCCGAGAGCGACGCGAAATTCAGCAGGCCGGCCGCCCGGCGGTTGCCCACATAGATGCGGAAGGCGGGATAGCCGTAGCCTGCGTTTAGAAAGCGAACGGCGGCGTATGTAATCGTGGGCAAGGGCTGGACGGGCAGCGGCTGGATGACGTTGCCGGGGGAAACGGGGCCGCCTTCGCCGGGGTTCGGCAGGGGCGCGACGGGAACGTGGCCGTCGTCGTCGGGATTGGGCCAGGGAATCACCGGAACCGGGCCGTCGTCCTCCCCGGAGTAGACGGGGCCGCCTTCGCCGGGATTGGGCAGGGGCGCGACGGGCGCATCCAAAATGCTTCGATCTTGTTCCATATCTGCATGGCGGAGTTCGTCAAAAACTCCGCCGCCCTCCTTTCTCTCAGATACCATAGCCTATTCCAAAGGGGAGGGCGGTGTGAAAGGGGTTAATCCGCCAGCGTGCCCATCGGATCCCACGGTTCGAGGACGATCGGCTCCTGCGCGGCGAGGTTGGCGAGACCGCCGAGGTATTCCCGCTCGACGGCGGCTTGGAAGACGTACTGATCGAACCAGCTATCCGAGCAGACATAATAGCCCTTTTCGCCGTTCTTGTCGCCCCAGCTGTTTTCAATCTTCCAGCGGGTCGGCTTTCCGGCTTCGTCGAGGTTCACGCCGGTGAGCACCATGGCGTGATTCATGGCGGCAAGGCCGTAATCCAGCGCGTCGGCCTTGCCCATGGCCAGAGAGAGGCCGGTCAGCGCGGCGAAATCAAAGCTGCGATCATCCCAAACGCCCAGCGTGCGCTCGCCGAAGTGGCCGACGTCGCTGCCGAACCAGACGACCTTGCCCGCCTTGAGCTGGGCAATAATCGCGGCCTTGAGCTCGTCCATCGTCAGATTGAGATGGACGACGGGGCGGCCTTCGACGACGTTGCCCAGCAGGCGGATGGTGTAGGTCTTGTGATAGGGCTTATCGGCCGTCGGGGCGTGGATGACGCTGACGACCTGATCGAGCAGATCGCCGACGTAGCGCTCGGCGAAGGTCAGCGGGGTGAGGTTCTTTTCGATGTGATAGACCTGATCCTTATCGACAAACTCGAAATCAAAGGCCTTGGGCGGCTCGCCGTAGCAGCTGCAGAGGAAGCCGTAAATCGCATCCAGCGTCTTGTTTTTTTCGGCCTGAATGGCGTCCACGCCGGCTTTGTCGGCAGCCATCCGGCGCAGGCCTGCCGCCGCGACCTTGAGCGCGCGGTTGAGCTGCGCGTTCATCGAGCGGGTGTTGCTGCTCTGATACGTTTCGTCATAGACGTCCTTGGGCACCACGCCGTATTTGCGGACGATGTTGGCGAACATATCCCACTGGCCGCCGTCGTGCACGCCGGTGGAGAGAATGTGCATCACCGTGCGGTCGGTCGTCGGCAGAGCGGCGGTTTCCAAAATGCTCTCAAGGAAGTAATTGCAGCGCTCGAACTTATCCCAAAAGGCGAGATAACTCTGCGACAGCTCAAAATTTTCGAGGTTGCGCGCCTGAGCGATCCGCTCGCGCAGAACGTTGGTCGCCGCAAAGAGCCAGCAGCGGCCGCTGGATTTCTGGTTGGTGACGTCCAGCGTCGGCACCTCGACGGAAAACTTCTGGCGCATGGCGTTCGCGCCCTTTGAAGAAAACGCGACGCTGCTCAATTCGCTTTTGGAAAGCGCGAGGGTGGCGAGATGGCGCTCGGCGCTGGCTTCATAATCCGCGCCGAAACGATTCAGCAGGGAATCGGTAACAGGCTTCATCGGTGAATCATCCTTTCCTATTGCGTTACTGGGAATTGATGGAATCAGTGTACGCCTAAATGAAGAAAATGTCAAGAGCGACGCGCGAGGGGAACGCGCGCGAGCGGTCGGAAAGCTTGACAAGCGCGGAGAAGGAAGATTATAATAAAGAAGATGAAGCCGAACGTTATCCATGATGGGTTGAACGCGGAAATCAAGCGTCTTTGATATGAAAGCCCGAGGCCAGACAAAGCGGCAGTCTCGGGCTTTTGCCGTTTGAATGGGACGAAAAAATGCCGAAAGGGCGTTGAAAGGAATACGAAGCATGGAAAAAAGGAAAATTGCGGTTGCGGGAACGGGCTATGTGGGGCTGTCGATCGCGACGCTGCTGAGCCAGAAGCATCAGGTGACGGCGGTTGACATCGTGCCGGAGAAGGTTGAGATGATTAACAACCGAAAATCGCCGATTCAGGATGAATACATCGAGAAATACCTGACGGAGAAGGAGCTGAACCTGACGGCGACGCTGGACGCGGAGGCGGCATACAGCGACGCGGACTTTGTGGTGATCGCCGCACCGACCAACTACGATTCCAGAACCCAGCACTTCGACACGAGCGCGGTTGAAAAAGTGATCGGGCTGGTCATGCGATACAACCCGAATGCGATCATGGTCATCAAATCCACGATTCCCGTGGGCTACACCGAATCCGTCCGGGCGAAGTTTAACAGCAGGAACATCATTTTCAGCCCGGAGTTCCTGCGCGAGAGCAAGGCGCTTTACGACAATCTGTACCCGAGCCGCATCATCGTGGGCACGGATTTGAGCGATCCGCGCCTGACGGAGGCCGCGCACGAGTTCGCGGCGCTGCTGCAGGAGGGCGCCATCAAGGAAGACGTTGAAACGCTGTTCATGGGCTTTACCGAGGCGGAGGCCGTCAAGCTGTTCGCCAACACGTATCTGGCGCTGCGGGTCGCCTATTTCAACGAGCTGGATACATACGCCGAGAGCAAGGGGCTGGATACGAAGCAGATCATCGAGGGCGTGTGTCTGGATCCGCGCATCGGGGCGCATTACAACAACCCGAGCTTTGGCTATGGCGGATATTGCCTGCCGAAGGACACCAAGCAGCTTTTGGCCAATTATGCCGACGTGCCGCAGAACATGATGTCGGCGATTGTGGAGAGCAACAGGACCCGAAAGGACTTTATCGCGGATCGCGTGCTGAGGCTGGCGGGCTATTACGGATACGGCGAGGACAACGAATACGACCGGAGGCAGGAAAAGGCCGTGACCATCGGCGTATACCGCCTGACCATGAAATCCAATTCCGACAACTTCCGCCAGAGCTCGATTCAGGGCGTGATGAAGCGCATCAAGGCAAAGGGCGCGACGGTGGTGATCTACGAGCCGACGCTGAAGGACGGGGAGACGTTCTTCGGTTCGGCGGTGGTCAACGATTTGGCCAGATTCAAGGAAATGAGTCAGGCCATCATCGCGAACCGCTACGACAAGTGTTTGGACGACGTGAAGGACAAGGTATACACGAGGGACATCTTCCGCAGGGATTGAAACAGGGATGAAAACAGGCGATTTGAGAAGCATGCCCGTGACGGCACGGACATTTGAAACGAATGGGATGCACGACGGAAAAACGAATGGAGGCGCGAAGAAATGGAACCCAAATGGCAGCGAATCAGCTTTATGCCCGCCACGCCGCTGGGCGAGGACGGACGGCGCGTGACAGGCAGCGCGGCGCACATTGCGCTATCCCGCAGGGCGGCGGCCGAGGGCATGGTGCTGCTCAAAAACGAAAACGAAACGCTGCCGCTGAAGCGCGGCAGCCGTGTGGCGGTTTTCGGCAAGGCGCAGGCGGACTATGTCAAGGGCGGCGGCGGAAGCGGAGACACGACGGTGGCCTACGTCCGCTCGCTGGCGCAGGGGCTCCGCATGAAGCAGGACGAGGGCAAAATCGAGATTTTTGAGCCGCTGGAACGCTTTTATGCCGAGAACGTCCAGGCACAGTACGCCGCGGGCGCAACGCCGGGAAAGACCAGAGAGCCGATTCTGGACGACGCGCTGGTTCAGCAGGCGCGCGCGTTCACCGATACCGCCGTCATCACGATCTGCCGCTTTTCCGGCGAAGATTATGACCGCACGGGACAGCCACATGATGGCGATTACTTCCTCTCGTTCGAGGAAGAGCACATGGTTAGAAAGGTGCTCGCGGCGTTCCCGCGCGTGGCCGTGGTGCTCAATACGGGCGGCATGATGGATACGCTCTGGTTTAAGGACAACCCCGCCGTCGGCGCGGCGCTGCTGGTCTGGCAGGGCGGCATGGAGGGCGGCCTGGCGGCGGCGGATCTGCTGGTCGGCGACGTCTGCCCGTCCGGCCATCTGACGGACACGTTCGCATCGTCGTTCGCGGCCTATCCGTCCTCGGCCAATTTTGCGGAATCCAGAATGTACGTGGAATATCAGGAGGATGTGTTCGTCGGCTATCGCTACTTCGAAACGATTCCCGGTGCGGCGGACGAGGTATGCTATCCGTTCGGATATGGCCTGAGCTACACGACGTTCGCGCTGCGCGACATCGCCGGCGGCCTGAACGACGCGGGAGAGATTGAGCTCCGCGCAACGGTTCACAACACGGGAACGTGCGCGGGCAAATACGTCTTGCAGGCATATGTCAACCCGCCGAAGGGGCGGATGACCAAGCCTGCGACGGCGCTTGTCGGCTTTGCCAAGACGCGCCTGCTCGAACCGGGCGAGAGCGAAACGCTGACGATTGCGTTCGCGCCGTATGCGTTTGCCGCCTACGACGACGAGGGCGTGATTCAAAAATCGGCGTATGTGCTGGAAAAAGGCGAATACCGCTTCCGTTTGGGCGAAAATGTCCGGGAGACGGCGGACGTCGCGTATCGCTATGCGCTGGAAAGCGACATGGTTTTGGCACAGCTTTCGGAGAAGTGCGCGCCGAAGCGGCTGCATCGCCGCATGCTGGCCGACGGAAGCTACCGCACGCTTTCCTGCGCGCCGGAAACGCCGCGCGAGGACTGGCGCAAGCTGGAGGGTATTCCGGACGAGGGGCAGTATCCGCTGGAAATCCCGGATCAGATTCCGGGCTGCGCGTGGATTCCGCCGATTAAGCCGCAGCTGATCGAGGTGGCAAACGGCGAATTGACGCTGGAGGAATGGATGAGCCTGCTCAGCGACGAGGACATGGTGCGCCTGCTGGGCGGACAGCCGAACCGCGGCGTGGCGAACACGTTCGGCTTCGGCAATCTGCCGACCTACGGCGTGCCGAACGTGATGACGGCAGACGGCCCGGCGGGTCTTCGCATCAAGCCGGAATGCGGCGTGACGACGACGGCCTTCCCGTGCGCGACGCTGCTGGCCTGCACGTGGAACACGGGGATCGTGCGCGAGGTCGGCGCGGCGGGCGCGAAGGAAGTGCACGAAAACGGCGTCGGCGTATGGCTGACCCCGGCGATCAACATCCATCGCACGCCGCTCTGCGGGCGCAACTTTGAGTATTATTCAGAAGATCCGCTCGTCGCGGGCGAGATGGCCGCGGCGATGGTCGAGGGGATTCAGAGCGAGGGCGTTGGCGCGTCGCTCAAACATTTCGCCTGCAACAACAAGGAGACGAACCGCAAGGACTCGGATTCCCGCGTGTCCGAGCGCGCGCTGCGCGAAATCTACCTCAAGGGCTTTGAAATCTGTGTGAAGAAGGCGCAGCCGCTGACGGTGATGAGCAGCTATAACCTGCTCAATGGCTTGTGGGCGAGCCAAAACCGCGAGCTGCTGACGGATATCCTGCGCGGCGAATGGGGCTTTGAGGGCATGGTGACGACGGATTGGTACACCCATGCGCCGCAGTATACCGAAATCGCGGCGGGCAACGACGTGAAAATGGGCTGCGGCGCCCCGGCGCACACCCTGAAAATGATGCGGGAAGGCAAGCTGAACCGCGAAGACGTGAAGACCAGCGTGAAAAGACTGCTGGAAATGATTTTGAAGCTGGCGTGACGATGACGAGCCGTCCTTTCCTTTGAAGGGGAGAGGACGGCCTTTTGAATCGGTTTTTCCAAGACGCAAACGGCCGGAAGACGGTTTTTCGTCTTCTTTTTGAGAATGAACGGAGGAAGTTTTTTTGTCGGACGCGCCCGAAAAAGATGGGGATACGTTGACAGATAAAATAAATAACGGTATAATAACCATGGATAAAAAGATGGAAGATGCCTTTGCATTTCGAATGAAATATTTGAAAAAATGAGAAGTGCGTCTGCCTGATTCAATGCATGAAAAAGGGGAAGGTCTGATGAAGGGAATTATTCTGGCGGGCGGTTCCGGCACGCGCCTGTATCCGCTGACCAAGGTGACGAGCAAACAGCTGCTCCCGATTTACGATAAGCCGATGATTTACTATCCGATGTCGGTGCTGATGAACGCGGGCATTCGGGATATTTTGATTATTTCGACGCCGCAGGACACGCCGCGCTTTGAGAGCCTGCTGGGAGACGGGCGGCAGTTTGGTGTGAATTTGACGTATGCCGTTCAGCCTTCGCCGGACGGCTTGGCGCAGGCGTTCATCATCGGCGAGGCGTTCATCGGCGACGATACGGTTGCGATGGTGCTGGGCGATAACATTTTTGCGGGGCATGGCCTCAACGAGCGCCTGAAGGCGGCGGTTCGGAATGCCGAGGAGGGCAAGGGCGCCACCGTTTTCGGATATTACGTGGACGACCCGGAGAGATTCGGCATCGTGGAATTTGACCGGGACGGCAAGGCGGTATCCATCGAGGAAAAGCCGGAACATCCCAAGAGCAATTACTGCGTGACGGGGCTGTATTTCTACGATAACCGCGTGGTGGAGTATGCCAAGCACTTGAAGCCCTCGAAGCGGGGCGAGCTGGAAATCACCGATTTGAACCGCATTTATCTGGAACAGGGCGAACTCAACGTGGAGCTGCTGGGTCAGGGCTTTACATGGCTGGATACCGGCACGCACGAAAGTCTGGTGGATGCGACAAACTTCGTCAAGACGATGGAACAGCACCAGCACCGCAAGATCGCCTGCTTGGAGGAAATCGCGTATCTGAACGGATGGATTACGCGGGAAGAAGTGCTGGAGATTTACGAGGTTCTGAAGAAGAATCAGTATGGCCAGTATCTGAAGGACGTGCTGGACGGGAAATACATCGATGGGATTGGAGAAAACAGATGAAAACGTATTTGATCACCGGCTGCGCGGGCTTTATCGGCTCGAACTTCGTATATTACATGCTCAAAAAGCATGACGACATCCTCTTGGTCAATCTGGACAAGCTGACGTATGCCGGAAATCTGGAAAACCTGAAAGGCGTGGAAGGGGATAAGCGCCACATCTTTGTGCAGGGCGATATCTGCGACAAGGAATTGGTGACGGCGCTGTTTGAAAAATACGACTTTGACTGCGTCATCAACTTTGCGGCGGAGTCTCACGTGGATCGTTCGATTGCGAACCCGGAAATCTTTGTGCAAACGAATGTCATGGGCACGGTGAACCTGCTCCAGCGCGCCAAGGAGGCATGGTATCAGCCGGAAACCAAGCGCTGGAAGGCGGGCAAGAAGTATTTGCAGGTGTCCACCGACGAGGTCTACGGCGCGCTGGGCGCGGAAGGGTATTTCATGGAGACGACGCCCATCAATCCGCACAGCCCGTACTCGGCTTCTAAGGCGAGCGCGGATCACTTCGTTCAGGCGTTCCACGACACCTACGGCATGCCGGTCAACATCACCCGCTGCTCCAACAACTACGGCCCGTATCAGTTCCCGGAGAAGCTGATCCCGCTGATGATCAATAACGTCAAGCATCACAAGCAGCTTCCGGTTTACGGAGACGGCATGCAGGTGCGCGATTGGCTGTATGTTGAGGACCATTGCAAGGCGATCGACATGGTGGCCGAGGGCGGCAGAATCGGAGAGATTTACAACGTGGGCGGCCACAATGAACGCCCGAATATTTTCATCGTGAAGACCATCATTGAGCAGCTCCATGAGCGTTTGCAGGACGAAGGGATTTCCGAGGCACTGATTCGGCACGTGGAGGATCGCCTTGGCCACGACCGGCGCTATGGCATCGACCCGACCAAGATCAAAAACGATCTGGGCTGGTATCCGGAGACGCCGTTTGAAAAGGGCATTGTGCTGACCATCGATTGGTATCTGGAACATGAGGAATGGATGAAGAACGTCACCTCGGGCAACTACCAGAAGTATTACGAAGAGATGTACAAGGCGAAGGCCGAGGTCAGAGCATGAAGTTTTTTGTGACGGGCGTTGGCGGCCAGCTTGGCCACGACGTGATGAACGAGCTGATCGGGCGCGGCCATGAAGGCGTCGGATCGGACATTCAGGAAAGCTATGGCGGCGTGACGGACGGTTCCGCGGTGACGAAGGCGCCGTATGTGGCGCTGGATATTACCGACAGAGCCGCTGTGGAGCGGGTCGTGACGGACGTAAAGCCCGACGCCGTGATCCATTGCGCGGCGTGGACGGCGGTGGATCTGGCAGAGGAGCCCGAAAAGGCGGAAAAGGTGCGCGCGATCAATGTGGGCGGCACGCAGAACATGGCGGACGCCTGCAAAAAGCTCGGCTGCAAGATGACATACATCAGCACGGATTACGTGTTTGACGGACAGGGAACCGAGCCGTGGCAGCCGGATTGCAGGGATTACAGGCCGCTGAACGTCTATGGGCAGACCAAGCTGGAAGGCGAGCTGGCGGTCAGCAGGACGCTTGAGAAGTATTTCATTGTTCGCATCGCGTGGGTATTCGGCCTGAATGGGAAGAATTTCATCAAGACGATGCTGAATGTCGGAAAAACCCACGATGCGGTTCGCGTGGTCAACGATCAGATCGGCACGCCGACGTACACATACGATCTGGCGCAGCTGCTGATTGATATGAATGAAACCGAAAAATACGGCTATTATCATGCGACTAACGAGGGCGGTTACATCAGCTGGTATGACTTTACGAAGGAAATCTACCGTCAGGCGGGGTACGCTACGCAGGTGGTGCCGGTTACGACGGCGGAATATGGCCTGAGCAGGGCGGCGCGGCCATTTAATAGCCGGCTGGATAAGCGCAAGCTGGTGGAGGCAGGCTTTACGCCGCTTCCGACCTGGCAGGATGCGCTGAGCCGTTATCTGAAGGAAATCGAAAAGTAAACGGGAGATTCGTCAAATGGGTCAGATACGAGTTGAGAAAAACGTGGGCGGAATAGAGGGGCTTTGTGTGATAACGCCCGCCGTCCACGGCGATGCGCGCGGCTATTTCATGGAGACCTACAGCGAGCGGGATATGAGGGAGGCGGGGATTGACGTCCGCTTTGTGCAGGACAATCAATCCATGTCCGTCAAGGGCGTGCTGCGCGGCCTGCACTTCCAGAAACAGTATCCGCAGACGAAGCTGGTTCGCGTGGTGCGCGGCGCTGTATTTGATGTGGCGGTGGATTTGAGAGCGAAATCCGAAACATATGGAAAATGGTATGGTGTGACGCTGTCGGCGGAGAACAAAAAGCAGTTCTTGATCCCCAAGGGATTTGCGCACGGCTTCCTCGTCCTGAGCGATGAAGCGGAATTCTGTTATAAGTGCGATGACTTTTATCATCCCAATGATGAGGGCGGTTTGGCTTGGAACGACCCTGAGATTGGCATTGAGTGGCCGGATGTGAAGGGCGAATATAAGGGAAATGCGTCCGCCGAGGGATACATGCTCGGAGAAGACACGGCGCTGAATCTGAGCGAGAAGGATCAGAAGTGGCTGGGGATGAAAGGGACATTCAAATTTTGAGCAAAGCATTCGAAAAAGAAAAGCGATGCAGTAAACAAAGGAAGAAGAACCCCGAACGGACGTTTGGGGTGGAGCGGTGAGCATACGCGGCTGTCATCATAGGGACAAGGGCGCGGCAGGAAACGATAGGCTCCGCGACCCGAAGTTCATATTTTCTCGCTTGAAGGGTGAACGACCGATTCTTCCAAGCGGCAGAAATGCGGCAGGGGAAGAGGGGGGCACACTGAGGGGAGGTTGACAGCTGGCGGACAGATGGAGGCGTTTATCTGTCCGCCAGTTGTCAATAATGCGAGATTATAAAAAACTCATGCAAAATCCCCCTGCTGTGAGCCTGCTTTATTGCAGAGCAAGGGATGGACATGATAACTGCATTTTTCTGGGGAATTAGAGGTAATGAGTGGTAGAGAATTGTCCGTGCTGCGATGAGAATAAGACGCAGGTTTATACGGTAAATAAAGCAAGTTGGTGTGCGGGTTGTGACGATAGGGGTCAACATTTTGAAAAATGGAGAAGTGTGACTGCGAGTTATGACAATAAGACTGGGCACTTTGTCGGGAAGTTGGTATGAGGGGGTCTACCATGATTTTTTCGGTTGAGGGACAATAGGCGAGTAGATCACGACAGGTCTACATGAAAGCTTCAGTGCTGGTTGGGAAAGCGGTCTATAGAAGATACCCACTGTGAGAAAAAGGATAACTACAGTGCGATAGTTCATCCGATATGGAGGATGAACACACTGCTTGATATAAATTGATCGGCTCAATATGAGCTGTCCATATAAGTAGGATGAATTTCAGGAGAATATAGGATTATGAAGGAGGACTATAAAATTGCGGTTGCTGGTACCGGGGATGGAGATATAATACGCGGCTGTCATAATAGGGACAAGGGTACTGTAGAGAAGAAAAGGCTCCACGACCCGAAGTTCATATTTTCTTACCCGAAGAATGAACGACTGATCTTTTTGGATGGCAGAAATGCCGCACAGGAAGAAATTTCGACCGTGAGGGTGGGGTGTCAGCCAGCGGACAGGCGTGAGCCTATCCGCTATTTGTGTTGGCCGAGATATTGATGAAGAAATTGAGTGGGATTGTGGAAAAGATTTATGAGTAAGAAACTTGCGATTGCGATGTTCGGACAGAAGCGATTATCGAGAGAAGGCGGAGTAGAGATCGTTGTCAAAGAGCTCTGCACCCGAATGGCACAGAATGGTTGTGACGTGACCTGCTACAATAGAGCAGGGCATCATGTGAGTGGCACTGAGTACGATAATGCCACAATTGAATACGAAGGAGTTCATCAGAAAACAGTTCCCACAATCAATCGGAGAGGGGCTAGAGATATAATAGGGTCAACCAAGAAAACCTACGATAACTAAAGGGTTTTGACGGCTTGAGTTGTCCTTCAAATGTTTTATTTGTTGAAAAACTGCAAGAAGCGGAAAATCCTGGGGGTTATATGTAGGAGGCTTTTGGAAGCTCTGTTTTGACCCACAAAAAGGAGCAGCAAATAAAGATTGAAGGAGAGTTCAAGCCTACGGTGGATTGCCTTTGTGCGACCCGCCGTAGGTTTGTTTTTATCCATAAGGGAATAGATGCAACATTAGCGATAAAAATGTGAGGATGGAATAGAGGAATGAATTCAAAAAAAGAAGTGCAGCACGTATACCTTGTCGGCGCGAAATCATTGGGCGCTTACGGAGGTTATGAGACCTTTGTCTACAAGCTCACAGAGTATCACCAGAATAAAGAAAACATCAAATATCATGTTGCCTGCAAAGCCAATGGTGACGGCTGCATGGATGAGAGCAAATTTGATGGTGTGACAAAAATCAACGAACATGAATTTGAACTCCACAATGCCCACTGTTTCAAAATTGATGTTCCTCAGATTGGCCCTGCGCAGGCAATTTATTATGATGTTGCTGCACTAAAAGCTTGTTGCGAACATATCAAGGAAAACCATATTCCGCACCCTATCGTTTACATCATGGCTTGCCGTATTGGGCCTTTTGCTGGTTGCTTTTACAGAAAAATCCATAAACTGGGCGGCACTGTGTATCTGAACCCAGATGGACATGAGTGGATGAGGGCAAAATGGTCAGCACCAATTCGGAAGTATTGGAAGATTTCTGAGCAGATGATGGTCAAGTATTGCGACCTTGCAATCTGCGATTCTGTGAATATCGAAAAGTATATCCATGAATGCTATGACGGTAAGGGCATCAAAGGAAGCAGTCCGAAAACAACCTTCATTGCGTACGGTGCTGATCTTACCCTTAGTAAGCTGGCTGACGATGATGAAAAACTGGTGAGCTGGTATAAGGAAAAAGGATTGACTAAAAAGGGCTATTATCTTGTTGTAGGTCGCTTTGTGCCAGAAAACTCTTTTGAAGTTATGATTCGAGAGTTTATGAAGAGTAGGAGCAAAAAAGACTTTGCTATCATCACCAATGTGAACGATAAGTTTTTGAATGAACTTGAGGAAAAGCTACATTTCAAGGGTGACAAGCGTATTAAGTTTGTCGGAACCGTTTATGATCAGGAACTGTTGAAGAAGATTCGAGAAAATGCCTATGCGTATTTCCACGGACACACGGTTGGCGGTACAAACCCATCGCTGATTGAAGCCCTTGGAAGTACCGATTTGAACTTATTGGTTGATGTTGGATTCAACAAAGAAGTGGCAGAGGATTGCGCTTTGTATTGGAGCCGCAAACCGAGTAGCCTTGCAAAGTTGATTGATAAGGCGGACCAAATGAGTGAAGAAGAAATTGCAGAGATGGGCCGGAGGGCTAAGAAGCGTGTGGCAGAAGAGTACACATGGGACAAGATTTGTAGGCAGTATGAAGATGTGTTTACAAACTGGGAGAACTAACTATGAAAATATTGGCAATACATAATTTCCATAGAAAAGGTTCAGCAAGCGGAGATGACCAAGTCTTTAAGAGCGAGACTGCTTTGCTGGAAAACCATGGAAATCAAGTGATTCGATATACGGTTTCCAATGATGAATTCGATAATGCCGGAATCATTGGCAAACTATCTGCAACATTTGGGATGCTATGGAGTTCAAAAAATTATAAGGCTGTACGGCAGTTAATCCAAAAGGAAAAGCCAGATATTGTACATGTCCATACCTTTTTTCCGCTACTATCACCGTCAATTCTTTATGCCGCAAAACGGAGTGGTGTCAAAGTTGTAGCAACACTACACGACACTCGTTTTGTTTGCCCGTGCTCAACATCCTTGCGCGGAACAAAACTTTGCAATGAATGCGGTGATGGAAAATATTTCCGCATGTGCAAATATGGATGCTTTAAAAACTCTAGGCTGCAGAGTTTTATCGTGGCAGGGATTTTTACATATCATCGGATAAGAAAAAGTTTTTATCAGCAAATCGACCGCTATATTTGTCTGAATGAAAATCAAATTAGGCTTCTCACTAATATTGGATTTGATAAGGATAAAATCACAAAGAAATACAATTTTGTACCAGATGCAGAAGCAAATCTTAAGGCAGAGAAAGTAGCTGGCTTGCCGGAACGATATGCCGTTTTTTATGGCCGTATTGGTGAGGAAAAAGGCATTAGAATCCTGATGAAAATTTGGAATGAGTTGCCGGATATTCCACTGGTCGTGATGGGAGGAGGTCCACTTGAAGAAGAGCTTAGGCAGTGGGCAGACGAACACGACAATGTTTATTTCCTTGGATATACGCAGCACGATAAATGCCTATCTATTGTGAAGGGTGGTGAATTTGTAGTTTTCCCATCTATTTGGTATGAAGGCTGCTCTATGGTCGAAATCGAAACGGAAAGCCTTGGAAAGGGATTGATAGCAACTGACCTAGGCTTTTCAACAGAAGCAATCGAAGATGGGAAAAATGGTTACAAGGTAAAGCTGGGGAATATTGAGGGCTTCCAAAAGTGTATTTCGGAACTCTGGAGTAAGCCAGAACTGGCTTCTGAAATTGGTCGAAATGCGCGATTGGATTATGAACAGAAGTATAAGCCGGAAGATAATTATGAACAGCTAATGGGCATTTATAAAAAAACAATGGAGCGGTAAATATGGATTCGAGAATCAGCACAATTGACAAAATTGCGATTTTATATCGTACAGGAATCAAATTTTTGAGGGGGGGGGTACGCAGAATCTTTCTTAAAGAATCACATGGAATGCTTCTTGTAGGAAAGAACGTGCAGATTACTCACGGAAAACATATTCGCTGTGGAAAAAATGTTAAGTTTGAAGATTTCTCTGAGATTCATGGGTTGTGCTCTGATGGCTTGAATTTCGGAGATTATGTAACTATAAGCCGAGGAGTTATGATCCGTCCGTCTAGCTATTATGGTGGTGATTACGGGATCGGACTAACGATGGGAGAACATAGTTCTATTGGACCATACGGATATATAGGCTGTTCTGGAAAAATCACTATCGGCAAGAATGTGATGTTTGGCCCTAAATGCAGTTTGTTTGCAGAAAATCATGTGTTCTCTGATACAGAGTGCAGCATCAAAAGCCAGGGAGTCCAGCGAAAAGGAATTACTGTTGAGGACGATTGCTGGATTGGAAGTAATGTGACAATTCTTGATGGAGTGACGATTGGTAAAGGAAGTGTTATCGGTGCAGGAACACTGGTGACCAAGGACATCCCGGCTGGTAGTGTCGTTGTTGATAAGAGAGAAAAATATATGAGGAAAAGGCAATAATGAAATTTGCTTATTTAATTATAGCGCATACGAGATTTGACCAAGTGGCAAAGTTATTAGAGCTACTTGATGATGAAAGAAATGACCTTTACATCCATATAGATCAAAAGGTTTCAGATGCAGTTGATATATTTCAAAAAACGCTGAAACCTGCTGTGCAAAAATCAAAACTTTATTTTGTTAAGCAGCACAATGTAATGTGGGGGGGGAGAGCCAAATCGAAACTGAGTTGGAACTTTTAAGAGCAGCCACAAAAAGAAAATATGACTACTACCACCTGGTTTCAGGAATGGATCTTCCATTAAAGACGCAAAATGAAATACATAAATTCTTTGAAAAACATACAGGAAAAGAATTTGTTCACTTTGGCTCTAATGAAGATGCAAGAAAACGATGTCAATATTACTGGCTTTACCAAGAGAAATTGGGGAATGTGGCAAATGCAATAAAATTCAAAAAAATATGTAATAGGTTACGGTCGTTAAGCATTTTTGCCCAAGAGTTGATTGGTGTAGACCGCGTGAAGAAATACGGAATATATAAAGTGATAGCAGTAGGTAGCAATTGGTTCAGTATTACAGATTCTTTGGCTCGATATGTAGTGTCTAAGGAACAGGAAATTTTCAGGTGTTATAAAAATACATATTGCTGCGATGAAGTTTTTTTACAAACGCTTATCTTAAATAGTCCGTATAAAAATAACCTTTATTCTTATGCAATAGATGATTACCATGCTAATATGCGTAACATAGATTGGAAGAGAGGAAAACCTTATACATGGAAAGATACAGATTATGATGAACTTATGGCATCTGATTATTTATTTGCGAGAAAATTTGATGAGCAAGTAGATGATGGAATTGTTGATAGAATTTATATGAGGTTGAGTAGCACATGATTATTACACAAACACCGTTTCGCATGTCGTTTTTCGGTGGCGGAACAGATATGGAAAGCTTTTTTAAGGAATATGGTGGTGCAGTTCTTTCTACCACTTTTGATAAATATTGCTATGTGAATGTGCGCCATCTGCCGCGCTTTTTTGACTACTCTACAGAGCTGTCCTATTCAAAGACGGAACGAGTAACTGACATTAATGACATCCAGCATCCTGCAATCCGAAATGCAATGAAGATGTTGGATATGCATGAGATTCGTCTTACCTATGAGGCTGATCTTCCCGCACGTTCAGGCTTGGGTACTTCAAGTTCCTTTGCGGTCGGTATGTTGAATGCCTTTTACGCACTAAAAGGAAAATATGCCGACAAAAAGAAACTTGCAGATGAAGCTATTTATCTGGAGCGAAATCTGTGTCAGGAAGCAGGCGGCTGGCAGGATCAGATTGCAGCATCCTTTGGCGGTTTTAACCGTATTAACTTTAATGCAGATGGCTATGAAGTGCTGCCGGTGATCATTGCCCCGGATCGAAAAAAGCAGCTGAACAAAAACCTGATGATGTTCTTTACTGGATTCACTCGGTTCTCTTCGGATGTGCAGAAAGCGAATGCTACAGGGAAAACGGATAAAACAGCACAACTGAAAGAAATGTTGGCTTTGGTTGATGAAGCAGAAAAAGTGCTTGTAAACAAAGAACGGGATTTAGACGATTTTGGTAGGATGCTGGATCACACATGGAAGCTGAAACGTCAGACGGGATCTGCGGTATCGACAAACAGCATAGATGAACTCTATGCCAAAGGAATTGCAGCAGGTGCATTGGGAGGAAAACTGCTTGGCGCAGGCGGCGGTGGCTTCCTTGTGTTCTATGTACAGCCGGAACGACAGGATGCTGTTCGCTGGGCAATGCGTGATCTCTTGTATATTCCATTTCAGTTTGAAGATGGCGGTACACGAGTAATCCATTACACACCGGAAGATTATGTGCCAAAGGATTGAGCGTATGAAAGTTGTGATTATGGCCGGGGGAAAAGGCACTCGGATTTCCTCGGTTGCGAGTGATATTCCAAAACCTATGATAAAGGTTGATGGTATCCCTGTGCTGGAGCGAGAAATCGAATGTCTGAAAGAGCAGGGCTTTGATGACATTCTTATTACGGTGAGCCATCTTGGAAATATTATCATGGATTACTTTGGTGACGGTTCTGGAAACTCACCAGTGACAGGGCAGCCGTTTGGTGTACATATTGAATATTATTTTGAACGTGAACCGCTGGGTAATGCTGGTGCGCTGTTCAAGATTAAAGACAAATTAACGGAAGATTTTCTGCTTTTGAATGCTGATGCTATGTTTGATGTGGACTTTAACAGATTCGTTGAGTATCACAAGCAACATGGTGGACTTGTTACACTTTTTACTCATCCCAATAGCCATCCGTATGATAGCGGGCTGATTATTGCAGATAAAAACGGTGCAGTAGAAAAGTGGCTTGCAAAAGAAGATGAAAGGCCACTGTACTATAGAAATCGAGTGAATGCGGGGTTGCATGTTATCAATCCCAAAGTATTGGAGCTTGTCAATATTGATGTCGATTCGATAGGTAAGATTGGTGCGAATGGCAAGCCTGTAAAGGTTGATTTGGATCGCCAGTTGTTAAAACCGCTGGCTGGGACAGGAAAGATGTTCTGTTATGACAGTCCTGAATATGTCAAGGATATGGGAACTCCCGAACGTTACTATTCCGTATGTAAGGACTGCAAAGAAGGCAGAATAGCAGCAAAAAATCTGAAAAATAAGCAAAAAGCGATTTTCCTTGATAGGGATGGAACAATCAATAAATATGTTGGTTTCCTTAGAAATATAGATGACTTTGAATTGATTGATGGCGTTGCGGAAGCAATTCGTAAAATCAATGAATCTGGTTATCTTGCTATTGTTGTTACAAATCAGCCTGTTATTGCGCGCGGTGAAGTTTCCTTTGAAGAGCTGGAAGAAATTCATAATAAGATGGAAACACTTCTGGGCAAAGAAGGAGCCTATCTGGATGCAATCTATTATTGTCCGCATCATCCACACAAAGGATATGAGGGAGAACGTCCGGAACTAAAGATTGACTGTGATTGTCGGAAACCAAAACCCGGAATGCTGTTAAAAGCTACAGCGGATTTTAACATTGATCTTTCTCAGTCATGGATGGTTGGCGATGGCGAAAATGATGTGAAAGCAGGCTTGAATGCTGGCTGCAAAACTGCATTGATTGGACAAGGCAAAGAAAATATAGGGCAGCTCGTTTCGGAAAAATCACTTCTCGAATTTGTGAAAAATAGTTTGCAGTAAAAGGCTGTGAGGGAAAAATGGAAGATCGTGTTGAGAAGCAGTTGGAAATTCTGGTAAATCGTTATCCAGAACTTTCAGCAGTAAAAAAAGAAATTTCTGAGGCATATCAGATTTTGAAAAACTGCTATGCACGTAGCGGAAAGCTGTTGATTGCCGGAAATGGTGGTTCTGCTGCGGATGCGGAGCATATTGTAGGAGAACTGATGAAGGGCTTTAAGCTACCTCGTAAGCCTGACGCAGATTTCGCAGAAAAGCTGGTTGCGGAAAATCAGGAAATTGGTTCTGTTCTGGCAGAAAATCTACAGGGGGCACTGCCAGCCATTGCCTTGGATGGGCATCCGGCTCTTTCGACCGCATACATGAACGATTGTGAACCGCTGCTTTGCTTTGCACAGCAAGTCAATGGTTATGGCAAAACGGGAGACGTGTTTTTGGGAATTTCCACAAGCGGAAACAGTAAAAATGTGCTTTATGCAGCAACGACGGCTCATGCAAAAGGTATGAAAGTTATCGGGCTTACAGGAGCCAAAAACAGCAAACTGGAACAGATGAGTGATGTTTGCATCAAGGTTCCGCAAACCGAAACCTATATGATTCAGGAACTACACCTTCCGGTGTATCATTGCTTATGTTTAATGTTGGAAGAAAAGTTCTTTGGGGAAGGGAAAAAATTATGAGAGCAGTATTTATATCACAAGCAGTTTTGAACAAAAATAATGGTGGCGGACAATTTGTAAGAAGTTTGACTGGACTGTTGAAAAAAGCAATTGGAGCAGACAACTTGACAGTTATTTCGTTGCCAGATCAGAATGATACTGCTCAGCATAATCGAGTTGAAAAAAATCTAGTTATTTATGAGGCCAACCCTACTAAAATACAAATGGCTAGAAATGTATTATCAGGCTGTCCTAAATGGGTCAGTACAGACATTTTTGATAAAATTATAGAATATATTAAGAACGAAAAGTTTGACTTCGTTTTTCTTGGTTTTTCTACATATGAGTATCTAATAAAGAAAATTAAAAAAGAAACCGGACTGCCTGTTTTTGTTATGTATCAGGGAGTAACACCCAATACTAAAAAATCCAGACTAGTAGGGGCATCTTTGATCCAGAGAATTAAATCCTTCCCATCATACCGGATGGTATTAAAGAGAGAGCGTACAAATGCGATGCTCGCTGATTGTAATATCGTTCACAACAAGAGGGAAAGGGATGCCTTTTACTATTACTATAAAAAAGAGCCGGAAATGTATCTGCCTGTGTTTATAGCGGACAAGTTTAGTGATAAGAAGGGAGATAATCCGGGCTATAGTGATTTCTCACTTCTTTTCATAGGAAGCAATTTTGGACCTAATTTATCGGGACTAAAATGGTTTGCGGAAAACGTGATGAGCAAATTGTCTGAAGGAATTAGTTTGTATGTTGTAGGTCAGGGAATGAAAGTGCTTGAAGAAGAGCCAACATATCAAAAAAAGAATATTCACATTATCGGAGAAGTTGAGGATTTGGCACCATGGTATTATCATGCAGACTTGGTCGTGGAGCCTATCTTTGAAGGCGATGGAATGAAAACAAAGACCGTTGAGGCAATGATGTTTGGCAAAACAATTCTCGGCTCTGACGAGGCATTTTGTGGCTATGAAGGACTAAATAATTACCTATGTAATACTGCAGATGAATTTGTCAATCGGATTAACTGCTATAAGAAGAGTGGCGTAGAAAAATTTAATGATGAAATTAGAAGTATCTATTTGGATAAATACTCGGAAGATGCCGTTTTAAGTACAATGAAAGAGGCAATAAATAAATATGTCGGGAATTAATAGGACTACAGAACTTATAAAAGAGTTTGGATTTTCAGTGACATTTTCAAAGCTGTTTCAGACATGCACTAGACAGATTCCGGGCGTACAAGATATTGCTGGGAAAATTAAGTATGCTACTATAACGAAATTTCTTTATAAGGAAAATAAAGATATTATAGAAAAATATAACAGAGAATCCCACGAATCAAATTCTAAAATTGAAAATGGTAATGTGTGGGTACTGTGGTGGCAAGGAATTGATAAGGCACCGGATATTGTGAAAATTTGCATACAGAGTATAAGAAAAAATATCGGTGACAGAAACCTTGTTATTCTCGATGAAAGTAACTTTAGAGATTATACAAATCTTGATCCAAAGTATGAGAAACTGTTAAAAGAGGAAGTAATAAGTAAAACTCAATTTTCTGATTTACTTCGTTTGAATCTTCTGTATAACCGAGGGGGGATATGGCTTGACTCGACGTATCTTCTGACAGGAGAACTTCCAAACTATATTAGTGATCTGCATTTTTTTACGATTAGGCATGGGATGGATAAAGAATATCCAATGAGCAAAGGATTGTGGACTAGCTCGTCGTTGGGCGTTGCGGCATGTGCTGACGAAATAAAATTATTCATAGATATCTATGATAATTATTTTGAAAAACATAATGTACTTATTGACTATCTTCTTACCGATTATGTTTTTGCTGTCTGCTGCGATCATTGCGCAACTATAAGGAAGATGTTTACTAACGTTCCACCCAATAATGAACGAGTTAATGATTTGCTGGGAGTAATGAATAGACCATATTCTAAAGAACTTGTTGATGCAGTAACAGGCAAAACAGTAATGAATAAATGTAATCGGAGATTTCCTTTTCAAGAGAGCATTTCAGGTATAGAAACAGTATATGGACATTTCCGAAATATGTATTTATGAGGAAAGTATGAAAATTGCGTTTGTTATTTTGAATTACAACACCTTTCAGGAAACGAAAGAGTGCATATTATCTATTGAAAATAAAATTGATACACAAGACTATAGGATTATAATAGTTGACAATCAATCAAGGGATGGCTCTGCGGATAAAGTAGCAAAGTTTATTCAACAAAGAGAAAAGGCAGTGTTGATACGAAATTCAGAGAATTTAGGTTTTGCAAAGGGAAACAATGTGGGCATAGCGTATGCAAACAAGAATTTTAAGCCGGAATATATGGTTGTCTTGAATAGCGATACGGAATTGATGCAGGACAATTTGGTGGAAACACTGGATAAAGAGTATAAAAAGAGTGGTTTTGCATTGCTGGGTCCACTGATACTGACGGTTGATGGACGGTGCGATAACAGTCCTCATTTTCCTCCCACGATTGATCATGTCCGAGCAGAACTAAGAATAATTGAAAAAGAAAACCGCATTATAAGACATGGGCTATATCGCCCATATTGTGGAATCCGCTTTTTTAAAAATTTGATTCAGAGAAAAGTATTTAAACGAAATGTTCCGGTTCATAGGAACATGGAGTTTTATCAATATCAGAAACAGGTCGTTTTACAAGGGTGTTTTATTGTTTTTTCCAAAAAAGCATTTAACTATGTCGAAGGTTTTGATGATAGAACATTTTTATACTATGAGGAACCGATACTTTACTTGAATCTTATGAAGCACGACTTGGTTACCGTATATGATCCGGAAATCGTAATCTACCATAAAGACGGTCGCTCAACAAATACAGTTGAAAAAAAAGGCCGCGATAAACTGCTGTTTATAAATAGATGCTATCAACAATCTGCAAATATATTATTAGACATGTTAAAAGAAGCCTATAAGGAGGAGCGCTAATGGTAATAAAATATAATCGAAAAACTCTTCCGTATAGAATCCTTTTGGCTATATTTTTAACAGTTGAGATGCATTATTTTAGTCTGTTCACACTCCCGAAAGGATTAGAATTTATAATTTATACTAATAAATCAAAGTGGATTGGTGCTTTATCGGTTATTGTTGCATTTGTTTGCTATAAAAACCATAGGGCTGTATTGGCTAAATACACAAAGTTCCTAAAAAAATATTTTGCTGTAGTGATTTTTTCAATTGTATGTATATCTCTTTATACTATAATAAGGTATCCACTAAATCCATTAATAACTACATATGGATTCGCAAGCTACTATTTGTATTCTTTTTTGGCGATTCCGATTCTATATATTTTCTCTGTGGAAAATGGATATGAAAGTTTGTTTGAATTGTTTAATTTTATTGCTGTTGTTATGTATATAGTAACAATAATTCAGGGAATTGCGTACATAAAAACAGGAAGTCTTTTATTCAATGCATCGTCTGATTCAATTTCGGGTGGAATGATAAGAGATGGAAAGGTAAGGTTTAATTCAGGGGCACTTGCATTTCTTATGATTGTATACAATTTCTATAAATTATATAATTATAGAAATATAAAAAAGATCAAGAAATTGATTCCGATTATTTCGATTGCACTAGGAATGCTTTCGATTTACTTTACAGGAAATTCTAGAATCATGATCTTGACACTACTGGCATCTTTGGGAATACTCATTTTGCTTGGCGATGGGTCCTCGAAAAAGAAAATTATTGCATTACTTGCAATTCTTGTTGGTATTATTATCCTTTTTGGGAGTGGCATTGTTACAAAATTTTTGAATAGTTTTTCTTCTACAGGTGAATTTGGTGGAAGCAGCATAGCGCGCTTAGGAGCATATAAGTATTATTGGAAATGTTTTTTAGAAAATCCGATTTTTGCCAATGGATTTGTCGGAGATGAAAATTATTATGATATCGTTCATGGCGCATCAGGAATATACTATCAAACCGTGTATGTCAGATTCTTCTATGACGATGTTGGAATAGTAGGGCAACTGGCTTTATTAGGTATCTTTATTATTGGTATATATATATGGCCTGTTTTAAGAATGATAAAAATTGCTTTCAAAACATGCAAAAATAGATTCACTTCAGATGGAAAATTTATTATGGCATTGGTTTGTTATATTTTGTGTACAACACCTACACTTATTATAATGGATTCGAGTCGAGTAATTGCATTTCCTATCATTTTAGCAATTACTGAATTCTCCTTTGCAAAGTCCTTAGAAAGAGAGGAACGAATGTGAAAAATATATATTTATCCGGGTATTACGGGCAGAATAATTTAGGCGATGACTATATTTTTTATTCGATATTGGATCAGTTGGGAGATCTGAAACAAAATATTAATGGGATCGCAAAAGGAAGCTGTTGAAAATGCTTCCCAAAAGTTGAAAAAAATTGCCCGTGATAGTGAAGGAATTTCTACTGGAATGGTTAAAATAGAAATTGGGAGGTAACGTGTAAATTGTTTAGTAAAGTCATATCTATTTTAGTTGTGCTATATCTATTGGACCATTTAATTACATTTCTATATTGTAAATTACAAGTGCATAAAGACAAAAAATATGGAGATTTGATGAGCGATAAGCCGCAGTATACAAATGCGGAGGTAATGAGTTATAGATTTCCTAAAAAGCAAATTAAAGCATTGTTTCATTTATATAAGGGCTGGATTAGATACAAATTGAATTTGTTGGGAAGGATTCCTTGCCATGCATATAGAAATTGGATATTAAGACATATATATCTTATGAAAATTGATAAGAGAGTTGTCATTTATGGAGGGTTTGAAATTCGTTTTCCATGGAAAATAGAAGTTGGAGAAGGAACAATAATTGGAGATGAGTGTAAACTAGATGGCCGGAATGGACTTAAAATTGGTAGAAATGTGAATTTTTCTACTGGAGCATGGATATGGACAGAACAGCATGATATTAATGATGCGATGTTTGGGTCAAATAATTCGGGCGGGCCTGTTGAAATAGGAGATCGTGCGTGGATATCAAGTCGCTCGGTTATTCTTCCACATAACACAATTGGCGAAGGTGCAGTAGTTGCAGCAGGAGCTGTTGTTACAAAGTCTGTGCCTGCATATACAATAGTAGGGGGGGTGCCAGCAAAGATAATTGGTCAACGTAGCCACACCTTAAACTATGAATTTTCTGGTATTCATGAGGCATTTTGGTAAGAAAGAATAGTGGGATATGTTGAAAAATAAAAGCAAATCATTAGGAATAAACGCACTTCTGAATGCAATCAGAAGTGGATTGTCTGTTGTTTTTCCTTTGATTACTTATCCATATGCATTTCGAGTTTTACATGCAGAGAGTATTGGAAAAGTCAATTATGCGCTTTCAATTATCGGATATTTTAGCTTAATTGCAGCATTAGGTATATCAACCTATGCTGTAAGGGAAGGAGCAAAACTCAGAAAAAACAAAGAAAAATTAATTGAATTTTGCAACCAGATTTTTAGCATCAATATACTTACATCAATTATGGCATATGTGTTGCTCTTTTTCTGTGTTTGCAATATACAAGCTTTAAGAGAATACGAGCAACTCATTATTCTGCTAAGCCTTTCTATTGGATTCTCCACTCTAGGAGTAGAATGGATAAATACTGTTTATGAAGACTTTTTATATGTTACAATTAGAAGTATCGTGATTTATATACTGACATTGGTTCTGCTCTTTGTTTTGGTCAAGGATCAAAATGATGTTTTGCAATATGCGCTATTGACAGTTACGAATAGTGGATTGATTTGTATATCAAATTGGTTATATTGTAGACGGTATGTAAAAGTAAGGCTAACAAAGCGTATTGAATTAAAAAAGCATATAAAGCCTATTCTAACGATTTTTGCAAACTCGGTAGCTACAACAATATATGTAAATGCCGATACTACTATGATAGGTTTGCTTTCGGGTGACTATTATGTGGGACTATATTCGCTCGCAGTAAAAATTTATAATGTAATTAAAACGATGCTTGCGGCAATTTATTCTGTTGCGATACCAAGAATATCTTTTTTTGCTGGACAAAATGATAAAGGAAAAGTTAAACAGGTGTTTACATCGGTTTGTGCTGCCTTAACAATTATATTATTGCCAGCAGGTGTAGGATTGGCTACGATTTCAAAAGAAGTTGTTATAATAATGGGAGGAACCGAATATTTGGATTCTGCCCTTACGCTTCAGATTTTGTCATTTAGTTTGATAGGTGCAGTCTTTGGAGGCTTGTTTACATATTGCTTGAATATTCCTCTCGGTAGAGAGAAAATAAATGTTAAGGCAACAACAATAAGCGCATTGGTAAATGTTGGATTGAATGTTATTATTATTCCTATATTTAAACACAATGGAGCAGCTTTTACTACGGCATTGGCAGAGTATTTAGTTTTGTTTTATTGCTGGGTTTCTTGTAAAGATCTTGATGATTACATAGATGTAAATTTATTTAAGAAGAATCTGTTTCAGTCTTTCGTTGGATGCATAACAATATTTATTGTTTCTTTGATAGTAAAGCACTATTGGGATGGAGTTTTAGTGAGAGTTGCTCTTGTAATTGCACTTAGTGTTATTCTCTATGGATTGGAATTGATATTGATGAAAAATGAAATAGTGATACAGATATTACAGAAGCTACGAAAATAAATATAGGTGGAGTATGGAAAGAAAATCAAATATTGAATTGCTTAGAATTGTTGCAATGTTCATGATTGTAGGAAGCCATTTAGCTTGCCATGGAGTTCAATCCCAATTGCTTGGAAACAATGCATATCAAATTTGGAATGACGGTTCTGAAATTAATAAGATTTTTGTGTCTTTTTTGAATCCCGGGGGGGGGGAGGAGTTGCTCTTTTTTTTATTATAACAGGATATTTTCAGGTTAAAAAGGAAAAGGTAACGGTTAAAAAGGTAGCTCTAGAAACAATTCTATACGGATGGAGCATTTCACTTCTGTGGATTGTTGCAACTATTATGGGACTGACAAGAAAAGCAGAAACACATGTTTCCCTGTTGGTTCTTCTTAAGCAATTTTTTAATCCACTTTTAAGTGGAGCATGGTGGTTTGTCACAGTATATATTATTGTACTATTCAATTCACCACTAATCAATAAGATCATAAAGAATAAGAGCAAAAGAAGCTTCTCTGTTGCTCTTATTCTAATGTGGATGATTGGTTATACTTTACCATGTTTTGAAGAAGCTGCTTATTTTGAAATCTATAGAGGTGTATTCTTTTACTGCGTAGGTGCTTATATAAAACAATCTGGTAAATGTGACATTAAAGTGGATAAAAGGGCTCCTTATATTTTTGCTTTTATAGTTGCAACGGTGTACAAAGGGAACATAATAAAAAACTTAATAATGGACTGCCAATC
>ERZ836441.873-NODE-873-length-33128-cov-4.556647_pt1 | contig 33128 bp, 39 predicted proteins | sample MGYA00519686_ERZ836441 | MGnify/ENA primary metagenome ERZ836441 (study PRJEB31850, sample SAMEA3708800) | human gut metagenome | biome: human gut; feature: human-associated habitat; material: faeces | place: China | collected 2014 ... | reverse complement strand
GAAAATGGTATTCTATTATCAGATATTGTATGTGGAATATTCATTAATGCACCATATACAGATTTTAAAAATATATGTATCAATGATGGACATATAAGCTATTTAGATATTTCTTTGTGCACACCCAATAATATATCTCTTCAGCAGACAATATTTGATGAAATTTATACTGGTGCAAATTTTAACAATGGTTTTTTGATAAAAGATAGTATTATCACAAGAATGATTGGAGTTTCTTCTCCGCAGAGGATACCTAACTGGGTCCGTGATTGTGAAGTTGGAGAATATATTCCAACTTTAACAGTATCAGCAATAAAAAACACTTCATTGAGTGATAACCATAAAGTATTATTAACAATAATACATAAAGTATTTTTTCAACCAGGCTCTGCTAGACGCGAAGAAGCACTAGTTAGGGGATTGGGAGCTAGTGCAAAAGAAGCAAAATTCGAAAAAATAATAAACACACTAATTCGTAAAGATATTATTTCAAAATATAGAGGTGAATCTGGTTATATTTATACGGCAAATAGAAAATATATGGATAGAATGAGATTACTTCAAGAAGAAAAATCTTCATCTAGAGATGAATTGTGGGATATTATTGGTAAACTGTAGAGTCAGTACTCGTTATTTTCAAAGGAAGGAAAACAGGGTGTGCAGGAGGCACGGAGGTGTCCCAACGTACCCTGTTTTATTTTTTCGAAAGTCAGTTGGAGCATATCAAACCGTTCTTTCCCCGTTCTCACGGTATTCCCCATGTGGATAACAGGCGCGTCGTCAGCGGCATTCCTTCGGCACAACCAGGCTTGGAAGCCTTGCCATAGGAGGCGTACCTGTGTACTTTCCGGGCCGGGGCTTCCCTTATTCAGTCACCAGCGGGGGATTGTAAGGAGGTTCCATGCCACCATGTACGGATTCATCCGTATGCTGGCAAAGGCCGCTGTTTGGGCTGCCCTTGTCCGGTTGTTTAACTGGCTAATGGACGAGTTCCTGAGCTAGAAACAGCCCACTGGACAAAGCAACGCCCCTAACAGTGGTTGAGACTGTTAGGGGCTGTTCAGTGGGAAAACATGTGTTTTGTCACTTGGGGGAGTCCCGAAAAAGACCCCGCGCAATGGGACGGTAGGTGTTCGCTGCACTTGCCGTCCCTCTTGAGTTTTAAGATAAGGAGTTCCGGGGATTTTGGCAAGTCATGGCTTGGCTCGAATGAGACAGCGGACGTAGATGTGATCTGGAGCCGTTTCTACCTCTCCCGTGTAGTCTGTCGGGTTTCCCCCTCCAGCAGCGATGGTTCCGGTCACACCCCCATTCCGCAGATTCCCGGAAACATCGCTGGCATTGGTCGTTCCGCTCACTGTGCCACTAGCCGTACCAGAAATCCCCCCTCCTCCCGTACTGCCCCAGATTGAACCGCCTGACGTTGCGCCAGACAATGTTTGCGTCTCTCCCCCTGAAAAAGGAACGTAGCTGTTTGTCACAGTATGTCTCTCATCTCCTGAGCCATCACTATATTTTGAATAAACGATACCATGATTTTCAGTAATGGTAGGTTCCCAAGGCAAACCTGATGATGTCGGTGGCGTAGCAGAATAACTTGGGACAACACCGCCTGCACCATTTCCACCACTGGTGGTTCCCGAGTCATGACGAAAGGTCACATATCCCCCAGAGCCTGTCGTACTTCCTTGATAGGAAAAACTCTGTCCACCAGCCCCCCCACTTGTGATGGACTGTCCGGCAGCCCAACCGCTGACTCCCAGACTTGCAGCCGAAGAGAAAGACTGACCGCCCGCCGTTCCGCTCAGGGCTGTGGAGACGAGCTGCCCACTGAAACTGTGCGTGTGTGTCGGCTGCGTATGGTTGTGGCTCTTGATCGAGTTGGCCACAGTCTGTCCGACGCTATGCCCGGACTGGAGGCCACGCAGAAAACGTCCCCGGTAATCGGGCACTCGGCTGCCGATAACCCCGACCAGTTCCGGGTACACTGAATCTGCAATGCTAATACTCCAAAATATAAGGACAACACCGAAAGGATTTCTATCGGCGTTGTCCTGCAAATTATTATGCATAATTACATAAATATGTATCTACTGAAATACATATTTATGGTTTTGCTCGAATGAGACAGCGGACGTAGATGTGATCTGGAGCCGTTTCTGCCTCCCCAGTGTAGTCTGTTGGGTTTCCTCCTCCAGCAGCAATGGTTCCGGTCACAGTTCCGTTCCGTAGGTTCCCTGAAACTGTGCTGGCATTCGCTGTACCTGAAACCGTACCTCTAGCAGTACCAGAGATAGAACTCGAATTTGCCGTAAGATATGAGTTATCCGCTGCGAAGAAATAATCGACCCCTTCACCTCCATACGTTGCCGCTGCCGTACCACCACCTGAACCAGAAAGGGGAGTTCGGGCCGCTTCCATTCTTCGATCCAGATATCTCTGTCCCGCCGCTGTCCCTGACACGCTCAAACTTGCCGTGGATGAATATCTCTGCCCCGCCGCTGTGCCGGACAGGGCTGTGCTGACGAGCTGTCCGGAAAAAGAGTGCGTGTGCGTCGGCTGCGTATGGTTATGGCTCTTGATCGAGTTGGCCACCGTCTGCCCTACGCTGTGTCCAGAGGATACGCCGCGCAGAAAACGTCCCCGGTAATCGGGCACCCGGGAGCCGACAACCCCGACCAGTTCCGGGTATACTGCGCTGGATATGGATTGCCCATTACATTCCAGCCAGTTATCTCTATCAGAAGGCCATGAGTTGGAAGGCCAAGTAATCACCGTTCCAACGGGGATCGAAGCCCCCACACTTTTGACAGAAATTGTTGTAGGATTAAAGCTGGTTCCATCAGCAGCCACCCCTGGCAAGGCCATCCCAAAACACAAAAGAAAGAGCAAGAGCAGTCTTTTCATGATGTTCTCCCTAGTTGCCCGCATGTTGCCGGAAGAGTGAGTGCATGGCAGTCACAGTCTCTTCGATGAAGCCTATTTTCAGCATGAAGCTCGCATCAGGATCGTCATTGCCCTTTTCGATTTTTATGCGTGGCGTCTTCAGGCCGGAGAAACTGAAGTCGGCGTTGAGCGTGAAGACAGAGACGAGTTCGTCGTCAGGCATTGTTGAGAGTCTGATCTTCAGGCTTTTGAAGAGCAGGCCGGATTCAAGGCCAGCAAGGGCGCTGTTCGGAACGTCGGTAACGGAAACGGTAGCGCCGCCAGCTTGGGAAAGGGTAGCCTTACCCTGTTCGATAATGTGATATTCTTTTCCGTTAAGGGAAAGCGCCATACTTTCGGTATACAAGTCACGCATGAAATCTTCGAGGGGATGATCGGAGTCGGAGGCAGCCAAAGTGCTGGGAGAGAGGCGTTCGAGCTCACCGTTGAACGCCGTCTTGAAATACTTTTCGAAGAGTTCGAGTACTGACTTGGACGTGCTGGCGAAGTAGACGAGCCCCGTTGTCTTGTCTATGGCGACGCCAGACATGGAGGGGCGGGGCTCGGTCTTTGAGAGTAGCCTGGTTTTGCAGAGTTCCTTGAGCTCCCTTTTTCTGTTTTTGGACAGAAACGTCTTGCCGGTGCGCTGGAGTTCCTCCTGAGTCATCTCGGCGAGGTGCTTCTTGAAAATGGTTGAGGGAACCTTTCGGGTATCAATGCGGAAGCCGAAGTTCATGTAGTTGCCCTTTTCGGGGATCGAGATGTTGAGATCCGCGAACATATCAGTATCCGGGACAAAGCCGGAGCCTAGCTCGTCCGGCGTTTGGTCGATGGAACGGAAAGCGTACTGTCTGATCCTGTCGCCGGTGACGTTGGCCAAAGTGGAGGGCTCGACGCGGTAGACGGTCAAGGGGATGGAAGTTTTCATGAGGCTCATTGGAGGTACTCCTTGGGTTGTGGGTGAATTCCTCTAGGAGAGGACGAAGGCAGTATCCGGGGAGGGTAGGTTAAAGCCGACATCGAGCGTCAGGCGTTCCCTTTCGATGGTGGGGATACGGAAGCTCTGTTTGCGCTCCATGATGATACCGCCGGGGCCATAGATGTCATGGCATTCGCCTCGATATGTCCCACGATGCATTTCCATGAGCGGGGCGTAATTAACCGGGGTGAGGCTTTTGACGTATTCCGGGCAACGGTCTGAAAAGATGGCTCCGTCTCCAGGCCATAGCAGCATCTCGTCGCTGGCGGCGTCCAGCTCGTTATCAAGGACGACGTAGCGGACCGTATGGGTATGCAGGCCGGATACTGTTTCCCACTCTGAAATGACCGTGTACTCGTCAACGGTATGGGGGAGTTCCAGGAGAAAGCCGCTGCTTGCCTTGCCGGACCTTCGGCATCCGACATAGTAGCGTTTGTTCGAGAAGGGCTTTCTTGTCATAAGTTCCTTCTCTCCGGAGAGCTTGAGGCGAAACTCGGGGATCTCGACGGAGGCGAGGCCTGCGGTGGAGAATGCATGGGCGGTGAGAAGCTTGGGGGTGATGTGCAGCAACATGCCGAAATCCTTTTGACTGGTTAGCGTTTCACTCTATTGTTGAAGTTCGGCTTGCCGTCCTTGTCCCAGAACGATGCCTTGCACTGAGGAAAGCCTGAGCAGGAGAACATCGTCCACGGGCCTTTTGCGTTTGTGCCCTGTCTGATGAGCAACGGCTTGCCGCAGTCCGGACAAACAAACTCGGTCACGATTCTTGGAATTTGCGGTTTGTGCTGGTCGGGCTTGCCGTCCATATCAGACAGAAAGACAGGCTTGCCGTCCGGATGGCTTTCCTTGTTGAAGCAGGCCCAATACGGTTTCCCCTCTTTTTCTTTGCGATAAAGTGGATTGCCGCAGACGGGGCATGGATGCTCCGAGGGTATGGCCCTTTCTCGCGGTTTTCCGGGTTTACCGTCCTCATCCGGCAAAAACGTCCTGCAATCGGCATCGGAGCAGCTCCAGAAAAATTCGCCGGCGTTTTTCCCTTCGCGCCGGCGCAACGCCTTGCCACACTTCGGGCAGGGGAAGGCACCGGGCTGAAGTGCGGCAGGGGTGGAGAGGACGGGGGCCAGAAGCAAAGGAAGGGCTGTATACTGTTCCCGCATGAAGTCTTCCAGAGAGGTTTCCCCACGGGTTATAGCTTCAAGGCGTTGTTCCCATTGGGCCGTAGTGACCGGATCGCGGAGCGTGTCCGGGGTCATGTCGATGAGGGACTGGCCGAGCGGCGTGGACACAAGGGATTTGCCGCTGGCTGTGATGAACCCACGGCCCTTGAGGGTTTCAAGGATACTCGCCCGTGTCGCTTCCGTTCCGATGCCTTCATTTTCCTTCAGAACGGCCTTAGCCTTGGCGTCGGAAACGAAACGGTGGACGTTGGCCATCGCCTCGATCAGTGAACCTTCAGAAAACCTGGAAGGCGGCGTGGTCTTCTTTTTGAGGGCGTCCACGTCGGCGCAGAGCACGGCGTCATTGTTGCCGACGGACGGCAGCGACTGTTCGGCCTCTTTCTTTTTGGCGTCCTCATCGTCTTCTTCAGCAGCGAAGCCAGTCCAGCCCGGCTCGATGATCATCCGGCCACGTGCCTCCCATGCCGTTTCCACGATGGTGGCCAGAATCTTCTGGGCCTCGTAGAGCATGGGGGGATAGAACTGGAGAAAGTACTGGACGGCGATCATCAGGTACAAAGCGTTTTCTTCTTTCGAGAGACTTTTCGGAAGTTCACCCGTGGGGATAATCGCGTGGTGAGCCGTAATCTTCTTTGTATCCCAGACTGGACCACGAAGAGAGGTATCGGCCCTGGCGGTGACGGCTTCAAGTCTGGAGACTCCGGCGAGAGAGGTGATGATGCGGGCGGCATCCTGGAACTGCTCTTCGGGCAGATAGCGGCAGTCGGTACGCGGATACGTCGTCAGCTTCTTTTCATAGAGCGACTGCGCGGTATCCAGAACCTGTTGCGCGGTCATGCCGAGCTTGGAGGACGCGGCCTTCTGAAGCGAGGAAAGGCAATGCGGCAGAGGGACTGGCTTTTTCTTCTTCTCGCGTGTGACAGAGGTGATGATGCCGTTTTTGCCGCGCACGGCATCCATGATGCCTTGGGCGGTGGCCCCATCGACGAGACGGCCTTCACTGTCCAGTCCGGGTTGTGTTTCCGAAGGCTTGAAGATGGCTGAGAACGTCCCCGCATCGTGCTGGAGCCTTGCCTGAAGGACGAGATAATCAATGGGGGTGAAGGCTGCGATTTCCCGATCCCGGTTGACGACAAGGGCAAGGGTGGGCGTCTGGACGCGCCCCATCGACAATACGCCATCCCGTCCCGACTCCCTGCCCCGGAGCGTCATGGCGCGGGTTGCGTTCATGCCTATGAGCCAGTCGGCCTGTGAGCGGGCGCGGGCGGAATCTCTGAGGTTGGCGTAATCCCGGTTGTCCTTCAGCGTTGCCAGAGCTTTTTGGATCGAGCGGGAGTCCAGGGATGCCAGCCAGATGCGCTGGACCGGGCCGGTGTAGCGGAAGTGTTCCAGCACCTCGTCGACAAGGAGCTGGCCTTCCCTGTCCGGGTCGCCCGTGTTGACGACCGTAGCGGCCTCACCGAGCAGCTTTTTGATTACCTGGAGTTGAGCATGGGCGCTTTCCTTGGGCTTGAGCCGCCACTCACGGGGAATCATGGGCAGGGAGCTTCTGCGCCACAGCTTCCATGCGTCATCATAATCATCGGGATCATACTGTTCCAGCAAATGCCCGAAGCACCAGGTCACGGCGTCGTTCCCACAGACCGTATACCCCTGACAAGTCTGCGTGACGCCGAGTTCAGCGGCAATGGCTTTGCCAAGTGACGGTTTTTCAGCGATAAAAAGACGCATGGTTTACCTCATAGTTGGTTTCAGTTATTGAAGAATTATAATTCGTCGCCAAAGGAGAATGTTTCATGAGTGATTCCAGCATTGACAGTGCCTATTGCGTTGAACTGGGCTATGACGTGGATATCCTGGAAGCCAACGATTACTATTTTTCATTGCCTCCATCTAAGCGCAGAAGGTTGCATTTTGAGTGCCCGGATGAAGCATGTAGGGAAGCTTTTCATCCAGAAATTATTGGAGTGAACTATGACAAGGAAGTGAGCATCAGGCCGATGCATTTTCGTAGAAATGGACATGATCAGCATAGTGATGAGTGCTCGCTTGGTTTGTACGAAAAGACTCTTCAGAAAATGATTCAGGAAAAAGGAGAATATGAGATTAATACTTATAGAAACCTTTTTCTCAATATACCTGATTCTGAAAAAATACCTGATGTATTTCAAACACGGCATGAGGTTGAAAAAAATAAATTTAATCATGATGAAACACGTAACAAGTATAATAAAAATAAAATAGAAACTATTACATCAATAAAAAATAAAATTCTTCATGGACAAAACAAAACACGTTCTTTGAAAGTAATTGTTGATGCTTTTGAGAATCTTACTCCAAAACAGCGCTATATTCCTTCTGTGACGATAGAAGGAATTACAATGAAATACGGTGTAGCCTTTAAACATATCAAATTTATGGAGTCGTGGCATACATACCCTCATATATATTATGGGTGTGCGCGTATTGAGGAATGGCCTGATGGTTTTAGAGCTATGTTTGAGCAGCCTGTCCTGAAGTTTAATCCTGATAAACCAAATCTTGAGTCATCCATATTTTTCCCTCGACAAAATGGTAAAATTCCAAAATATCATCCCTATGATGCTCTAGTGCGTGCAGAGAAGAGTCAGGAACTTTGTTGCATTTACATGTTCGCCAAAAGAACTCTTGTGTATGAACCGCTGGGATCACCGGGAATCTCAAAGGAATGGATCAAGTTAGAAGCTGCATCTGGAGAAACGGTGATCACGTTCAATGTACGTGAATGTAGATGAGGTATAAGAGCCAGAATAAACTTGTACGCTACAGTCAACGACACTGTATAATTTTCTGTTCTCAGGTGTCTTCTTTCATGGTAAGAGTTCACCTTAAAACGATCTGTTGTATGTACTGGATTGGTGAAGTCGGTGAATGTACCGACTGTAATCAGAATTTGCGTCAACATGCGTTCAAACTGCAATTCGATAATGATTTTTTTTCCATAATACCTCTCGAGAATGCCTGCAGAGGCCGAAGGTGTGAGGAGAAAATGAGGAATATAGATCGTTACCTCGCCGTATGAGCAGCAACTTGCGCGCATGGCACAAAAAGAGACTTCCTTGAGGAAAAGTTCAATGGACTGCCTCATGCCGGTATCAATGAAAAGTCGTCTTATAGGCTTCATAAGTATGCTCCTAGTTCAGAAGGTTGCGATAGGTTCCGAAGCGGCGTTTGAAGGGGTTCAGCAGGGCCGGGAGCAGACCTTCTTCCAGTTCTTCGGCCTGAAAATCGGCGTTGAAGCCCTTCCTGCGGAGGTTTTCAATGCGCAGGGTGTTCCCATAGAAAGACATGCTCCATCCTTTGGCGTCGTCATTGCGGGTGATTTCCTGTGAGTTGGGGAACGCCGCGCACCATGTGGGAAGAAGTTTTTTGAGCCTGTAAAAGAGGTTCGTCATGCGGGCGTCCGTCTGGACCTCTGTGAGATGAACGCCGTGCAAAAATGGAGAGGGTTGCGAATAGAGGAAGAACTTTGCGATGCAGGCGCGGTGGCATCCGTCTTCCGCGACGTAGCCTTTGCCGTCATGAAAGCAGAAACTCATGAAGGGGGCACGGAATTGTTCGAGGTTCAGGTAGTACTCAGGATTCACCGTAAACAGCCTGATGTTTTTCCGCATCTTTTCGCCCTTATCGAGGAGTTCTCTCCATGTCATGCCGGGATAGTTGGGATTGGCTGTCCCACAGATCAGGCCGGTGTTTACCGAAGCTGACCAGCAACGGCTTATTGAGCGGATGAAGGGTGCCGGACGTAGCGATTCGATACAGCTATCGGCAAAGGCGGGTACTGTATCAAAAAGTTCTTTGATTTGTTCGTCAGTCATGACCGTCCCTTGTGGCTACTCATCAATCCAGTGGCCACCGTTGAGCGGTTCGCCAACGTAGTTGACGCCGACCTTCCATGTGTACTCATGGCCAGCGTAGGTCCGGCAGTAGGAGGGCAAGGCGTCATCAATGATCCAGACCAATTTGGTGCGGCAGCGCGGGGTATTCTCACGGTCTTCTCGGCTCATGCGCCGCCAGACGTCATCTGGAATGCATTCCTCAACGGGGACTTGTTTTCTGAGCTGACGGTTCAAGAGATCTGCTGTGCAGCGTCCAGCGCCGTTGAGAATCGCTTCAACGAGCGTAGGCATTTTCGACGGCTCTTCGCCCACCGTAGGACACTGGTTCAGGAAGTTCCGGCGGGCCTTCACGGTATCTTTCCATTTTTTGTGTGATATGCCGAAGTATCGGGAGAGAGCAGGGCTGCATTCTCCGGGGCGCATCCCCGATGATAGGCAGATGATCGCTTGACAGGCCAGCTTGGTATCGCCGGTCAACTCCTGATTATCCGCCTGTGCCGCGAAGGGAAAAAGAAACAACACCAGAAGAGTAAGAAATTTCATGCTATGCCTCAGTCTTTTTTGAGCATGTCCGCGATTTTCCCGCCCGCAGTATTGGAAACAGCCTCAGAAGCCTTGTTCTTTATTCCCTGTTTCATCATTGCTCCTCCCATTTGAGCCATCCGGCCTAAAACTGCGGTCGCGGACGGCGGTTTTACAAAGCCGCTTTCTGGCGGGAGCCCCGCCTCCTTCCTGTGCTCTTGCATCTTGGATGCAATATCGGCTTGTTCTCCCATCATTTCGTTTTTGACGGCTTGGAAGCCAGTAGCAAGGCCCGCGCCGCCTTTGACCGCTCCAGCAATGGTGGAGGCGGATTTGGCAATAGAAGTCACAGCCATGCCCATTGCAGCAGCCGCAGTGCCGATGGCGGCACCGGCTCCGAAGGCTCCGATGCCTGTAGAGCCAACGCTGGCCCCGTTGATGATGCCCGCAACCATAGAGGGAAGCTTGTCGACGAGCATGAACAAGGTTATGCTCGTGATAAGCAAGACGGCCATCTCGGTAAGGTTTTGAGCGCCTGAAGTGTCCATTTGTGCAATGCTTTCAGTCACAATGCTTGTCCCGATTCCGATCAGAAGGGTCATGGTCATGAGGGAAGCGCCGAGCCCAAGGACTGTTTTGAAGTAGTTGACGGCCATGTCGCTCGTCCACTTGCTGCCTCCAAAGCCCAGAAAGAAGACGCCCGCATAGGCCAAGACCCATGCTGAACAGAGTTGAAGCAGCATGTTGATCCCAATAAGAGCGAAAATGACGAGAATGATGAGAGAGATAATATAGGCTGCGATACTGGTAGCAGACCAAATATCTAAATTTTCTTGGGCGGCATCGTAAATTTTGAATCCTATATCAACTAAGCTAGAAGGACTTGTGGTAGGTTGATTAGAAGCCATTGTTCCTATTTTGATCATGGAATCTATGATTGCATTGGCAAAAGTTGGACCGTTTTTCAATAGCCATAAATAAAAACCACAAAATATTAAAAATTTTAATAGTTCACCAATCATTTCTGTAAGAGGAGAGCTTCCACGGCTTCCAACTATCTGTGAGAATTGCCAAGAAAAACTAATAAGAGCAAGACTGCCAAAGAGCCATTCTGCTCTTTCTTGTATAATATCAGCCCAAGAATTAGCTGCTGAATGATATTTTATTAATACTGAGTCGAGTATATTCTTATTAGATAATTCTGCATAAACGGTGCTCGGGGATATAAGAAAATATAATGTTATTACCATCAAAGAAAAAAGGAGAATTTTTTTCATGCGATTAACTCTTTTTTTTACTGCAATTATGACGTGTTCACTTTTATTTGCTTGTACAGATCAGGAGGCAGAAAAGCGTATTCAAGCTGCTGAAGAGCGTGCAGTTGCGGCTGAGAAGCGTGCCGCTGTAGCCGAAGAACGCCTGCTTATCCTCGAAAAGAAAATTACGGAAAATGAAGAACGTGCTCGAAAAGAAAAAATTGCCAAAGAGAGTCGCTATCAAAAAAGTGATAATGTTGACTGGCTTAAAGAATTTAGAAAATAATTACCGGAAGTCTGTTAACCAGTCTCTTTGATCACTCTTCTCATACCTACTTTCTTTAGCTTTCTCTTCCATTGCCTGTCGCCGCGCTTCCCGTGCGGCGACAGTTTGTTCTCGTGCGTTTTCCGCCGCGATTTTTGCGGTCAACAGAGCCCTCATCTGCAAGAGCTGATTTGACTGGTGGCTGGAGAGCTGGCTGGCATACTGAATCGCCTCCATGCGGCCTTGCGCCCCTTGCGCCTTTGCCTGGAGCTGTTCGAGCGTCGCAGCGTCCTTTTTCAAGGCTTGCTGTTGGTTTTCCAGCGTCTTCACTACGTTGTCATTGGCGTGTTTCTGAGCTTCAGAGCCAAGTTCTTCAGCTTCCATGAGCGTCTTACGGTTTTCTTTTGTTCCTCCTCCCGGTCCGAAGTAGGGACTGGCCCGATATGACGACACGCTTCCAAACTTGCGTAAGTACGTGTTCACATCTCCGGCTTGATTCATATAGAAATCGAGCTGGTCCTGAAGAGCGACGATTTTGTTCATGGTGCGCTGCGCCTGATCCCACACGTATGCAGCGGGCGCTAGACTGTTCTTGATTTGGTCCTCGTATTGCTGAAGTTGCAGCGCATACTCTTCCAGTTGCTTCAAAGTTTGGTTGACGGCCTCAACAGCGGAAATGGCGGATTGCTGTAAGTTGGCCGCGTCGAAGACCGGAATGCCACCAGCTCTGACCGAAAAGGGTAGAAAAAGTACCAATGAGATGCTCACCGATAATTTTTTTATGGATGATATGCTCCACATGGACTATTTCTCCTCTTCTTGTGGTGAATGAATGTCAGCCCATTCGGAAACAGTAATTGCATAAGGGATAGGGGTAGAGAATATCCCTTTTTTTATTTCTTCTTTACACAATGCCTTTAAATTGTTCGTTGCAGGAAATATATAAATATCCTTTCTATAACCAGATTCTTTGAGACGTTGTGCTATGGCTACCGCTTCTTCCAGATTGTTTGAAGAAAACAATGAAAGAGGATCAAACAGGAAGTTTGTATTCCCTATGATATATAAACTTTCTTGTTGTGAATCAGTATTGTCCGATACACAGGCGGATGAGACATGAATTTTACACATGGTTTCACATACCTTTCATTAATAATCAAAAGCACGGTAAGAGCCGGGAAGGGACATGTCTTTGACGACCATGACGTTGAAGCGATAACCCGGCCTGATTTCGAGGGTGGGTGAGATATTGAGGTTTTTGGTGATGATCTGACTGAGGGTTTGGCCAAGCGTCTGACCAAGTGCCTCGCTTAGAGAATCACTGGCCCGCTGGCGATCATTGTTGCTATCTGAGTTACGGTCGTTTTGACTCATATCGACCGCAGCTATGACGCCGGACATAAGCACCGCGCTGGAGATGGTGCGGAACCAATGGCTGTTCACCTTATCCGAAAAACCGGCGTAGCCTGCACTGTCGGCTCCGGGCATTGCGCGGATGTCAAGAGCCTTCCCATCCGGGAAGATGAGGCGCTGCCAAGCCATGAGGACGCGCTCTTGGCCAAACGCAACGTCGCTTGAGTACGCGCCGATGAGCCGCGTTCCCTGGGGTATCAACAAGTATTTTCCGGTAGCGGTGTCGTAGACGTTCTGGCTGACCTGCGCCATGACCTGACCGGGAAGATCAGAGTTAATGCCGGAGATCATGGTGGCCGGGATGACGAAACCGGTGCGGATCATGTAAGGCGATGCAGGACCCTCAACCTGTGAATCCAGATTCCATGAATCCTTCTGAGTGAACTGCCGTACATCGTTTTTTCCGCTTCTTGTGGGTTCATAAAGAGCGTCCGTCGATTCAGGGCTTTCCCCGCGCAGTTGGGCAAGCCGGGCCTGGTATGCGGCAGAGGGATCGCTCATGTCGGCAAGACGCTGGCGCGTCGCCGCAATTCGGGCGTTTACATCCATAGCGGTGGGGGCTGGCCGTTTTTCAAGCTCTATGTGGACGCGAGTGGCACTCGTCCGGGCCGCCTCCAGCGCTTGTATTTTGAGTTCCTGTACCCGCATCCGGTGCTCAAGGAGGTAAGGATCGGGAGCCGATTTTTGGACAAGGGAGAGATCCGCAAACGTCTTATTGGGAGCGGCATCACGAGTGGTGTGGGCCTTCTCCTCATCGGTGGCAGGCGGGGAGGGCTCAGTCGGTATAACCACGGTGCCACCCCATCCGCTCGTCAATTCATTGGCCATCTGCGTTGCGGAGCGATTTTCCTTTGGAGGACGATTCTCTTCCTTTTCGGTGGGGGAGAGCTGACTGTTGCTCCGTTCAAAGGCAACATAGGCGACAATGGCGAGAAAGATGAACACAACCAATATGATGAGCAGCAAAGGGATATTATTTGCCCGTTTCCCGCCCGAGCCTGACGGTACTGCATTCGGATCAAGAACCTGCGGCTGTTCCGGTTCCTTTTCCGTTTTTCCCCAGAGTTTCCAACCCATGACTTACTTCCTCGTGATGACGATTTTCGTCTGCTTGGAGCCGACCCCGGCGATGAGCATTGCCTTGTCGAAAAGCTGATCGACAATGAAGCGATCCCCTTGGAGGCGATAGTTGACGATAACCTCTTCATCGCCATTGAGGACGAGCAGAGAAGGGGCTTCAGTCTGACGCATCTTCGGGGGCATCTGTATGATCGTTTTTGTTCCGTCATTGTAGACGCGCACAGGCTTCCAAGGTGAGCTTCCGCTGATGCTGTAGCCGAAATCGAGATTGCCGAGATATTCCTGCGTTTCCGGTATGGTCTTTTCTTTCCGATCTTCTTCCTGTCTGTTTTTCAAAGCCATAAAGCGCTGTTGGACGGTATCCGGGTAAATGAAGCTCACTTTCGGCATGTACTGCGTCCTGTGGCTTCTGAGGCGGAAATGGTACGTGCGTTTGTTCGTCGTGACCATGAGTGAGGTTTCAAGCCCCACGTCCATCGGTTTGATGACGATATGCTGCACTTCGGCTACTCCAGCGCCGGTGACGGCGGGCTCTACGAGCCAGCGGGCACTGTCTCCGATGTTGATGTTGTTGATCTGTTCCCCTGCCTGAAGCTCAATGTCCGTCACCTGCATGACCGCACACACGATTGAGGGCTGTACGGCCCCGTAGAGGAACTGAATGGCCCCATCCGGGCCGGGGACCGGGGTGAGCTGCGTGGCGGCTTTTGCCTGCCATTCCCGTGCGATCTTGAGAGCCCTTTCTTCGCTTGGCGTTAAAACAGGGTTTTCCCCGCCGAAGTACAGATTTTCGAGAGGGAGATCGGGGAGTTCATCGGGCGTACCCTTGGGAGCGGCCAGGACGGAAAAGGGGAGGAGGCACAGAGCGGCGGCAGTCACATAGAACTTTTTGCAGGTCATGGGATCATCCTTTGTTGACTTCAATAAAGAGGTTTAGGTTCTTCATAGTGGCTTGGTTTGTGGAATATGTTTTTGCAGTATCAAAATGACGTGAAGAAGGTATTCCCCAATTCCTTGCAATGTAAAATGTAATGGCCACAATTAGACCTGATAGCAGTAATAATGTTGTTATCGTTAATAAAAAATCGCTTGCAAAACGATTTATAGTATAAGTTGAAAATAAAAATATAAATAAGCATAAAATTTTTATTGTGTTGATAGGAGTATCATTGCATATAAGGTTTATTAGTGTTCTTATGTATATAACAATTAATATAGAACATATCATGGAAAGACATAATTTCATTTTATGCTCCGTTTTTTCTATCGAATATCTCTATATTTCTGCGCGACAACTTGGGCATATATGCGCTGGCGTGTAGGAGTAGGGGAATGATATGCACCGACTGCTTTCCAATTATAACCGTGACGTTGGATTTCTTTAGCGAGAATCCAGACGCCGAGAGTCGCGTTGTTTCTAGGTTCAAGGGCAGCTTCGGGCGAGATGTTCAGGTGTTTGAGCCACCATGAATTGATTTGCATCAGGCCGATGTCATGCGAGAGGCCACGGGCGCGGGCTTGGCGGATAATCGCCAGGGCTCCGTCACGGGAACCGGGCCGGTAATCTTTTCCGGCTACGTTCACACACCACGGATCGAGGCCCGATTCCGTCTTTGCTATGGCAAGGACGAGAGGCTTGGGGACGCGGTAGCGTGAGCATGGCGCGTCGAAGACGTCGGCATGGGCTGTGGCCGTGAGGAGTAGGAACGCCAGAAAAAAGAAAAAAGGCTTCATGATAGCACCATTATTGCTTTGTACATGTAGTGAAGACCATTACCCGGCCATACTCGGGCGTGGGATATACCCATGCGTCAGAATTGGAAGTATTGAGCACCCGAAGGTGGACTTGCCACTCGGTAGCCGAGACGGACGTTGCCCATGCCTGAAGTGCGGACATGGCCGGAGATTGAGCGCCGGAGGAGGCGATTGCGGGGGCGACGTATATCTGGGGGGACGTACCGGTGCCGGGAGCGCAGGACGGCTTTGCGATCCTGTCGCCGTTATTGGCGACCGTGGACATCTTGAACTGAGTGCTGTTCCCCGTGTCGGCCATGAGAACAAGCATCCCATTTCGGCACAGGTACATGCCTTGTAGCTCGTCGAGAAACATTTTTCCTTCATCCGCATCCGAACAGGTTTGCCCTTCAATCACGTTTTTTGAGACGTACTGGATGGACCCGACACGCTCGATGCCATGCCCGGTCATGTCCAGTTCGGTTTGCATCTGGTTGTACTCAGGGTGGCCGGGAACTTCGCCGCGGTAGAGATAGTCGGTCCCGAGGTCGTATTCATCGAAAGCCGAGTACGCACCAAGGTGCCCCGGTCCGGGGGAAGCGATGCCGAGTGCGGCGAGATCAAGGATGAATCCCCCTGCTGTTCCGTGGAGCGTCCCTTCAATCTGTCCGGGGAGAGTGCCCGTAGGCACGAAACCTCCCGCGCCGCCGAGCCGCATAGCCGCCCCCGGCACTATGAGGGTAGCGAAGGAATTCCCTTCCTCGTGGGCGCGGCCACCACGGGTAATGGTGATGGTATTGAGGGTGTTCTCATGAGGGCGGCGGACATAAATTTCGTATGACTGCCCCCATATGTTGCTGTTTCGGAAGCCATTGGGAAGCAAACCGGCATCGACCAGTTGAGCGATGGTTATCTGCGGCCCGGAAGCAGGGGAAGCCGAGGCCAGCAAGGTTTCAAAATGCCGCTTTACATAGGCGTCCGCAGCAGCATTCACTTGGCGCAGTTGATCCGCCGCGTGGCTTTGCTGTTCCTCAATGAATCCCGCATACCAAATTTGATAGGCGATAGGCATTAATATGCCGATAACTGTGAGTGTTATAAGCATTTCCAAAAGTGTAAAACCTGATTGGCGTCTCTTTTTCATGGCAGGCTCACTATGCTGACGACGCTTTCCGCCGGTATCGCGGCATTGACTACTATTCCGCTCGGGTAAAGCCTGTTGCCTTGATTTCTTCCTATCAGAACAGAATTGCCCATGTTTTTTCTGATAAGAACAATTTCTTCTGGTGTGGCTTCCCCATAAATATAGCAATATCCATTGGCAATTCTGGTTCGCCAATCACGGACCTTTATATATCCGTCCGGGAGTTGCAAAGCATTATCGGATATTGACGTGACATTACTATTTTCTTGAATATAGTTCGATACAGCCATCCGATATACGCAAAAGTTCTTGGCTATGGCCTCTTCTGAATACTTTTGAATAGGCATATGCGGCAAAATGGAATGTAGAGAAAAAATAATGCCAATGAATAAGCCAAGTACAGCCAAAGGATACATGGTCCATCCTTATTTCCGGGGAGAAGAATCTCCCCGGAAGAAAAGAGGTTAATGCGATTTATAAGTAATGGTATTGCTGTTGGCGTCCGTACATTGGTCATTCGTTACGAGCGTACCCTCGGCCAGCTCTGTTCCATTGACGGAAACCGATTCCCATGTGTCAAATTGAAACGCGGCCAGCTTGATGCATTGGGCTTGTGGAATCAGTGTGAGTTCAATGGTGAAAGAACGCCCACCGTCAGCCGAAGCGACGGTAACATCTCCATTCCAAGCATTGACGATAGCCGTTTTGTCTGCATTCAACATATTGGGCGGCACGGCGGCGCTGGCGATCAGTTCATCGTTACTGATGCTAGAATAGGTACGTAGATCGAGATAGGTCTTTTGGATGTTGATCCGTAATCCACCTAAATCCTGTTGAGCAGTCCCAAGTTTGCTGTCACCGAACAGCATAGGTGCCCATTTCCCTGAAGTTGCGAGCAGGAGGAGACCCACAACGATTACAATCAGGCTTTCAAAGGCGGTGAAACCACGTTCACTTTTTTTAGCCGTTTTTTTGGAGAAACCATTCCTGAACAATTTTCTCAGCCTTTCCATGTTACATTCCCATCCCGTGTATGATGTTTTCTACTATTGATCCCACGCTCATCGCCATAAAGATGATGAGCAGCCCCAAAAGCGATATGCAGAGGACATTCAGGATACGTGAAGCCTGAACGATCATGCCGATGCCCTCATTCAGCCAGTCGGTGGCAATGGAGCGAATCTGTTGGCTGAAGCCCGGAAGATTGGCGTAGGCTTGTAGCTCATCGACAAGCATCCGATCCGGCCAATGCAGCTTTGTAGCTTCAAGTGCATCTCCGAGATTCGCACCCCGAGAGGCATGGATAAGAAGTCTTCTTGAAATGGCGCGCATGTAAGGCGTCGTATTGTTGTCCTTGATCATGGAGTCCAGAATATCGACCAGCTTTTGCCCGGCGGACATGAGCGTCGCCACGGTGTGCAGCCATGAAACCCCCACCAAAAGGCGGTAAATGGACCAAGGCGGTATCTTATCGGCCCAGCGCCTGCCTTTTCCCGTCCAGCGGGGTAGTGTCGCAACGATGAAAGCGATGGAGAGAAAAAAGGCGATAAGCACGACAACGCCGGAGGGAGAATTGACGAAAAGGGAGACGCGATAGATCAAGGCGGCGGGACCATTCCATTGCTCAGGATCGGTAATTGCCGTCATTTGAGGCATAACAACCGCGCTGATGACGTAGAGAAAAATGATTAGAGCGCTACCAAGCATGGTTGGGTAGGACAATGCGCCAATAACAGCGTCGATGATCTTTCTTCTGGCCGCGAGAAGTTCGGCTGCCAGCGTCAGGCCGTCCGAAAAATTTCCTCCCTTGAGGCTGGAGTGGATAAGCAGGGTTTCTTCGGGAGAAGCGAAGCCGGAAAGAGCCTCGCCCATGCTTTTCCCTTCGGCCAACCTATCCCGGATGCCCCTGTAGCAATGTTCCGCCAAGGAATGGCCCGCCTGGGCCTGTCTGATGAACAGATTAAAGCTCTCCTCAAGCGGCATCCGGTGGTGCTGATGAGACGCGAGCTTGCGCCAGCAGCGTTCGCGGGTTTTCGCATCGAAGGCCAGACGCGCCAGCCTGCGCTCAAGGACGGCGGGAAGCCGGACGGAGGCGTTGAGGTCAATCATGCTGCTTCCTCCGGGGAATCATGGTCATGGTCCAACGTCACGCCGAGGCGTTCTTCGGCAAGAGATGGGTCCACTTCTCCGGCGGCGACCCGTCTTCGTGCGTGTTCAATGTGCGTCATGCCGTCCAGTCGCTTGAGCCAATACTCTTGCGCCTCCCGCATCCGTTTTTCCTTCAGGAAATCAAGTATGGTCCTGTTGATCGGAACAATTTCGGCGGCAACTTGGAGGCCGACAAGACCCACCCCCCTGCATTCGGGGCATCCCGATTTTTCCCGTACATAGATGCCTTTGAGTTCGTCTTCCCGATAAATGCGTCCCAAACGATCCCACAGACGATCCGAAATGGCCTCTTGATGAGCAAGGAGGGGTTTTCTGCAATGCGGGCATAAGATCGGCAGCAACCGTTGATAAACAAGGCCGGTCAGTACGCCATCCGCGCACATGTCTTCCAGCGGCACTCCCATTTCGCGCAGCCGAATAAGGATACCGAAGGCACTGGAGGCGTGGAGCGTGGTCCATACTCCATGCCCTGTCAGGGCGGCGTTGATCGCGGCTTCCGCCATTTCCCGGTACCGGATTTCACCAATCATGATCACATCGGGATCGGAACGCACAAGTCCGGCGATGGAGTCTACCAGCTCTTCTTTTCGCGCTTTTTCCGAGGAACTCGTCACCACGCATACCTGTTTTGCCCCTCGGATCACGTACTCCGGCGGGTCTTCCTGCGTCATGTAGTTCTTGGTGGGCTGATGTTCAGCCATCGCCTCCATCACGTTCTTGAGCAATGTTGATTTGCCGTGGCCGGTCGCGCCCGCAATGATGGTGAGGCCGGAACGTTCCGTAAACGACTTGAGGAGCCTTTGTTGAGCCGGGGTAAAGCCGAGAGAGGCCGTGCGCTCTTCCAAGGTGCCCCGTGCCCCCGTCGCATCGAACAGCAGACGGATAGCGACGAAAACGCCGGGCTCCGCGCTCAACGGCGTCTGGATGGGTTCCGAGTGCAGGCGCACCGCGAAGACGCCTTCGGGAAGGTATTTGCGATCCGCGATGCGCCCGTCATGCCGCTCATAAGTGCTGAACGTGGACTGCGTTTGGGAAATGCGGGACTGAAAAAGCGCGCTGATAAGTTCAAACCCTTCCGTACCGGTGAGGGTCTGATAAGGTTGCAGTTGCCCCATCTGCCTAAATTCGATGGTCGTATAGGGACCTGCGTAGGTGATGTGAATATCTGAAACTTTTTGTTCTTTCGCTTTTTTGAGTAAGTCGACGATATACCTGACAGTCTGGTTTTCGCCGTCTTCCTTGCCGTCAAAGCGGATGCCAAAGCGGTTGTCAAACGTCCGGGGCTCATACCAGACGCAGGGTACGGCGACGCCGCCCATCTCATCCATGTACCGGGCAAAGAGGGCGTCCAGTTCCATATTCGCCTGTAATTCTTCAGAGGCATGGAACGAGCCATCCCGCCAGATAAGGCGATTGGAAAGGCTTTGCGGAACCGTGGGAACGAAGTTGGTGTCCATAGCGTTATTTCCAAGGAATGGCGGCACCGCCGACCACGACGCGATCCCGCGAGATATGTTGAACCGTGCCGAAGCCGGGAATGTCATCGCCTGCCTTGACGGTATGGGTTCCATCTTTTGTACGCAGACGGGCCGTCAAGGTTGTTCCTATCCCCCAGACGGAGAGGACGACGATGCGCGGGGAAGACTCCGTTTTTTGCGTCATGTCCGAGGAGGACGGACGCGGGGGAAGAAGAGGCAAAGCCTGCATGGGCGGTTCAGGTTGCTTTTTCAGTTCCTTCACTTTGGCGTCCAATTGGGCGAACTCAAGCTGCATTTTTTTGATGTCCGCTGCGGCCTGAATGCCCGTCAGCGTTCCGAGATCGCCCGAGTAGACGGTTCGGGGAGTGATTTCCGTAATGGGAGCCACCTTGATCCCGGCATCTCCTTTTAGGGTTTGTCCTTGAGGCTTTTCCTGTGCGGGTGAAGGAGCCGTCTTCTTGATGGGCCGGATGGGAGTCGGGACGGCAACAGGTTGCTGCGGCCACCAGTACCACGCTCCACCTCCCACCATGACGCAGAGGAGGACGGCCAACGCCAGCCATTGTCTCTTATCGCGCATAAAGTTCACCTCGTATCGTCCATGTATCCTTGTCGTAGGATAGTTCTGTAATGATCAGCCCCGGAATGGCGAAAGCAGGCCCCACATTTGCGTAATCCGTGATCATGACGGCGGGAATTTTGTTGATTTCCCACGATCCCCTTATCCACGGGCAGGTAAGTTGAATTTTTTCCACAGTCCTTGTTTCCCGCTTGGTAAAGGAGAGCTTTTTCAGCTTGAGTCGGAAATGTTGCGTGAGCGCGTATATCCGCCGGGTGGCCTCATCCTGTGAGAGAAGAATGCCGGGTTCCCTTTGGCCTTCCGGCAAAACCGGAAGCATCTTGCTGGAGGTGGCGATTTGCGGTTTCTTATGGTCCAGAGCGCCATTGAAGGGCAGGTACATGAAGTCGGAAAACTCAGTGTGTTCCCATGTCGCATTGAGAAAATCGCCTGTGCAGGAAAGCCCGGCCAAGCGCCATCCGTTGGCCGCCGTAGGAAAACGGAACATGGCCGGTGCGCATTGCTTGAGGAACGAGTCGGGTTCAGGGCTTTTCATCCACACGCTGGAGAAGTACCGCTCTGGGTGGGCTGCCAGTTCTTTTGCCCGCCTTTCTTTGTTCTGCGTCAGGATACGCGCCTGTTCCATCGCATCTCGGGCCGCCTTGTATTCGAGTACGGCATCAACGGTCCACCAGCCTAAAGCAAAGGCCATTACCCATAATCCCGCCTTTAAGAGCTTGATCCTGTCGGTTTCCCGCAAGGAGGAAAGCGCCGTAGCGTCCCGCAGAAACAGTTTTTTCTTTGGCGCTCCCAAATGGTTGGAGAAAAAGGCAAGGCTTTCCTCTTCAGAAAAGAACTTATGTTCGACGCCGAGAGAATTTTGGATGGAAATAGCCAGCGCTTCGGCTTCCTCCTTGTTTCCGAAGCAGCGATCCGATTGAGCGGAAATCCTTTTTTTGAGAATGCCGATGACCCACCAAAACGGTTCTTTGGTGCTTTCATCGTGGAAAGAGAAGACGTGCACGGCATCGGGACAGTTATTCCTGACGAGTGACGCGGCCAAGGATTTCGTTTTTTTCCACGAAGAACCTTCGGAGCGGCCCAAACCGTACTGCTCATGATCTGTAAGAACGACGATGAGATCGAACTGTGCATCGCGGCCATGCGCTTCCTGAATGGCTTCCTCCCTCGTCCCGCGAAAATGAAACCATTTGAGGCCCACGGCATAGGACTGCCCATTAAGAATGACCCGGCGCATCACACGTTCTCCGCAGATTCAAGTTCGATGGTGACGACGAGCAAGGTTTTGCCGTAATCGGCATCACGGCCTGTATTCAGGAGGCCAAAGGCGTTGTTTGCTGTCTGGCGTGATTGCTCGAATCCGGCCAGCACCAGCGTCTGCCCCATTTTCATCTTTGAGCGTTGGGCGAAAGAGCGGGTGCTGACCTGTGGGAGCTGCACATAGACTTCCTCACGGTCGATTTCCTGCATGTCATCCAAAGCCGAGAGCGTGATGTTGTACTGGAGGATCACCCGGCGATCCGCGAGGATATGCGGGATGATCGTCATAGCGAAGCCTGTGGTGACTTCTCCAGGAGTGATCTCCGAAGTCTGGTTGTAGTCTGAGGTCGAGAGGCTCATGCCGGCGAGATACGCATGACGTTTGATCGCCAGCACCGGCAGCGGCTGGTTGCTCGTCAAAAGCCCGCCAGCGGAGGTAAGCTGCGTGGCACGGCCCCACTCGCGCAGAGCCTTGAGCGTGCCGCTGGACCCCTTCAGCTTACCATGCACGACACTGACCGCAGCAGTTGATGCGCTACCCAGATCACCAAGACTTCCGGCGACCACAGAGATGTTGTCGTTCTCAAAAAGAGCCTGAAGGTTAAGTCCCGCGCTGGAGGTGTCGGACAGCTCCAGAGCCCAGACACGCACGGTGATGGCAACCTGGCGTGAGAGCCGTTGGTTGATTGCGTCAATGTACGCGCTGATGTCTCGCAGACGGACGTAGCTGTCTCGGACGGTGACTGTCCCCGCCGCTTGGTTGATGGTGACTGTCCCGCGCTTGCTCAGGAGGGCCTTGATCCCGCCTTCAACTTCGCGCCAAATATCGAATTTCAGTTCGGTTTTGTTGATTTGAGAGGTTTGTGCGGACGTGTCTCCAGACGAAACGGTTGAATTGATGTTCGAACCGCTGATGGAGGAACCACCAGTACGTTCCCGGCTCTTGTTCGAGAGCTGGCTTTCGTAGGAAACGGCTCCCGGCGCGGCCAGTACGGTGTACGTCCGTACCTGCGTTGCGCTGAATGTGACGCGGTTCGTTTTGGCGTCGTAATCCCATCCGTAACCCGACTGGCTGGCGATGGTGTCGAGCAGCCCACGCAGGGAACCCGTGTACGACACGGCGATCTGACCGGCCCCGCCGAGGCTGGTGGCAAGGGGCGGCAGGCCGAGATCGTCGAGCGGCGGCTCCGAAGCAGCGGGCTTGGCAAGCTGGACGTCTTCGCCATCGGCTTCAGCTACCTGAGCGGAGAGCGGAGCTATGGCGCTGAGGGAAGCCGCAATCTCGGAAAGAGTTCCTTGTTGCTTTAGAGTGACGTTTTTACCGAGTACGGGAATCTCTTCACCGGATTCGCGCACAATCGGTTTTGCGCCGAGGTATGGCTGGCCAACGATACTGACCGTTTTGGATGACGACAGCTCCGTCAGTTGATCGCGTTTGGCCTCGACCTGCATTTGTGTGGGCGCGCCGCCGTTTTTGACGGTGCAGCCGCCGCTAAAGAAGACGAACGCGGCAAGGAAAAGCGCAAGGTACTTTCTCATCGGTCACTCACTTCCAAAACATTGTTGGCGGGATACAGCGTGGCCCGGAGCGGGAACCCCGCTGCATGAAGCCCTTCAAAGAGCTGCGTAATCGCGGCGACGAAGTTGCCACGGAAGCTGGCGCGGGACTGCATGTCGAGATCCGTGTCCGCGTTCCACACGAGCTGGTAGCCGGCGCGTCCGGCCCATCCTTCAAGCTGCACATGGAGGCTTCCCGGCGTGAGTAGCCACTCAGGGAGCATGGGTTCGGCAACGATGGTGACGGCGTGAGAGGTTGCGGGAACAGGCGTTGCCTCGATTTTGGGAGCGTCGGCCGGTGGTGTTTCTGGTGCGGCCGCAGCGGATTTGGTCTGTGCGGCCGCATCGTTTAACGCACTGGCGACGGCAGGAGATTCCGGCGTAACTGGAGCAACTACAGTGGGTTGTGCCGTTGCCGGAACGGGCTGCATTCCCTTTGGCGTAAAACTGACCAGCTTGGCGTTGCCGTCGATAGTGACCGAGGAATCGGTAGCCGTGGCAATATCCGTCAAGGCTATGCGCCACGCGACGTTACGTGGATACGGGACGTGGGCTTGGCGTAGCTTCGTTCCTTCAACCCGGTACTGCCAGCCGACCGGGATCACCGTGCGGACGGCGGTGATGATAGGCATCATTTTCCCGTCTGATGCGTGTGGGGTCTTGGGGGAAGAGGGAGATGTAGGCGCATCCGTTTTCTGCGGAGCGGATGCCGTCGGTTCATGCAGCGCCGTCTGCGCCACGGCGGGAGCAGCCGGGCTTCTGGTTTCCGGTTGGACGACCGGAGTTCCCGGAACCGGTTCCTCCGGAGCAGAGACGGGAGTAGGCATCGCTGGAGTTTGCTGGGCGGATGCGGATGGAAGCCCGCCGAGGAGCTTCCGCACCATGCTGAAACTGGTGCCGTCAGAGGTGGCGATCTGGAGATAGCCCGTGGGCATGAGTTCTCCGGCAACCTCGTCAATCAGATAGCCAACTTTGACGCCGGAAACGGATTCGGCGGGGAGAATGGCAAAACCGTAGCCGCGGAGATTCCCTTCAAGCGCGGAGCCGAACATGCCGGGCACGGTCACGAGACTCAGGCCGGTCTGTCCGGCGGGGTAACGCCGGGAGAGTTCGAGCGCAGCTTGAGCGGCGAAGCGTTCGGCATCGGCGGGATAGGTTTCGCTCAGGGCATCCGCCGTTTTGACGCCCGCGACCTCATGTGTCCCGCGAAGGGCGCAGCCCGTGAGAGCAAGGGACAAGAGGCAGAAAAGTACACATTGTTTCACGTCCGTATCTCCTACAGTTGCTTGGACCAGCTAAAATCGCGGATAAAAATGCCGAGCGGGTTTTTGCGTAACTGCTCTTCCGAGGTCTTGTGGTTGGGAGGAACGACATACACATTGAGCAACGCCCTCATCGGGTAGCGGGCGAGTTGAGAGCCATCCCCCCGGTCCCGGACAGTTTCCATCCAGTCCACCTGCCAAGTTTCGTCCGACTGTGGAAGGACGGATGTGATTTGTATTTCCACGGTTTCTTTAGCGGCTCGTTTGAACGGATTCTCTTCGGATTTCGCTCCCAGAAACTCGTTCATCTTGAACGTGGCCGGATCGGAAGAAGCGAGAGAGGCGTACAGATCGAAGATCCCCTTGCGCTGGAGCGTCGCATCCGGCGTTACCATGCGGGCCAGCGTGATGAAGCGGGCGACCGTGGCGTGGATGACGCGGGGATCGGCGGGAGCCGCCCTGTCCGCTCGCGCTACGGCGTAGGTTTGGCCGAGCTTGTCCACTTCGACTACGAAGGGGACGAGCTGGAGCAAGTAACGGTAGTAGACAAGGCCCCCAACTGCGGACAGAGCTATAAGAAGACATAAAATATTAATAATTTTATTGAGTTGATGCGAAGCGTTGAGGCTTCCTTCCCGTTCGTTGTATTCTTTTTTGGCGTTGAGATAAGGCGTTTCCGTTGCTTTCTTTGTCATGCCGCTTCCCCTTGATAATCCGCCAGAGAGAGCCCTCTGGATTCCAGCCAAACAGAAACCCACTCGTCGCCGTGAGTCTCTTCAAGATTCTGAATTTTCTGAACGGTTTCCTTGTCCGAAGCTCCCGCGAAGGCCAGAGCCAACGGCCCGAGGGCGAAGTTGAACAGTCGGCAGCCGTTTTCGGAGACGAGGTAATACTGACGCTTGGCGACAGCGCGGGCGATAATGTTGATTTGATGAGGATTAAGGCCCATATTGGCATATGTTTCGGCCATGTCATTCGCCTGGAAATTGGGCAGGAAAATCTTGGTGGCCGTTTGCGAGAGGAGTACGTTCCAGATAGGCGAATCCACGGCATCGGAAATATTCTGCGTCGCCATGAGCAGGGCACAGTTGGCCTTACGTAAGACCCTGAGCCATTCCGTTATCTTTTCTCGGAAGGCGGGATGGGCGAGCATAAGCCAAGCCTCGTCCAGAATGATGAACGCGGGTTGACCGTGGAGGGATTTCTCAATGCGTCGAAAAAGGTAAAGAAGGATGGGTAATGCCCATCTTTCACCGAGCCCCATAAGCTCTTCCATCTCGAATGTCGTGAAGGAGGAAAGCGCAAAGGTGTCTTCTTTAGCGTTGAGGAGCATCGAGTCCGTGTAGGGCAGCAACGCTTCTTTGATGTGAGGAACGTTGATCAAGCCCACAAAGTCGGAAAGCTGACGTTTGCCCTCTTTGTCCATCAACTTCAATGTGTTTGCGATCTTATAACGATCTCCCGGACTACTGTTCACGCCGTTGAGCTTCAGGATGGTGTCAATCCAGTCGAGAGCCCATGTGCGATCCTGCGTTGTGCCCAAAGCGTACAACGGGGCAAACTGAAGTCCGTTCTTCTCTCCGGCAATATTGAAGTGTTGGCCCCTACAGGCTTTCGTTGTGGCATACATCGACATGCCTTTGTCGAAGACAAAGATGCTGGCGTTCTCATAGCGCCGCATTTGCATGGCAAGCATGGCAAGGGCCGTGGACTTGCCCGCGCCGGTTGGACCGAACATCATGGTGTGCCCTACGTCGCGGACATGAAGATTGAGCCGGAAGGGGCTGGAGCCGCTGGTCACGCAATGACAGAGCGGAGGGGAGTCCGGTGGGTACAGCGGGCATGGATTCGTGCCGGAACCCGTCCAGATGGTGCTGGAGGGCAGCAAGTCGGCCAAAGACTGCGTGGTAAGAATGGGACGGCGGATATTCTCGAAGCCGTGCCCCGGCAAAGACCCCAGAAAAGCCTCCATCGTATTGAGGGTTTCAATCCGGGCGGCAAAGCCCAGATTGAAAATGACCTTCTGAAGGCGAAGAGCCTCGTTTTCCACTTTGCGCCGGTCCTCATCCATAAGGACCACCACGCTAGTGTAATATCCTGCGGCGACATGCCCCCCTTGTACTTCGGCAAAGGCTTGTTCCGCATCGTTGTGCATGTCGGCGGCATCCTTGTTCACCCGGCCATTGAAGCGATTAAACACCACATCAAAGATGTTTCGTTCTTTTTGTCCCCATTTTTTGCTGTACTTTTTGATATGCGACAGGGCTGTTTGCTGATCGAGGAAGATGAAACGGGTGGACCAGCGGTATTCGAGGTCAAGATCGGTGAGAGCCGAGAGCATTCCCGGATAGGAAGCGGACGGAAAACCTTCTATTGCGACCACCTGAATGAATTTCTTGCCCATTTTGGGAATGATGCCTCCCCAAAATTCCTGCCCCCCAAGCAGAGCGTCAAGATATGTGGGGCACGCGGGCAATTGGACGGGATGCGTGATGCCGGTAATGCAAAAATTGAGATGTTGCAGAAAGTCGTCGTAGGTTTCCGTTTCACCGTCTTCCCTCATGTAGGAATGAGCTTGCAGCCTGTGGAGCTTCAGGACCGAGGAAAGACGCTCTTCCAGCGCCGTGATGTTTTTCGTAAACGTTTGAAGCAGGTTCTCATACTCTTTGGAGCGGGAGTCCGGCTTGCTGTCGTCATCGAACATGAGTTCGATCATTTTTCTTTCGGCCAGTAAGGGAGGAAGCCACGTCACCGTCAGTACGAAATGCCCCTCGTACATGACGCCGCGTTCCTCGAAAAAGCGACGGCGTTCCTCATCCACAGCCGCCGAAACGGGATCGGGGAAATGGGAAAGTTCCGGTTTCGGGTAGCGTGGAGCTGGATGACGGACGGCATCGACATGGATCATCCAACCGTCGCCCATGCCCCGGAGGGCACGGTTGATGATGTCGGAAAAATATTCACGCTCCTCATTGGTACTGTAGTTGAGATCATGGCCCGTATAGGTCCATGCCGCCATAAGTGCGCCGGATTTACAGGCGATGATGCCGTTGTCCGCAAGCAGGCTGTAGTTGAGCAGATCGCAGACTCCGGCCTTTTTCGAGCGATAACGTTGGAGTTTTTGCAGTTTGCCCACTTTGTTTATCTGGCGGATAAGCTCGATAAAGAGCAGCAGGCCTGCGCCGGAAATGCACCATATGATCAGTGTAAGGGCGTTCATCGGTATTCTCTCGTGTTCACCCGGAACGGCGTTGAACGGGGCGGGTAGTACGCCTGATAAGCCCGGTGCCGGATATAGACGAAACGCAGCAGAGGATCGGCTTTCGCCATGCGCCGGAAGAGCAGGAGGCTCAGTGTCCACAGAAGAACGGATGCAAAGGTGGCAACCCACTCCAAGGCTGTGGCAATGAGCGCAAAGGCGGCTATGCCTGAAATCATGATCATTTCCCGGTCACAGCCCAAAATGAGGTTCGGGCGGATCAAGGAGTGATGGAACGGAGTAAAGGCCATTTCGTCATACCCCCGCTGTGAGCAATGCACCCTTGCCGGTTACGACGCTGATCACGGTAGGCGCACCGATGAGAATGCAGACGCCGATGATGACAACGAGAAAAGCCCGCAAAAAGCCGTTCATGTCAGAACCCAAAACAAGCGCGGTCCCGCAGCCAATGATCCCTGCCAGGGCGAAGATGAAGGGAATAGGCCCCGTCAAGCTGGCCTGAATCTTTTCGAGGCCGGATTCATAAGGAAGGCCACCGCCCGCGCCCATCGTCGCCAGCGCATCCGGTGCGGCAAGAGCAAGGAGGGCAAAAACGGCGACAAGGAGCAACAATGGTTTGTTCATGATTGTATCCACCTGTATATGTTTTGTTTATGCAGCCTGAAGGTCGTAGTCCTGGATCTTGGAGGAGTACCCCTTGACCGTCAGAATTTCTTTGACCCGCCTTCCTTGCGGCGTCTGGGCGATGAACACGAGGCACTGGACGGCTTTCCCAATGACTTTTTCGATGTGGCGCGGAGGGTGGGGATTTCTCGACACCAGCTCACTCAAGCGCTCAAGCCCGTCTTTGGCCGAGTTTGCGTGAAGCGTAGAGATCCCTCCCGGATGGCCGGTATTCCATGCGGCGAGCAAGTCGAGCGCGATTCCGTCGCGGACTTCCCCGAAATGGATTCGCTTTGGCTTGAACCTCAAGCCCTGCTTGAGGCATTTCTGCGCGTCCACCTCATCCGTTGTGTGGAAAAAGACTACATTGAGGGCGGCACACTGGATTTCCCGTGTGTCTTCGATGATGATATGGCGTTCATCAGGAAACTGGCGCACCATTTCGGCAATGAGGGCGTTGGTGAAGGTCGTTTTCCCTGATCCGGTTCCTCCAACCACAAGAGTGTTTTGGTGTTCCGCAACGGCTCTGCACAGGGATTCCTTCTGGCGTTCCGTTATGATTCCTGACTCGAGGTATTCCTCCAAGGTGAAGACGCGGCTGGCCGGTTTGCGTATGGTGCAGGCAGGGCTAGACACAATGGGCGGAATTGCCCCGGAGAAACGGAATCCACCGGGATACTCCCCATCCAACTGCGGCTGTTCGTAAGAAACTGTTTTGTGGAGAATAGATGCGAGAAAGCGGATCATGGATTCCAGATTGTAGGACTCCATCATTCCGATGCACTTCATGGGCTCACCGAAACGTTCTTGCCAGATGCGCCCGTCAGGATTGACCATGACATCGCAGGTGAGAGGATCATCCAAGGCTTGGTTAATCACATCCCCGGCGCAGGAACGGATTTTGGCTTCCCAATCAGAGTATATTGAAGACATGAATATATTCTCCATCTAGTTTATTGAAGAAACATGCACAGCGCTTTTTTTGCATTCAGTATATGAAGACTAATGGGAAAGAGATCATTATATGTCCGACAAAACACATTATGGACCAGAAAAGTCGGCCAAATGCGTCATCCACGGAAGGAGCAAATGAAGATGCCAGCCATGAAAACATGAAGACGGATTGGTAACGGCTAATATCTGACCACTCTGTGGGGACGGCACAGAAGAGCAAAAAGCTGAAAAAGACGTAGGAAGTGATGCCCGATAGAATGAGAAGGCCAAGAAACGTAATGCTGCTTTTTGCAAATTTCGATATGCAAACCAACCAAGCACAGTCGACCAACAAGTAGAGACGGGCAGAGAGCGTCCATGAGGCGATATTTGACTCAAGCAGTACGAAGCTGATGGAGCCGTAGGCCAGCGCGAAGTAGATCGGTATCCATAAGAAAAGAGTCTTATGGTTCTGGTTCTCATGGAATGGTACAGCTTCGGCTTTCCGTTCATTTTCAGTAGGAACGGAGCGGACTTTTTTGCATGGGATTTTCCATATGATACGTGTCATTGTTTCATTCCCCTAAGACGAGAGTGGTCAAAATCCCCACACAAAGACACATGAAGCGCGGAAAAAAGAAATAGAGGATGCCGTCCATCGACGAGGCAAAAACGCGCTTTTCATCTTTTTTAAACAGAGGCGTCGAGAGAATGCAGGCTAGGGTTTCGGCTCCCCAGATGCAGCCAAAGCGCAGGCCAACGTTCCAATTGCGGACGTTGAGGTCGAAGACGAAGAAGCTGATGAGCAGCCAGGCGACAATGAAGACGGAGAGGAAGAAGCCCGCATAGCCTGCAAAGCTCTTGAGCAGACAGGCCATGAAGCCCAGATAGGCGGTGGCGCACATGAAGAAGACGCGCACCCCCGCAGGCCATGCCGCGACGTTTGGATCAAGCAGCACGAAACTGATGGTGCCGTAGGCCATGAGTAACGCGGCGGGCATCCGGACGAGAATTTCATTCATGGCGTTCTTCATCTTGTTCATTGTCGTATTCGTCAGCCGTCTTGCCGAGCAGAGCCGCCAGATCGGAGTCCTGCGTCAGGCAGAGAAACAGGATCGGCTTGTCATTGCCCTTCACGGTAAACATCACGGAGCCCACGCCATACTCTTCCAGACGCTCCAAGGCCGTATCGAAGGTGTCCGTTGACTTCAGGTTTAGAAACAGGTTGTTCATTGAGTGCTCCCTTGGCCGCATCTCCGACTTTTCCCTTCAGCGGAGCTGCGGAAACTCCGATTAAGCTCGGCATGGGTGATGAGTTCACATTCAAGCGGGACGGCCTTGGCCTTGCGCCAGTGCAACCGTATTTCTTCCGCGTGATCGTCCACGGCATAATTTCCCCCGCCCAAGTGGAAGAGTTCGCCCTCCTGGGCCTTTTCCAGTGCTTCTTCAGGAGAGTCGGCAAGGACGATGCGGGTCTGGATGCCCGTGTACGGGATCGAAACTTCAAACTGCGGCATAAGCGCCTCCCTGTTGGCGCAGCCAGCCGGCAAGACTCATTGGCGAGGCCGTGGAATCCAGATATTCACGGGCAAGGGGGACAAGTTGGCCAACGTCGAGCTTTTTCCCTTTCCCTGCCAAATAGTTAAGGAACCCGGTGACGGGAACGCGCTGTCGCTCTGGTTCGGGCCAGAGCGAGATCAGCGCATCCGCGTCGTCACCGGGGAGGGGGGGCGTGGCTGAGAGTGTGGAACTGGTGAAGCGCTCATGGAGAGCTTTCACTTGGGCACGGTAGATTTCAGCCTGATGCCGTTCTTCAGGCGTCAGGACAGGGGCGGGATCGGGCTTGCCGAAGAGCTTCCCGAAGAAGCTCTTTTTCGGGCGCACGAGGGGGGCCTTTTCAAACTGGCGGGTATGGAGCCAGTTCGAGCATTCAGGCGGGTAGCCGTTGAGCCAGCGGCTGTCGTTGAGTTTGTATTGCTCAACGATGGCGAGGAGCTTTTCGATGGGCGGCAGTTGCCTTGCGCGTCGCATCCGGCGATAGACGCGCAAGGCAAGCTGCCTGTTGTGGGGCATGGCCCAGGACGCGGCTTGAGGCCATGCGGCCCACAATTTCTCGAACTCGTGCTCCGTTGGGCGGTGCAGTACGTGGGTTGTCTGTGGCGCACCAGTTCGAGACAAAGAGGAAAAATCCCCCCTCCCTTGTACCCTCTGGGTAGTTGGAGCTGACGAGGGGAATCCGGTACGGCTATGGCAGGAGGGGGAGGGAGCCGCCGGTTTCGGAAGGGGGGAAAGGGGGGTATCTTGATCTCTTTGATCTCTTATATAGGGCGAAAAATTTTCGTGTGCTTCCAGTGAACCTTCACTCTCGGAAGCGGTGCCGGAAATATGCGTTTCATGCGTGGGAATGCCGAGCTTCCTGAGCAGGGCAAGCAGACGGGGAGAGAGCAGCAGGTAGTAGATGTTGCGTCCCGTCTTCTCGTCTTTCTTGACGGCGATGTACTCTGCCTTGACAAGCTGCGCAGTGTAGTTCTGAACCGTGCGGGTAGACGATTTGCACAAGAGCGCCAGCGTGGTCTGGGATGGATAGCAGTGATCCTTGTCCCCACAGAACTCAAAGATGATCCCGTAAAGATAGGACGAGCCAATCGAAATGAGTTCGTCGCGCTTGATGAAACGCGGCTGGTATTTATCCCGAACATGGAAAAAAAGACTCGTAGGAGAAAAAGTTCTCATATTTCCGCGACCTTGTTGGTTGCAGAAAAAAGAGTATAACAAAGCCCCCCTAGCTTGACGCCGGAAGTCAGTCGGGATAAAGTCGCTTTGGTTACTTCACTTCACGACTTTTCCCGCTAAGGGACTTGAGGCCGGTGTCTGGTTGCAGCCAGATGCCGGTCTTCTCTTTTTTCTTGGTTAATTCATGCTGAATCCCTTCTGTCGTTACACCGCAAGCCCGAACTTCGCACGGGCAGTCTGCACAAGGATTTCCTGCTGGCGCGGGCTGAACAGCCTCTGGCGGTATTCCAGAGCCGTTCTGTAAAACGCCCGTTCATCGGGGTTGTCGAGAGCCCGTTCCTCAGCAAGGATGTCGTAGAATCGTCCCTTGATGGTGAGATCCTTCGTGTTACAGAGCGGGGCAAAAAGCGGGTTTACGAGCGGATGCTGCTCCTCATTACGAGGAGTGGCAGCTCTGTTCCTTTTCCGGCGCACACGCATACCATTCTCCTTTGTTTTCATTTGGCTGACAGGTTGCTCGTCAGGGGTGGGCCACCCGGCCACCCGACGCAGGGCGTTTCGCTTTTGTCAAGTTTTCAGCTTAGAGACTCGTAGATAACAGGATAAGCAGCGTTATTATATCGAGCGGTTCTAATTCCCGTAGGAGTAATATTTTGATGAGAAATGTCACAACAATGAAGCCCAATATGAATGGTGCCAATATCCTTATTATATACCCTATATTCCATAAATTTATATATGTTTCAGATAGAGTGAATGCAAGGAAGCAAAGCGAAATTGAAGCTGGTGTAAGATGTTTGATTTCAAATCCTGATAAATAGTTTTGTATTGTCTATCCCATTGTTTTTTGCTAATTCTACTATTTTGTTTGCTGCTATTGTTGAAGTTGCTACTGCTCC
>ERZ836441.856-NODE-856-length-33489-cov-4.710205_pt1 | contig 33489 bp, 29 predicted proteins | sample MGYA00519686_ERZ836441 | MGnify/ENA primary metagenome ERZ836441 (study PRJEB31850, sample SAMEA3708800) | human gut metagenome | biome: human gut; feature: human-associated habitat; material: faeces | place: China | collected 2014 ... | reverse complement strand
CGCCCGCCGTCCGCCCCGTCATCACCGACGCGCTCACGCCCAAGGGCGAAATCAGCCTCATCGGCGAAAACGCCCCGCCGCGCGTGATCCGCCTGTTGTTCCATTGGGGCATGGATGGCACGCCCGTCCTGCGCCGGCTGAGCGCCGCCGTTCAGGCCGCCGGTTACAGCGTCGAGGAGCACCTGTGCCCCCTCGTTCCGGGGCGGCTGCTGCACCTGACCATCCCCGCGCTCGCCACGCTCGTCACCACCGGCGAACAGCTCTCCGCCGAACAGAGCTTCGATTTTGCCGCCTGTCTCCCGCAGGGCGCGCTGCTGCGCCATGAATGCGCGCTCGAGCAGGGGCGCGCGGGGATTCAGCTTCACCTGCACCGCGCAAGCGCCGCGCTGGCGCAGGCCAAGCAGCTCCACGACGAGCTGGAATCCTTCTATGTGCCGAATATGGATTTTGAAAAGTGGCAGACGATGCTAGACAAAACGCTGGAGAGCCTGAAAACATGATGAACGAATAAAACCGATCGTTCGCGCAAACAGCCCCCTGCAATCCGGGAAAGCGACAACCCGTTGCAGGGGGCGCATGGCGTGTCCGTCTTTTTGCGCGCAATCTGTTTTTGCCGATTGGATATGCCTGTTGCTTATTCCCACGCCCGGTCGATGCTCACGCCCCGGAAATAATGCGTGACGATCTCCTCGGCGGTTTTCCCCGCCTTGGCCATCGCATACGCGCCCCATTGGCTCATGCCCACGCCGTGGCCGTATCCCTTGCCGCTCATCTTCACCCGCCCGTCCTCCACGCGCAGGCTTTCCAGCAGGCAGGAGCGCATCTTGGTTGAGCCGATGGCGATCCGAAACGCCGGGGCGGAGACCTCCTGCCCGGAAATCAGCAGCGTTTCGGCGCGGCCGGATTCGCCGCGCCTGCCGACGGCGATGCTTTCCAGCGCATCGACCTTCGCGCCGGAGGCGTTCGCCGCCGCCATCACCTCGTCCGCGGAAAAATCGGCCTGCCAGTGAGCCGCCTCCGCCGGGGCTTCGTCGTTTTCCATGCCCTTGACGCACTGGGTGTAGCCCGGCTCGGCCTTTTCGTAATCCAGCCCCTCCTTGGCGCGCGCCGTCAGCCCGCCGGAATGGGCGTGGAACCACGCATAGGGCAGCTCGCCGCCCGCGTTGAGCACTTCGCCGCGCGTCTCCTTCACCGCCTCGCGGATGCGCGCGTTCACGCCCGCCGCGTCATACGCCTGCGCCTCCTTGATGTCCGTGGAGATATCCGCGCCGTCGTACATGGATTCCTTTTGGGAGACGAATTGCAGCACGAACGTGCGCGCCAGAATCGCCTGCGCCTTGAGCGCCTCCAGTGGCCAATCCCCAGCCATTTCCCCGGCCAGCACGGCGGGCAGATAATCCTCGACGGACAGGGTTTCCAGCGTCTCGCCTTTCACGTCGTAGACCCTGAGCATCGGCACGCCGGATTCGTTTTTGCTCAGCCGATCCGGCACGAGCTGCGTCGCGCTCGTCCCCTGCGCCCGGCTCGGGGTGCTCTCCGGCTGCGGCAGGGCGGGCTTGTCCCCGCCGCCGCTCTGCGCCGCGCAGCCGAACAGGCACAGGCAGAGCGCGCAGAAAAAAAACAGCCATCCTCGCTTCATATCATCCCTCCGGGGGATAATATGCGCGGGAATGGCTGAGATATGCGCCGGTTGTCGCCCCGGCGGCCTGGTTTTAATAGTTCACGTTCCACGTCGAGACATACGCGACAACGCCATCCACCAGAATCATGCAGACGTTCGTGTCGTATTTGAGCAGCGTCGCCTGCTTGCCGCCGGTGTACGTCGCCCTCACCGAGGTCATCCCCTGATCGTAATAGACGTTGATCGTGTTGCTGTCGCTGCCGTAAGCCGCCGCAAGGGTGATCGTCGTGCCGGATTCGGGCGCGCCGGGCACGGCGGGCTTGGGCGTGATATACTGCACCAGCGGCGTCGGGGTCGGCGTGACATAGACGATCTGCGGGGTCGGCGCGGGCGTCACATAGATGACTTCCGGGGTCGGCGTGACGTAATGGTTGTTAAAGCTGAGGTAGCGGGTCATCATATAGCCGTGGCGCGTGCCGACATAGACCTCGCACCACGTCGCGCCGTAGGAGATGACCTTCACCTGCGTGCCGTTCTTGTATTGGCCGAGCGCGCGCGCCCGCTGCGACGGCGTTTCGCGCAGATACAGCACCTGCGTGCTCCTCGGGTTGTTGACGTAGGCCGTGCGGGTCGTCACCGTGCCCGAGCCGCCGCCCGTCGTGCCCATGTTGCTCAGGTATCCGGCGGACATGAAGCCCGTCAGCCCGCCGCCGGTGATCTGATACCAGCCGTTGCCCTTGAGCAGCACGGTCACGCGCGTGCCGGATTTGAGCGAGCCGATGCTGCCGTAGGCGGAGGACGGGCCGCGCCGCACGTTCACCTTGCCGCCGTTCCGCGTGGAGACCGTCGCCGTCGTCGTGCTCTTGATAATCAGCGAATCGTGCATGTAGCCGGTGTACGTCGCGCCGTTCACCGTCGCGCTGACGTAGTTCCACTCGTAGGATGCATCCAGAATACTGATGGTCGTTCCGCTGGTCACGCGCGTCACCACCGCGTAATCCAGCGACGGGCCGCGCCGCAGGTTGACATAGCCGCCGTTGGCATAGGCCACCGTGCCGATGCTCCCGCTCTGCGCGAAGGTGAGATAGTTGCCGGCCATGTAGCCGGTCTTGCCATCCATCGTGCGCACGGCATACCAGCCGGAAGCGCCCTGCCCCTGCACATCCACCCAGGAGCCGCTGTCGTACTTGCCGAGGCTCTGGCTCGAGCTGCTGGGATATTGGCGCAGGTTGAGCCGGCCGCCGCGCACCACCGCGAAATCCGCCGCCAGCGCCAGCGCGGGCAGCGTGAGCAGCAGCGTCAGCGCCGCCAGCAATTTGTTCGTTTTCCTCACTTCATTTCACCAACCCTTTTATCCTGTGCATACAAGACGAACGAGCATGCCGGATTCTTCCTGTTTTTTCCCTGTTTTTCATCTTTTTGTCGATAACGGGTTCAGTATAGCATATTCGCGCGGATTTCGCCAGTGTTCCCCGGCGATTGCGGCATTTTATCGCTCATTTTGCGGCGCGCGCCCATTTCCGCTCTTTCCCAGACCCGAAAAGCGTGATACAATAGTCAGCGAACGAAACACAATCTAAAGGGGGCTTACCCATGCATAAGCTGGATCGCAACATGCCCTGCTGGTGCGGCAGCGGCAAAAAATACAAGCATTGCCATTTCGATTTTGACGAGAAGCTCGACGACATGCACCGCCGCGGCGCGGTCGTGCCCACCCACGACATGATTAAGACCGAAGCGCAGATTGCGGGCATCCGCGAGAGCGCGAAGATCAACGTCGCGGTGCTGGATTACGTGGCGGCGCACATCCGCGCGGGCGTTTCCACGGCGGAGATCGACCGCTGGGTATACGAGCAGACGACCGCGATGGGCGGTATTCCCGCGCCGCTGAATTACGAGGGCTTCCCCAAGAGCGTCTGCACGTCCATCGACGATCAGGTTTGCCACGGCATCCCCTCCGAGGACGATATCCTCTGCAACGGCGACATCATCAACGTCGATTGCTCGACGATCTATAAGGGCTTCTATTCCGATTCCTCCCGCATGTTCATCATCGGCGAGACCACGCCGGAAAAGAAGAAGCTCGTCGAGGTTGCGCGCGAGTGCGTGATGGCGGGGCTGGAGCAGGTCAAGCCGTGGGGCTTTTTGGGCGACATGGGGCAGGCCGTGCACGATCTGGCGAAGAAGAACGGTTACAGCGTCGTGCGCGACGTGGGCGGCCACGGCGTCGGCGTTCGCTTCCACGAGGAGCCGTGGGTCAGCTACGTCACCAAGCGCGGGCAGGAGATGGTGATGGCGCCGGGGATGATGTTTACCATCGAGCCGATGGTGAACATGGGCACGGACGACATCTACGTTGACGCCGACAACGACTGGACGATCTACACGGAGGACGGCATGCCTTCCGCACAGTGGGAGATTCAGGTGCTGGTGACGGAAACGGGGCACGAGGTCATTTCGTGGTAAAGCGGGCGTGCCGGGGCGTCGATAAAGCGCGCCTCTCCCCTCAAAAAGCCGCCCGCTAAAAATAGTTTCTTCATAAAGATGCCTTCCAAAAACTGCATCCGTCCGCAAAAAATGGGCTTGACAAAATTCTCACACGGGCGTACAGTATAGAAGAAGTTCAAAACTGAATGGTCTTTGGGGCAGGGTGAAAATCCCTACCGATGGTATAGTCCATGAACCTTCGAGCGATCGGGGGCCGATCTGGTGCGATTCCAGAACCGACGGTGACAGTCCGGATGGGAAAAGACGTTTGTGTTATCCGTTTTTTGCGGCGCGGTCATTTGCCGTTCCGAAATGAAAGGATTTCCCGAGGCCAATTTCTTCTTTGGCTTCGGGAATTTTTTACATTCGGGAGGAAACAACCATGAAACGCAACCAAACCCGCCGCCTCACCCTCGCCGCCATGATGGGCGCAGTCTCCTTCGTGCTGATGTATTTCAGCTTCTCCGTGCCGGTGCTCTCGCCGTTTGCGAGCTTCGACCTTTCCGCCCTGCCGGATCTGATCGGCGGCTTTGTGCTCGGCCCGGTCGGCGCGGTGGAAATCATCGCGGTCAAGGTGCTGCTCAAACTGGTGTTCAAGGGCACGTCGTCCATGTTCACCGGCGAAATTCAGAAATTCCTGCTCTGCACGGCCTACGCCCTGCCCGCCGTGCTGTATTATCAGAAGCACAGAACCAAGCGCGGCGCGGCCGTCGGCCTGCTGCTGGGCACCGTCGCCGGCGTGATCGTCGCGATTCTGACCAACGTGTTCCTGATCTTCCCGGCCTATATGGCGCTCTACGGCATGGATTGGGCGGCGATTGTGCAGATGTGCACCGCCGTGAACCCGTGGATCACCAACGTGCCGACGATGGTGGCGTTTTCCATCGTGCCGTTCAACGTGATCTCCTTCGGCGTGACCTCGATTCTGACGATGCTGCTGTATAAAAAGATCAGCGTCCCGCTCAAGAAATTCGCCATGATCGGTTGATTTCATTCGGTTCAGTAAATGGGCAAATCCGAAATTTTGCACAAATTCCGATAACGGGCGCGCAGCCGCCCGACTCCTTCAGTCACGGCTGCGCCGTGCCAGACCTTCGGCGTTCCGCTTGCCTGCCTCCCGCACCGCGGGCGGCAAGCTCCACGCCCTCGAAGAGGGAGCTCTTTGATCGGGTTATTTTCCGCCTAAGCAATAAGTCGCGTGATGTGCGCCTGCGCTTTGTGCAGAATTTGTCTTTTGCTCAATTATTGTAAAGAAAAAAATATTTATATTGCAAAGGAGCAAAATCGTATGCAGTTCAGCAAAGAACAGAACCTGACCTTCGAACAGGCCGTCGAGAAAATGTTTGAAAAGCTCGGCGACAGCAAAATCATGGCGCTCGCCAGCGCGGTCGGCACCCACGTGATGGTGCGCAACGTGAGCTGCCTGTTCTACAACAACAAGATCTACTTCAAGACGGATAAGAATTTCCGCAAGACCCAGCAGCTTTTCGAAAACCCGAACGTCGCGCTCTGCTGGAGCGGCGTTCAGGTCGAAGGCGTCGCGGAAAACAAGGGGCTCGTCGTTGACGAGCCGGGGCGCACGTTCGAAACCCTCTATAAGAAATACCTCTGGGGCAGCTACAACAAGTATTCCCACGAGGACACGGAGATTTTGATCGAGGTCACGCCGAAGTTTGTGGAAATCTGGGATACCAGTCTGGATAACTACGCCTATCAGCTTTTCATTGATTTTGAAAAGCAGGAGGTCGTCTTTAAGCCGTATGATGAGCGGTAAGGCGGGCTGAAAAAAGCATATGCGCAAGGGGTCTGTTGCTGAATCGTTTTTCTGCAACAGACCCCTTGTCATCTCTTCCTTCGGCCGCGCGTTTCGTCAGCGCAGCGTCAAACCGCTTCGATCCGTCTTTTCCAGCACATCAAACGGAACCAGAACGGGCTCGCCGGACGGTTCCTGCGGACGGATATCGGTGCCGTTGCTGAACACCATGAAACGTCCGTCCGGCATCGGGCAGACGCTGAAACCGTAATCCCCATGATAATAGAATCTTCGCACATCCGTCGATACTTCCCGCATATCCTGATCCAGTTCCATGACAAACACGTTGTATTGATCGCGCGAAACCGCAACGCCATGCCCAAAGATCATCAGCCGACCGCTGTCCGGTTGAAAAGTGAAGCCGCAGGAAAGCACCAGTCTGTCCGCAGACAACGTGCGGCTGAGCAGCACGCCGCCGTCCGCATCCACACGTTCGATGTGAATGGGGCTGTATTTCTTCCCGCTTTCCTTTTGGAGAACATAGAGATATCCGTCCCCCGGACAGCGTATCCCGATATAATGCCGATATTCGCGTTGCCAAAGGACGTCCCCGTTCCTTAGCGCATAAACGGTAGATACGCCGTCCCCTCCGGCAGATCGTCGGCTGTTCACCACATACAGCGTATCGTCCTTTGCCCTTAAAACCGACATGACTGTGCTTTCCGGCTCAAACCGACAGGTTTGCAGCGGCGTACCGTCATACCGGTAGATTTGCATCATGCCGGTTTCCCTTTTATAGACGGAAAACGCATCGCCAAGCACCGTGATCTCTGTGCGCTCTCCGTAATCCGGAATCGCCACGATTTGCTCCACGCCCGCGTCCGTCCAGCGATACACTGCGGCCGTGACCGCGCGGTTCGCTCCTTCTTCGCCCTCCCGCAAAACGGTCTGCACAATCACATAACATTCGTCGCCAACCGGCATAAATTCAAGGGGATTCCAACTCTGATCGCCTGCGACCTCATACGGCAGATCGCGATATACGCTGCCGCCGCGCATCCATTCGAAATGCCAAAAATATCCGTCGCCAACCGTTCCCACCCGGTCGCTCCATGTTTTGAAAAACATATCGCCGTTTTCCAAAATCGGATTCGGCGCAAAAACCGCAAACCCGTTGGTCTTCACCGCATAAGCAGAAAAATCCTCGGCCAGCGCCGCGTGCGCAAAGGCAAGCAGCGCCATCAACAGCAGTATCGCTCGTTTCATTCCGTTCTTCCTCCCGTTTTTTTCTTCCCTTTTCAGGAACATTCTTTATATAAAACGACCGACCCGCTCCATTTCTTCCCATATATTTCCGCCTGCCCCTCCGTCAAAGGCTGCAAAGCGTCAAACGCCTGCTCACGCGGGCGATTTCACGCAGTTTCCGATATTGGACAAAACCTCCCGTTACAGCGCATTTCCGCGCCGCAACGGGAGGTCTTTTTCTATTTTCCGTTTTTTCTCCGTTTTTCAGGGGAAGCTCTTTGGGTTCGGAAAAGCCGCTTCCGCAGCAGCCCTCCGCCTGTTTATTCGACGTTCTCAAAGAAATCCCCGCCGACGGTATCGGGTCCGACAGTCGTATAGACGAGCGAAAATTTGGCGTTGCCCGTCTTGCCCTCGTCGGTGACGACATAGCTCGTCTTTTGCTGGGTGACGTGCAGCAGGAAGGCCTCCTGCGCGAGCTGTTCGCCCGTCTTGCCGCCCATGGCGGACAGCGGCACGTTCCAATCCATGCGGATCACGTTCTCCTCGCCCATGTGCAGATAGAGCTTTTTGACCGTCCACGCGCCGTATGCCTCGCAGAGCGCGGGAAGCACGGAGGGATTCGCCGCGTTTTCCACGCAGTAAACGCTCGCGTCGGCGGTGACCTTGTGCGCGCCGTGGCCGTATTCGCCGCCCCTGTCGTGGGTCACGACCACGTCCGGCTTATACCGGCGAATCAGCCCCATGACGTATTTGCGCACCCTTTCCCTGCCCCATTGGTCGTATATCACGGCCATGTTGGTGGAATATGCGTCGCCGAACGGGCCGATCACGGGGTATTGGCGAACGCCCATGTGCCACAGGCCGTTGAGCAGCTCGCTCCGCCGCGCCGCGCTTGCGCCGCTCATGTAGGCCACGACGACGCTTTTCTCCCGCTCGACCGCATAGGTCGGAATCGTGCCGCCGAAGAAGATCAGCTCGTCGTCCGGGTGCGTCGCCAGCACGAGCAGATCGGCCTTTTCGGTCGTCGGCTGCCAACGCTGCACCCAGTCCGGCAGCTCGCCCTCGCCGAAGACGAAGACCTCGTTGAATTTGAGCCGCGTGGTCACGCCCGAGTTTTCCACGATGCGGAAATGGCGCTGTCCGTTCAGCTCGACCAGCGCGTGCAGGTAATCCGTGCCGCCCTCGGCGACGACCCGCCATTTGCCGTCCACGCGCTCCTCCACCGCCCACGACTGTGGCATTTCGGTAAAGCAGACGTACAGATAGCCCGCCGTTTCGCCCTCCGGCAGTTCAAATTCCAGATACGGCCTTCTGACCCGCTCGCTGCGCCACGCCGTCGTATAATCGCCGTCGTGCGCGGCCGTGGTCTTGACCTTTCCGGAGGTGATGACGCAATCCGCCGTCAGCGCTTTGGCCTCCTGCGCCAGCGCGCGCATGGGCGCGAGCAGGAGCGCCAGCGCCAGCAGAGCTCGCACAATTTTCATCGTCCGTCCCCCGCTCACAGCTTGAGCGCCGCGATGGCCTCTTCGCCGTCCATCTCGCCCGTCTCCGCGAAGCCAAACGACGTGAACAGCTTCCTGAGCCGCTGGTTGTCCGGATCATAGGACAGCCAGCAGCATTCCGCCTCGCCGAGGGGCTTGCTGCGCACATATTCGATGATCTTCTCCATCGCCAGCCTGCCGTAGCCGCGCCCCTGCCAGCGCTCATCGATCATCAGCCGCCAGAGGCAGTAATTGCCGCGGGAAATTTCCGGGTTTTCCTCGCCCGGCAGGTCGCCGTAGCCGATCATCGCAAAGCCGACGAAGGCCGCGCCGTCGCAGAGCGCAAACGGCATGGCGACGCCGCCCTCCTCGCGGGTCGCGAACGCCTCCAAAATGCTCTCGATGTTGGAGGCCACGTAATCCGCCTGCGCGCGCTTGACCTTGAGCCGCGCCACCTGCCAAACGTTGTTTCTGTCGATTTTTCTGAGTTCCAGCATTTCTTCTTACTCCACCCTCACACTTTTTACGCCAAAATACTGCGCCATGGCTTCGTTCGTCCAGAACGCCGCGTCCTCGTAGGCGGTGGGCTTTCCGGTCACGGTCTGCACCGTCCACGCGGGCAGAACCACATCGTCCGCCGCCCCGGCCGCCTCGCACAGCGCATATTCGCGCTGAAACTGCGCGATATACGCATCCTGCGTGCCGTCAAACTGGTCGCTCACCAGCTTTTCATAATTGCGGAGCTGACCGCCGCACAGACATACCGCCAGCGCCGCCGCCGCCAGCGCGAAGCAGGCGATTTTCCCCAGCCCCGCCGCCAGCGCCGCGCGCTTTTCCGGCCTGACGCGCGCCAGCGCCATCATGCAGACGACCGGCGCGAACAGCAGCACATAGCTGTGATACATATTGATGACGCGCCCCGAACCCGCGTACCCGGAGGAATACATGTGCGGGATAATCATCGCGCAGAGCATCAGATAGCCGCCCAGCAGCGTAAAGCCGATCCGCGGCAGGCCTTTTCCTGTCTCCCCGCGCTCGTTCATCCGTCGGCTCGCCGCCGGCAATGCCAGCAGCAGCAGCGCCAAAAGCGGCGTTTTGAGCATGAACCGCAGGATGTATTTCACCGCGTCGCGCAGCGTCCAGCCGATTGAGGCCAGCAGATAGCCAAGCCCGCTCTCGTGCGCGCCGTCCGCCGCCATGCGCACGCCGTTGCCCGGCGCGATCACCGAAATCAGCAGCCCCACGCCGATGGGCAGAAGCATCATCGCCGTGCGCACCGCCGCCGCGCGCTCATGCGCCGCCGCCCGCCAGAGGGCCAGCATCAGCAGCGCCGCCGCCGTCATCATCGCCGTGATGTAATTATCCATCCCCAGCGCGAAGAGCAGCGCCCAGCAGAGCGCAAAGGCGAGGATCGTCCCCGCCCCGCGAACCGGGCGCTCGCTCAGGCTGTCTCCCAGCGCGAGCGTCATCAGCGCGACGGCCTGCGCGCCCATGTAAAACCACGCGCCGTTGAACCAGTACACGCCCTCCACGATATCCGGCAGAAACAGGAGCTGCGCGGCGGAAAGCGCGGCAAACGCGGCGCGCCACGGCAGATTCAGCCGCTTTTGCAGAAAATGCTGTAAAAAGACGCGCGTTCCGATCAGAATGAGCCCCAGCAGCACAAAGACGTGCCCGCCGTAGTGCTCAAGGGAGAACACCGCCGGGTTGAGCGTCATAATCAGCACGCCCGTCACCGTGCCCTGCCAGTCGCGCCATGTGCGCAGGGTATAGCTCAGCGCGTCCTTGAGCACGTGCAGGATGCTGCCGGTCTGCACCCACGTCGGGTGCGTATAGACGGCGAAGGTGAAATCATCCGTCGCCGGGTGCGCCGCCTCCGCGCCGAGAAAAAACGGCAGGAGCAGCAGCGCCCAGACCAGCGCCCCTACCACCGGAAGCGCCTTTTTGAAGGTTTTCATGTCACATCCGTCCGTCCTTCATGTCGATATTCTTAAAGTCGTTCATTTCAAGGTTATCGGCAATGCTGCGGTCGTCCGCGCCGAGCATCAGCTGCCTGCGCATGCCGAGGCTCTCGCGCGGGTCGGTGATCTTCGCCGGGCCGTTGACACAGCCGCCCTCGCAGACCATGCCCTCGATCATTGTCTCGTTGAGCTTGCCCGCGCGCAGCAGCATCAGCGCCTTCTTGCACTCCGCCGCGCCGGAACACTTGACACAGCTGACCGGCATATCGAATTTCTCCTCGGCGAGCACTTCCTGCACCGCCGCCGTCACGCCGCCGGCCGCCGCGAAGTTCTTGCCGTATTTGCTGCCCTGCTGCACGTCGCCGGAGGCCATCGCCTCGGGGTCGATGTGCTTCGCCTCGAACATGGCATACAATTCGTCGAACGTCAGCACGTAATCCGCGCCGATCTTCCCCGCGTCCTTGTAGCGCTTGACCTCGCTCTTTTTGGCGATGCACGGCCCGATGAACACGACCACCGCACCGGGATGCTTCTTCTTGATAAAGCGCGCCGTCGCCACCATCGGGGAGACGGTGTGGCTCACCTTGTCCAGCAGCGCCGGGTAGTGCTTGGCGACCATGTTGTAGAAGGCCGGGCAGCAGCTCGTGGTCATGTGGCCGCCCTCGCGCGCGACCTCCTTGGCCTCCTGCGCCTCGTAGTAGGCCGTCGCGTCCGCGCCGAGGGACACCTCCATCGCGTCGGCAAAGCCCAGACGCTGGAGCGCCTTGATCATCTCGCCCACGTTCACGCCGCCGAACTGCCCCTCGATGGAGGGCGCGAAGCAGGCGTAGACCTCCTGCTTCTCATCGCGAATGGCCTCGATGACGTCGGTAATCATCGACACATCGGAAATCGCGGAGAACGGGCAGGCGACGGTGCAGTTGCCGCAGGAGATGCACTTGTTGTAGTCGATGGACGCGCGGCGGTTCTTCTTATCCACCGAGATCGCGTCCACCGGGCAGGAGCGCACGCAGGGACGGCGCGCGTCGGCGATGGCGTTGTACGGGCAGGCCTGCGCGCACATGCCGCACTCGCGGCACTTGTCCGGGTTGATGATCGCGCCCTGATGGGTCATGGTAATCGCGCCGAAGCGGCAGGCTTGCAGGCAGCGCTGCGCCATGCAATGCTGGCAGTTGCTGGTGACGGTGTAGCGCTGCAGGGGACAGCCCTCGCAGGCGCTGTTCATAACGGCGACCGGCTGATCGGTGAAGGTATAGTGGTTTTCGCCGTCGTACACGGACGCGCGGCCGCAGGCCCAGTCCACGCGGTTGCGCAGCACCTCGCGCTCGCGGTAGACGCAGCAGCGGTGGGTCGGCTGGCTGCCGTGCGGCACGATTTCCAGCGGAATGAACTCCTTGTGCGCCTCCAGCGTGCCTTCAAAGCAATATTTCGCGACGTGCACGAGCACCTCGCGCTTGCGGTCAATGCGATCAATCATACGTTTCCTCCCTGAAAGGATACGGTTGAGGCTTTGCCCCTAACCCCACCAGAAACCCGAGATTTCTGGATTTCCCATTGGCATGCGCGGCCGTGGCCAAAGGCGTTACGCGCCAAATTCATCCTTGCACCGCGCGAGCATCTGCCGAATCGGAAGCTGATACGGGCAGCGCTTTTCGCACGCGCCGCAGCCGACGCAGTCCCCGGCCTTCTTGCCCATGGCCGCATAGCGCTGCTTCGCCCAGTCGCCCAAGCCGTAGCGATTCAGATAGCCTTCCAGCACGAAGATGCCGCTGATGGCGATGCCCGCCGTGCAGGGCTGGCAATAATTGCAGCGGCGGCAGAACTGCGTGCCCAGCTCCCGGCAGATCACATCAAGCTGCGCGCACTCCGCCTCGTTCAGCGGGGACGCATCCTCGATGGCCTCGATATTCTGGTCGATTTCGCGCACATCGTACATGCCCGGAATCACGACGGAGACATTTTCGTTGCGCCCGATGAAGCGCATCGCCAGCCGCGCATCCTCCAGCGCGCCGCCCGCCATCGGCTTCATGCAGATGAAACCGACGTTCTGCTCGCGGCACTTCTGCATCAGCGCCTCGCCCTGCGTCTCCACGATGTTGTAGGGGAACATGACGGTTTCCACCCAATCCATCGTCAGCGCCTTTTCAAACACGCCCGCCATGTGCGCCGTCACGCCGATATGGCCGATCTTGCCCGCCGCCTTGGCCGCCAAAAGCGCCTCCAGCGCGCCGCCGGGCGCGGTCACCTGCTCCAGCTCCGCGAGGGACGGGTTGTGCACCTGATACAGGTCGATGTGATCCGTGCGCAGGTTGCGCAGGCTGATCTCGATATCCCGCTCCATCTCCGCCCGCGTGCGCGCCATGGATTTGGTCGCCAGCACGAATTTCTCGCGCAGGCCGCCCTCCAGCGCCTCGCCCAAAAAGGATTCGCTGACCGTGTAGCCACGCGCGGTATCAATGTAATTCACGCCGCGCTCGACCAGTCGCTCCATCAATTTGCGCGTAACGGCCGCATCCACCTTCTGAATCGGGATGCCGCCAAAGCCCATGCGCGACACGCGCAGGCCGGTCTTGCCCAATGTCGTATATTCCATATGTACGCTCTCCCTGTCTTTCCGCTTGACGCTTGCAAAAAAGATTGAAACCTGTTGATCCACGATCTATTATAGCGTTTTTTGCTTTTCTTGGCAAGGCGGGGATACGTGAATCGCGCCCGAATCGCTCCGCCGCAGCCGACAAGCGTTTTCCGCGCATATTGAGACGGTTTTCCGCCATACTAAGCCGCGAGCGATTGGCTCACAAACCAATATGGAGGGATTGCATCATGGAAAACCAGACAATCAACTGTTCCGTTTCTTCCTGCCGCCACCACAACGCGCAGAACCGCTGCGAACTGCGCAGCATCAACGTCTGCGCAAACTGCAACTGCCATTCCGGCAAGAGCGACGAGAGCATGTGCGGCTCCTATGAGTGCGGCTGCAAGTAACGAAAGGAACGTCGGGACGCTGTCCCAAACCCTGGCAGGAACCTGAGGTTCCTGCATTTCCCGCTTCTGTATCGCTGCGCGATACGGGCCAAATAAAAAGGCGCGGCTTTTTCTTCAAGCCGCGTCTTTTCTTTCATCATCCCTGTATCGCGCAGCGATACAGATTCGGAAGGCGTCGGAAACGCCGTTCCCGGCCGGGGTTTGAGGCAAAGCCCCAACATCTCCCCCGCTTAAACGTTGAAGCGGAAGAGCGTCACGTCGCCATCCTGCATCACATAATCCTTGCCCTCGCTGCGGACAAGCCCCTTTTCCTTGCAGGCGGTCATGGAGCCGTTCGCCTTCAAATCGTCAAAGGAAACGATCTCCGCGCGGATGAAGCCGCGCTCAAAGTCGCTGTGGATCTTGCCGGCGGCCTGCGGCGCTTTCGTGCCCTTGCGAATCGTCCACGCGCGGCACTCGTCCGCGCCGGCGGTCAGGAAGGAAATCAGCCCGAGCAGATCATAACATTCGGCGATCAGGCGATCCAGACCGCTCTTGCCGATGCCCATTTCCTCGAGGAACATGTCCTTTTCCTCGTCGTCCATCTGCGCGATGTCCTCTTCGATCTTCGCGGAGATGACCAGCACCTTGGCGTTCTCGCCCGCGGCGATGGCCTTCACATCCGTCACGCCGGGGAGGCTGTCCTCGTCCTTGCCGAGGTCGTCTTCCTTGATGTTGCAGGCGTAGATCACCGGCTTGGTGGTCAGCAGGAACCACTCGCGGGCAATCTCGCGCTCCTTGTCCGTCATCGGGCAGGTGCGCGCGGGCTGGAGATTATCCAGATGCGCCAGCAGCTTTTCGCCCAGCGCGGCCTCATCGGCAAAGCGCTTTTCGCCGCTCTTGAGCATCTTTGCCGCGCGCTCAGCGCGCTTGGCGACCGTCTCGCGGTCGGCGGCGATCAATTCGAGGTTGATCGTCTCGATGTCGTGCTGCGGGTTCAGGCTGTCCGCGTGGCGGATGATATCCGGATCCTCAAAGCAGCGAACGACGTGCACAATCGCTTCGCATTCGCGGATGTGGGAGAGGAACTTGTTGCCCAAGCCCTCACCGTGGCTCGCGCCCTTGACCAGACCGGCGATATCGACAAACTCGATGACGGCCGGGGTCGTCTTCTTCGGGTGATACATGGCGGAAAGCTCATCCAGCCGCTCATCCGGCACGGCGACAACGCCGGTGTTCGGCTCGATGGTGCAGAACGGGTAATTCGCCGCTTCCGCGCCCGCCTTGGTGATCGCGTTAAACAGAGTGGATTTGCCGACGTTCGGCAGACCGACAACGCCCAATTTCATATATGCTCACAGCTCCTTTGTTGCCTTGCTTGACATGCTATTCCGTTCAAAAACCTGACACGATTACTGATTATAACACACCCATCCTCTTTTCTCAAGGCACGGCTGGATTTTCGTTGCGATTTCCGCGCCATATTTCTTTTTAAGCGCATATCTCCGCCCGACACAAAAGGACGCGCCCGCCTCTTTCGCAAGATCAGAATTGAATTCTACGCTTTTTTATGATACAATAGTGGAAAATACACAGAACAGGAGGAATGTGCCTTGAAGTGGGAAGATTCCAACGTCACGCTGCCCGTATCCAACCCCAACGAACTTCAAAGTTTGATTGCAAAAAATGCGGTCATGCTGAAAATTCCCGCCAAGACCGTCTTTCTGGAGCCGGGCAGCAAACCGGAAGGCGTATACTATATCGCCAGCGGCCGCACCCGTCACTATATGATCGCACAGGATGGATCAGAAAAAATTCTCTACACCCTTTCTGCGGGCTGGTTTTACGGCGAAACGCCCTGCGCGCTGCACGACGCGACCGGGCTGTTCTCCAAGGCGGAAGTCCCTTCCATTCTCTATTGCATCCCCAACTCCAAATATGAAATGCTGCTGGATGAAAGCCCGCTTTTCCGGGAGGCCATCCTGCTGAGTTATTCCAAGAAAATGCGCATCCTGCGGCAGGAGATCGCCAACCTCGTCTTCACCCCCTGCAAGGATCGCCTCAAGCGGCTGTATTGCTCCACGGCCGACACCAGCCGCGTCATCGACGGCGGATGGTACGACCTCAAGATCAATTACACGCAGTACGAAATCAGCACCATCATCGGCGGCGCGCGCGTGACCGTCAGCAAATTGATCAACGAGCTTTGCGCCGAGGGCTTTATCCGGGTGCTCAACCGCAAAACGCAGATCAACATTCAGCAATACGAGCAGGAAATTTCGGACGGAAAAAATTGATTTTTTTAGCGGCCTTGCGCCGCTTCAGACTGTAGACAAAAAGCTGTTCTCCCCCCCCGAGGGGGGGGGAGAACAGCCCTTTCTACAAATGAAAGAATAGCTGAATTTCTTGATTTTGCTATTCAAGCCAAGTTTGCTTATGTCAACAAGTTGAAGCGGCCTTGCGCCGCTTTTTTTATCATTCAAGGCGCAAATCCGAAATTTTGTACAAATTCCGACAACAAGGCTACGGAGTCTGCTTTTTTGCCTAATGGCTGCTCGTCATATATTCCCGCATTTATTTGGAATAGTGTAACATTTTATACAAAGTTTCGCGGGAACGTTTTTCCCTTCCATGTTGAATTCATCCTATTTTTCTGATATTTTTTAGGCACATCATGCGACTTTTGAACAAAGAATATCATCTAATTCTCCATTTTCGCCCATGACATGAACCGAAAAAGCGTTTATAATCAATGCACTTCACTCCGTTACTCAGGTAAAGCGGGTTCAAACGCTTTATCTTGAAAAATAAACAATCGACAAAGGAGAAAAAACCATGGAAGCCACAACAAAGAAAAAGAAATTCCAATTTCCCGACGTGTACGCACTGATCTTCATCCTCTGCTGCGTCGCGATGATCTTAACCTGGATCATCCCGGCCGGCAGCTTTGAGCGCGTCACCGAAGGCAAGCTGACGAAGGTTGTCGCCGGCACCTTCCAGTATGTGGACGCCCAGCATCAGACCCCGTGGGATATGCTTCAGGCCATTTATCAGGGCTTTATCAAGAGCGCCGGCACCATCTTCCTGATCTTCTTCTGCGGCGCGTCCGTCGCGATGGTTGAAGAGAGCCACGCGCTGTCGGATTTCTTCACCTGGCTGGCCTGCAAGCTGAAGGGCAAGGAAATGCTGGCCATCGCGCTGCTGATGTTCGGTCTGGGCATCGGCAACGCCGCCGGCGCGTTTGCCAACATCGGCGTCGCCCTGATGCCCATCGGCATCGTCATGGCCAGCTCCATCGGCGGCGATCCGTTTCTGGCCTTCCTGATTATCTACTTCGGCTTGCAGAGCGGTTTCTCCATCGGCTTTGCCAACCCCAGCATTCTGGGCGTTGCGCAGACCATGGCTGAAATTCCGATCTTCTCCGGCACCAACGTCCGCGTGGCGTGCTGCCTGGCCAACATCACCTTCCTGTACATCGTCACCATGCTGTACTATCGCCGCATCCGCAAGGATCCCACGAAGAGCCTGAACTACGGTTCGGATTTCCACAGCTCCTTCGAGGTTTCCGCCGATTCCACCTCGAAGATGACCAAGCGCCAGCTTGCCACCGTGATCGTGTTCCTGACCGGCGTTGTCATCTGCGTTGCGCTGACCATTTCCCACAAGTGGAACGCGCAGAAGATCGCTTCCTACTTCTTCGGCATGATGATCGTCACCGGTCTGGTTTCCGGGTTCAGCATGAACGAAATCGCCAACAAGTTCATCAAGGGCTGCAAGCCCATGATCTACGCCTCCTTCATCACCGGTCTGGCCAGCGCCATCGCCGTGATCTTGAGCCAGGGCTGCGTTCTGGATACCATCGTGTACGCGCTGAGCATCCCGCTGAACAAGGTGGGCGCTGTGGTGGGCGCCGGCCTGATGGTCGTCGTCAACGCCATCGTCAACATCTTCATCCCCTCCGGCTCCGGTCAGGCGGCCGTTATGATTCCGCTGATGACCCCGATCGCCGATCTCGTCGGCATCACCCGTCAGGTCGCCGTGCAGGCCTTCCAGTTCGGCGACGGCCTGTGCAACCTGCTCACCCCGCTGAACGGCCCCATGATGGGCTGTCTGGCCATGGTCGGCATCAGCTTCCCCAAGTACATCAAGTGGGCGTTCAAGTATCTGATGATGAACATCGGCGCCGCCATCGTCATCACCATGATCTTGCAGGCCATCGGCTGGACCGGCCTTTAATGCAGCCGCTTCACCCGCAGTTTAGCCCGATAAGCGAGGTATGATATTATGGTAGACGTCAGAAAGAAAGTCGCGGAAATCACGCCGGAAATCACCCAAATCCGCGAATATATCCACGAAAACCCCGAACTGAGCATGCAGGAGTACAACACCTGTGCGCTGCTGGAAGATTACGTCAAGAAGAACGTCAAGTACGACCGCCTCAAGCGGGTCGGCGAAACCGGCCTCTTCTTTGAGCTGAAGGGCACCAAGCCCGGAAACGGCCCCACGATCGTTTTCCGCGGCGACATCGACGCGCTGCCCATTCAGGAAGCGGAGAATATGTCTCCCCGCAGCAAAGTGCCCGGCGTGATGCACGCCTGCGGGCACGACGTGCACGGCACCATCAACGTGGGCGCCGCCAAGATCCTGAGCGAAATGAAGGATCAGTTCTCCGGCTCGATCTACTTCTTTATTCAGCCGGCGGAGGAGATTCTCAAGGGCGCGAAGCTGTTCCTGAACGATCCGGAGATTGATTTCGATCAAATCGACGCGGTGGCCGCGCTGCATATCTCTGCCGAGCTGGACGCGGGCACCATCGGCGTTCGTTACGGCGCTATTCTGGCCAGCGCCGACGAGGTTCGCATCCGCATCAACGGCAAGGGCGGCCACGGCGCGCATTGCCACACCCTGCGCGATCCCGTTGTCGCGGCCTCGGCCGTGGTCGGCGCGCTGCAAACGCTGGTCTCCCGCGAAACCAATCCGGCAAATGCGGTCGTGATCTCCATCTGCACCATCCACGCCGGCGCGGCGAGCAACATCGTGCCCGACTATGTGGAAATGACCGGCACCGTTCGCACCCTGAACCCCGCCGACCGCGACCGCATGGAGGAAAGCGTCAAGCGCGTGGCGGCTTCCGTCGCGGAGGCCTATCGCTGCACCGCCGATGTGGATTACATTCGCGGCGTTCCGCCCTTCATCTGCGAGGATGAATGGGTCGATCGCGCGCTGCGGGTCGGCAAGAAGATGCTGGGCGAGGAAAACACCAAGATCATGCCCTATGCGGCCATGGGCGGCGAGGACTTTGCCTTCATCAAGGAGAAGAAGCCCGGCATTTTTGTCCGCCTTGGCGCGCGTACACCCGGCGGCCCCTACGGTTCCGCGCACTCCCCCACGTTCTATTGCGACAATGCCTGTCTCCCCGTCGGCATGCTGACCATCATCGGCCTTGCCGCCGATTATCTCGGCTTCGACATCTGATTTTTCCCAATTTAACCAAACAGCAGCGCCGTCAAGCAGTCCCTTGGCGGCGCTTTGCTTTCACGCCGATTCGACAGAGTGTAACATGATATACAAAGTTTAGTGGGAACAATTTTCATTTCCATGTTGAAATTATCCTATTTTTCTGGTATTTTTTAGGTGCGAAATGAAATTGTCGAATAAAGTACCACCCGAAATTGTCACTTTTCCCTCACAGCTTGGATTGGAGAGACATTCTATGGATCAACACGTTTACAATGAATATCTGGCGATCCTCCGCGAGGAAATCGTTCCCGCGCTGGGCTGCACCGAGCCCATCGCCATCGCCTACGCCTCGGCCAAGGCGCGCCGCGTTCTGGGCCGTCTGCCGGAACACATCACGGTGAAATGCTCCGGCAACATCATCAAAAACGTCAAGGCCGTCATCGTTCCCACAACGGGGGACATGAAGGGCATCGAAACCAGCGCCGTGCTCGGCGCGGTCGGCGGCAACCCCGACAAGAAACTCGAGGTGCTGGTCGATGTGACGGAGGAGGATCTGGCGCTCACGCGCGAGCTGCTCAAAAAGAAGATCTGCTCCGTCGAGCTGATCGAAGGGGTTTCCAGCCTCCAGATTATCGTGGAGATGACCGCGGGAGACGAATCGTCGCTGGTTGAAATCGCTTTTTCCCACACAAACATCGTCCGCATCGAGCACAACGGCGAGCAGATCTTCAAAAAAGGGCTGTCCGTTCAGAACGCGACGGAGACGGATCGCTCCCTGCTCAACCTCAAGGATATCTACACCTTCGCCACAACCGTCAATCTGGAGGACGTCGCCGACCTGATGGAGCGTCAGGTGGATTGCAACCTCAAGATTGCGCGCGAGGGGCTTTCCAACAAATATGGCGCGAACGTCGGCTCTACGATTCTGGAGCATTACGGCGACGACGTGCGCAACCGCGCGCGGGCGCTTCCGGCCGCGGGCAGCGACGCGCGCATGAACGGCTGCGTTCTGCCGGTGATGATTAACTCCGGCAGCGGCAATCAGGGCATGACCGTCAGCCTGCCGGTCGAGGTCTACGCCGAGGAGCTTGAGGTCACCCGCGAAAAGAAGATCCGCGCGCTCGTGCTCAGCAACCTGATCGGCATTTACCAGAAGAACGAGCTGGGCAAGCTCAGCGCCTATTGCGGCGCGGTTTCCGCCGCCGTCGGCGCGGGCGCGGCCATCGCCTATCTGAACAACGCCAGCTACGAAGTGATTGAGGAAACCATCGTCAACACGCTGGGCAACGTGTCCGGCATCGTCTGCGACGGCGCGAAGGCTTCCTGCGCGGCGAAGATCGCCTCCTCGGTGGATGCAGCCATCCTCGCCTATCACATGGCCAGCGAACGCCGCGGCTTCCGCAGCGGCGAGGGCTTGGTCAAGGACAGCGCCGAAAAAACCCTCAAGAGCTACGGCCGCATGGGGCGCGAAGGCATGCGCGCCACGGACGTGGAAATTCTGCGCATCATGCTGGAAAACTGATTTTTCCCTTTTTCCTTTGAAGCAGGCAGGGGCTTTCGCCCTTCGCATACATCAGCCACATTTTTGAAAGTGAGGATATTGACTTATGATGAATCTCCAAGGCTCCTGGGTGGCCATGCCCACCCCGTTCACCGCAGACAACCAGATCGATATCGAGGGCTTTAAGCTCCTGATCGCCCGCCAGATCAAATACGGCACGAGCCAGCTGTTCATTCTCGGTTCCGCCGGCGAGGTCACGCTGCTGACCCTCGAGGAAAAGAAGCTGATCGTCCGCTCCGTCCTCGCGTACATGAAGGATCGCGCCGCCCGCGGTCTCAAGACCATTCCGGTCTTCTTCAGCGCCGCGTCCCTGACCACCGAGGCCAGCGTCGAGTTCGCGCAGTTCTGCGAGGCCGAAGGCGCCGACGGCGTTGTCTTCACCGTGCCGCCGTATGTGCTCATCACCCAGCACGCCGCCAAGACCCATCTGGACACCTGCATGAGCAGCGTGAAGATCCCCTGCGGCATTTACAACAACCCGAGCCGTCTGGGCGTTCAGGTTCTGCCGGAAACCATCCAGTATCTCGCCGAGAAGCACGAGAACTTCGTCGTCGATAAAGAGGCTCTGCCGAGCGTGGAGCAGCTCGTTCAGGTGCAGCGCCTGTGCGAGGGCAAGGTCAAGATCATGTGCTGCGACTACCCGCACTATTCCATCGTCATCCCGACGCTGGCTGTCGGCGGCACCGGCACGGCCAACATCGGCGGCAACATCATCCCGGAGGAAGCGGCCAAGTATTCCCGCCCGTGGACGGACATGACCATCGTCGAGGAATGCCGTCAGGAGTACTTCAAGTGGTTCCCGCTGCTTCAGGAGCTTTACACCTTCTCCAACCCGATCGTCATCAAGGCGGCGCTGAACCTGCTGGGTCTGCCGGGCGGCCATCTGCGCAAGCCGTATGAGGATTACACCGGCGCGAAGCTCGAGCACCTCAAGGAGACCATGACCCAGATGGGCGTGATCGAGAAATACCACATCTCCAACGACACCATCGAAATTTAATCGACCTCCATGCCCTTATTTTCCCGAAGGGAGCGAACATCCATGGCTGAAAAAGTGATTATCATCGGCGGCACGGCCGCAGGTCTGAGCGCCGCTTCCAAGGCCAAGCGCGTCGATCCGTCGCTGGATATCACCGTGTTTGAAAAATCCGGCTACATCAGCTACGGCGCATGCGGCCTGCCGTATTTCGTCGGCGATATGATTAAGGAACCGAACGATCTGGTCAGCCTGAGCGTCGATCAGATGACGCACAAGCGCGGCGTTCCCACCTTTATCCACCACGAGGTCACCCGGATCGACCGCGGCGCGCAGACCGTCACCGTCCGCAATCTGGACAACGGCGAAGTCTTCGAGCGCCCGTATGACAAGCTCGTCATCGCGACGGGCGCGCGCCCCATCGTGCCCCGTATTCCGGGCACGGACGCAAAGGGCGTTTACACCCTGCGCACCGTGGAGGACGGCATCCGCCTCAAGAGCGTCGTTCAGAGCGGCGCGCAGAAGAAGGCGGCCATCATCGGCGGCGGCTTCATCGGCATTGAGGTGGCCGAGGAGCTGACCAACAGCGGCGTCGAGGTGCATCTCTTTGAGATGATGCCCCGCCTGCTGCCCTTCCTGACGGAGAGCTTCTCCGAGGCGGTGCTCGACACGCTCACGCAGCACGGCGTTCACGTCCACCTGAATGCGGGCGCCCAGGCGCTGATGACGGCGGAGGGCAGCGTTTGCGGCGTTCGCGCGACGGACGGCAGCGAAACGCCGGTTGATTACGCGCTGCTGAGCATCGGCGTCATTCCCGCCAGCGATCTGGCGCGCGACGCGGGGCTTGAATTGGGGCTCAAGGGCGCGATCGTCGTGGATGACGAAATGCGCACCAGCGACCCGCGCATCTGGGCCTGCGGCGACTGCGTGCAGATGAAAAACCGCATCACCGGCGGCGCGGCGTATGTGCCGCTCGGCACGACGGCCAACAAGCAGGGGCGCATCGCGGGCGGCAACCTCGCGGGCGAGCACGAGACCTTCAAGGGCGTGCTCGGCTCGATGGTCACCAAGGCGTTCGATCTGTACATCTCCGCCACCGGCCTCTCGCTGGATCAGGCGAAGGCCGCCGGTTACGACGCCGTTTCCTCCATCATCACCAAGGGCGACCGCGCCTCCTATTATCCGGGCAGCCGGGATAACACCATCTGCCTCATTCTGGATAAGAAGACGGGCAGGCTGCTCGGCGCGCAGGCCATCGGCAGCGAATCCGTCGCCGGGCGGATCAACGTGTTCGCAACCGCCATCACCTGCGGCATGACGGTATCCGAAATCAACGAGCTGGATCTGGTCTATGCCCCGCCGGTCGCGCCGGTTTACGACCCGATTCTCATCGCGGCCAGTCAGGCCATGAAGAAGGTCGAGGGCTGAGCCATGCCGGAGATTTTTGAGGTCACCGTCAAGAGCGGCGAGGACATCCGCCAGGCCATCTCCGATTATGTCATCGAAAAGGGCTGGCAGAGCGTGATGATCCCGGCGGCCATCGGCTCGGTGATCGGCATGGAATTCACCACGCCGATTCAGAACGAGCTGCCGCTGAAAACCGCCGTCACCCCCTGCCACGACGCGGCGGAGCTGCTTTCCTTCACCGGCGAAATCATGCGCCGCGAGTGTGTCGATCCGGCTCTGCTGGCCGTTTACCCGGATAAAACCAGCCCCCTGTTCGTCCATATCCATGCCAGCTGTGCCACGGCGGGCGGGCACGTGATGGGCGGCGGCATGCGCGCGGGCCGCGCGTTCCGCGCCGTGAGGGTGTTTATGATTCCGCTTTCCGTCGCGCTCTGATGGTCCCAGACGTGATTGACGTTCGAAAAAGAGAAAAACAGGAGAGATTACCATGAAAAAAATGCTTGCTCTGGTCATGGCGCTGGCCATGACGTTCTCCATGGCGGCTTTCGGTCAGGCCGAAGAGATCACGCCCCCGAAGAAACCGCTCCGTTACTCGCTGGGCACCAGCTCCTCCGGCGGCAACTTCTACCTCGTCGGCGGCGGCGTTGCCACCGTGCTGAACAACGCGCTCCCGGATTTCTTCGTTATGACGGCGGAGGAAACCGGCGGCTCCACCGCGAACCTCACCCTCATTCAGAACGGCGAGGCGGAGGTCGGCGTCAGCATGACCTCGGCGATTGCCGAAGCCATCAAGGGCGAAGCCGATTGGACCGGCGGCTCGATGGACAAGATTCGCGGCATGGTCGCGCTCTATCCGTCCTACCTGACGATTTACTCCCTCAAGTCCACCGGCGCGACCAAGCTCACCGACCTGAACGGCAAGATCGTCGGTCTGGGCTCCAAGGGCGCCGCGATGGACAGCGTCCTGCGCGAGGCGTTCGATAAGATGGGCATCACCCCTTCCTCGATCTTCAACGACGGCCACAGCGCGACCGCTTCCGCCGTGGGCAACGGCAACGTCGGCGTCGCCGTGCTGTTCTCCCTCCCGCCGTTCGCGGCCATCACCGAACTTGAGGCCAGCAACGATCTTTCCTTCGTCGGTCTGACCGAGGAAGAGCAGAATTTCCTCTGCGAGAACTATCCGTTCTACAGCAAGGCGACCATGCCTGCCGGTTCCTACAAGGCCGTGACCGAGGATATTCCCACCGTTTCCGAGTGGAATATGCTCGTGACCAGCTCCGATGTGCCGGAGGATTACGTCTACCTGATGACCAAGACGCTGCTGGAGAGCAACGACGCGCTCGTGCAGGTCTACAAGGGTCTGAGCTACATGACCGCCGAGAATATCCTCAACTACAACTGCCCGCTTCACGCCGGCACGGTTCGTTATCTCAAGGAGATCGGCATCGACGTGCCGGCCAGCCTGATTCCGCCGGAATACGCCGAGTAATCCGCTGAACAAACAGGGTTGTATCAACCTCGTCCAAATGGGGACCATTCGTTTGGACGAGGCTTTTTTTCAAAGCCTGACCCCTACAAAAGCCTTTCGATTTGACCGCCTTTCCCCCATTCATCCAACAAGGAGCAGCATCACATGGAGAAAAAAACGGCATACGATAAGCTTGTGCAGGCTATCGTGATCGCAGTTTCGATCTTTGCCGCCTTTTTGCACATCGGCAATTTCACCGTATTCACCATCCCGAGCATCCTGTTTTATGCCTGGCACCTGCTCATCGGCCTCGTGCTGATCTTCCTGTATTATCCGCTGGGCCGTAAGATGCAAAACAAGACCCGAACACAGACCGTCTGTTTTCGGATCATCGACTGGGTCTGCATCCTTTTAACGCTGGTCGTCAGCGTTTACGTCATCACCAACTATGAAACCTACGTTTCCAACATGCAGAACAACAAGCTGACGAACGAGCTGTTCATCTTCGGCTGCATCATCACGCTGCTGACGCTGGAAGCGGGTCGCCGCGTGCTGGGCAACGTTCTGCCGATCATCGCGATTGTCGCGATTCTCTATGCCTTCTTCGGCGACCAGATTCCCGGATTGTTTGGCCATCGCGGCTACAGCCTCCGCCGCATCACGCTGGCCATCTTCTCCGACCGCGGCGTTTACGGCTCCCCGATCGGCACCTCCGCGAATAACGTCTATCTGTTCCTGCTGTTCGCCGCTTACCTGAACGTCTCTCACGCGGACGTGATCTTTCAGGATATCGCCATCGCGCTGGCCGGACGCAATCGCGGCGGCCCCGCCAAAATGGCCGTTATCGCCAGCGGATTGTTCGGCATGATCTCCGGAAGCTGCGTGGCGAACGTCGTCAGCACCGGCGCGTTCACCATCCCGCTGATGAAGCGCAACGGCTACCAATCCAAATTCGCGGGCGCGGTCGAGGCGGTCGCCTCCACGGGCGGCCAAATCATGCCCCCGATCATGGGCGCGGCGGCCTTTGTTCTGGCCGACGCAACCGGCACGCCGTATTCCGTCGTCTGCATCGCGGCCATTCTCCCCGCAATCATGTATTACGTCTGCCTGTTCAAGATGGTCGATCTGGAAGCGGTCAAGCATGATCTGAGCGGCCTGCCGCCCGAAATGATCCCCGATCTGGGCACCTCCGTCCGGAAGGGCGTGAAGCTCTTCGTGCCGATCATCCTGCTGCTGGTGCTCATGCTCGGCGTGGGCACAACGCCGATGGTTGCGGCCATCTGGTCCATCGCGGCCAACATCATTTGCAGCTTCCTGGATAAGAACGACCGGATGACCTTCTCCGACGTGATCGAGGGCACCGTTTCCGCCGGCAAATCGCTGTGCACCGTCGTCGGCGCGTGCGCAACCGCCGGTATTGTCGTCGCCGTCTTCTCCCTGACGGGACTGGGTCTAAAGTTCTCCAACTTCATCGTCCAGCTGGGCGGCAACATGCTCATCCCGAGCCTCGTGCTCTCCATGATCGTCTGCGCGATTCTGGGCATGGGTCTGCCGACGACCGCCGCGTATATCGTCTGTGCGACGGCCATCGCCCCGGCGCTGACCGGTCTGGGCATTCCGGTGCTGGCCGCGCATCTGTTCCTGCTCTACTTCGCTTCCCTCTCGGCGATCACGCCGCCTGTGGCTGTCGCATCCTACGCCGCGGCGGGCATCGCGGATGAAAACCCGATGACCGTCGGCCTTACCGCCGTCAAGCTGGGCATTACGGGCTTCCTGCTGCCGTTCGCCTTTGCGCTGAACACCGATTACATCTCCTTTGCCTTCGATCTGCAAACGCTGCTGACCTGGCTTTCCGGCCTTGCCATCAGCTACTCTCTGGCGATTTCGCTTCAGGGTTATGTCGAAGGCAAGATCACGGTCATCGAGCGCATCGCCTATTTCGGCGTGATTGTGCTCACGATCACGGCCAGCAAGCTGTTCTCCGTCATCGGCATTGCGCTCTTCCTTGCGCTCTTCGGCTTCCGTAAGCTGCAAGCCAAGAAAGCCGCCAAGGCCGCCGCGTAAGCCCGATTTTCAGCGTCTGGCAGAATTTCCCCTTGGCGCTATAAAACCCGCCCCTGCTGTCCAAAGACCGGCACAGGGGCGGGTTTTTGTATTCTGTCCCGTTCACGCGGGCGATTTTACTGCAAATAAGAAAAAAGCCTGAAAGCTAACGCTTTCAGACAAAAGTGGTCGAGGTGACAGGATTTGAACCTGCGACCTTTTGGTCCCGAACCAAACGCGCTACCAAACTGCGCTACACCTCGAAAATGGAGCCAATGAAGGGACTCGAACCCTTGACCTGCGGTTTACGAAACCGCTGCTCTACCGACTGAGCCACATTGGCGTTTAGTCTCGCAAGATCACGCATCCGCCTGACAAGAATAGATTATATCAGAATCCGTGCTTCTTGTCAATACATTTTTTGTACTTTTTTCACCTGTTTTTGAAAATTCTGTCGGTCAGCCCGAAAAAGCGGTTTTCACTGTTTTCCCCCGCGCGCAAATATGGTATACTACATCAAAAGGAGGTCTGCCGCTTGAAGGACAACCGCATCAATTATGATTTGGAGCGCAAACTGCGCCGCTATGCCATCGGCAATCTGATGAAATACATCGTCATCGGTCAGGGCATCGTCTTCGCGCTGATGTATATCTGGCCGACGCTGGGCTACCGGCTTTATTCTCTCATCTCGCTGACCCGCGCGGGGCTCATGCGCGGGCAAATCTGGCGGCTGGTGACGTTCGTGTTCACGCCGCCGTCCAGCTCGCCGATTTTCATCCTGTTCGCGCTGTATTTTTACTACATGATCGGCCTTGGGCTGGAAAACCAGTGGGGCAAGGTCAAGTTCAACCTGTATTATGGAGTCGGCATGCTCGGCTCGATCATTGCCGCGCTGATTACCGGCTATGGCAACAACATGTTCCTCAATCTGTCGCTGTTCTTCGCCTACGCCGCGCTGTATCCCGACGAGCAGGTGCTGCTGTTCATGTTCCTGCCGATCAAGATGAAGTATCTTGCGCTGGCCGACGCGGCGCTGTACCTGTATTATTTCATCGTCGGCGGCGCGTCCACGCGGGTGACGATCGTGCTCTGTCTGCTCAACGTCTTCCTGTTTCTCGGCGGGGACATCATCAACACCATCCGCCGCGAATCGCGCTACTGGAAAACGCGGTATAATTTCCGCAAGGCCATGAGAAAGTAACCTCAAGGAGCTGTCAAGCGAACTGACAGCTCCTTTTATGTCTCTCAGCCCGTCTTCCGCGCCGTCAGAATCATCCCGAACAAGCCGCCCGCGGCCAGCCCCATGCCCAAATCGGCGAGATAGGCGGTCAGCCTCGGGCTTTGCCCCATCATCAGCGCATAGCAGACGATCCCCAGCGCCATATACAGCAGCCCGACGCAGGCGCCGCGCATGGCGCCGCCGCTCTCCCCCGCGCGCATGGCGGTCGTCACGCCCGCGAGGATGGACACAAACTTCACCACCTGATTGACGGCCGTGATGGCGCGGTCGCTGGCGTTCCACCAATTCAGAATCAGCGCGAAGACCGCCACGCCGATGACGGTGATCGCCGCCGCGACGAGCACCCCGCGCAGCACGGCAAACATCGCGTTTTTCTCCGTTCTGCGCGCGCTTCTTCGCGTCGTCCGCTTGAACGAGCCGACGCCCCTTGACGAAGCAAAGGTTTGATTTTCCACGCTCTTCCCCTCTCTTTCCCACGAAAAAACCGCCCTGTCACAGCCAAAACTATGACGGGGCGGTTTATCTTATGCGGGAAATCAGATGAGCTGCTCGGAATCGTTGGTCACGGAGAGCTGCTCCACGTTGCGCACGGCCCAGCGGGCGATCATCATCTGGGTCTTCTGGTCGCCGACCTCGACGGTCAGCACGTCGTCCTTGATGCGGACGATGGTTGCGTAAATGCCGCCGATGGTGCAGATGCGGTCGCCAACCTTGAGGTTGTCGAGCATCGTCTTGGCTTCCTTGTCCTTCTTGCGCTGCGGACGGATCAGCAGGAAGTAGAACACGACGAAGATCAGGATCATCGGCACAAACTGCACGGCATAGTAGATGATGGTCGCGCCGGTGCCCATGGTCTCGGGCGCTGCGGCCGCGTCGGTCGTCGCGGTGGTGGCGGCGGCGTCAGCCAGCAGGTTCATAAGGGCATACTTCATGGGGAAAGACACATCCTTTCATTCATTGGGTAACTTCATTATTATAGCCTGTTTTTCCTTGTTCTGCAACTGTTGCGGGCAAATTCATCGACTGACCGCAGCGGGATTACATCAGAAATTCCGGCTCATGTCGTAATGATTGAAGAAATCGCGGCGGAATTCCTCGTAGCGATCCTCCTCGATGGCCTTGCGGATACGCTCCATCAGCCTGAGCAGATAGCGCAGGTTGTGGATCGTCGCCAGCCGTCCGCCGGTGATCTCGCCCGCCTTGATGAGGTGGCGGATGTACGCGCGGGAGAAATTCCGGCAGGCGTAGCAGTCGCAGCCCTCTTCAATCGGGCCGAAATCGTGGGCATATTGCGCGTTGCGGATGACCAGCCGCCCCTGATCGGTGAAGCAGGTGCCGTTGCGCGCGATGCGGGTGGCGAGCACGCAGTCGAACATATCAATGCCGCGATACACGCCCTCCACGAGGCAATCCGGGCTGCCCACGCCCATCAGATAGCGCGGCTTGTTCACCGGCATATAGGGCATCATCGCGTCGAGCATGCCATACATGATGGGCTTCGGCTCGCCGACGGAAAGGCCGCCGATGCCGTAGCCGGGGAAATCCATATCGCTCAGCGCCTTCGCGCTCTCGATGCGCAGATCCTCGTAAAACGCGCCCTGCACAATGCCGAACACGGCCTGATCCTCGCGCGTGTGGTATTCCTTGCAGCGCTTCGCCCAGCGGTGCGTGCGGAGCATGGCCTCCTGCGCGGTCTTGTGGTCGCAGGGATACGGCGAGCACACGTCAAACGCCATGGCGATGTCGCTGCCCAGCGCCTCCTGAATGGCCATGCTGGTCTCCGGACCGATGAACATCTTGCTGCCGTCGAGGTGGCTGCGGAAATGCACCTCCTCCTCCTTGATCTTGCGCAGGCTGGCGAGCGAGAAGACCTGGAATCCGCCGGAATCGGTGAGGATCGGCTTATCCCAGCTCATAAATTTGTGCAGCCCGCCCGCCTCCTTGACCAGCTCCTCGCCGGGGCGGATGTGCAGGTGATAGGTGTTGGAGAGGATGATCTGCGCGCCGACCTCGTTCAGTTCGCGCGGGGTCGTCCCCTTGACGGTCGCCTGCGTGCCCACCGGCATGAAGATCGGGGTCTGGATATCGCCGTGCGGGGTATGCACAACGCCGCGCCGCGCATGGGTTTTCGCGTCCTTTTTGACAAGGTCAAACGTTACGGGTGATGCCATTTTTCTTTCCTTTCTGCGCCATGCGCCGTACACGCGCACGCACCGGGAATCATTCCTTCAGCAAATCCTTGATCGGCTTCTTTTCTCCGTTGGCGGCGGTCAGCTCGTAAACCCCCGCGCCGATCATCAGAAACATTGCGCCCACGCCGAGAATCGCAAACGGGTTGCTGCTGTACAAGCGCCATACGCTGTCCAGCGCCGCGCCGGCGAAGATCGGCAAAACGCACGTCGCCAGCAGCGCGCAGCCGAAGCCTTTTTTGTGCCGCGCCTTCTCGTCGGCGCGCGCTTTGCGCGCCATCAGCTTTTTGCGCAGGGACGCGCTCAGGGAGAATTTTCCGCTTCGAATCCGGCTGCGGTTCTCCGGCTTTTTCGCCGTCACCAGACAGTAAACGCCCATGCCGATCATCACGAACATGTTCACACAGCCGAGCATACCGCCCACGTCCGGCCTGCCGAACGCCGACATCAGCGCGACCAGCAGCATCATCGGCGCGACGCAGGCGCTGCAAAGCGCCGTTCCCATCGCGATTTTGCGCGCGTAGGCGTCGCTCTGCTTCACGTAATCGGCGGCTTCCTCCTCGGTCATCTGCGGCCAGCGCGCCTCCGTTCGGTGCGCGCCCGCCTCTTCAAAGCCCTCGCGGCGCATCCGCGCGGGGATGTCGGCGTAATCTGCCATCGTCCGCTGCAAGGCCGCGTCGCCGCTCAGCCCCTTTTGGCGCAATTCGTCGTATCGGTCGAGCATCTGCCCGAGCAGATTCACGCGGTATACGTCCTCCATCGGCTCGTGGGCAAACGCCTCCGTCTTTTCGAGGATATACCGCTTAAACGACAGTTCGATCTCCTCGCGCGCTACCGCTCCCTGCATCAAGCGTTCCCCCTTGCGATGGTTTTGATGATTTCGCCCGCCATAATCAGCCCGACGACCGGCGGCACAAAGCTGACGCTTCCGGGCGCATGGCGGCCGTTTTGCTCGTCCGCGACGATCTTCAGCGGCTCCTCGGTGGAGTAGACGACCGTGTGGTGCGCCACGCCGCGCTTTTTGAGCTGGGTGCGCATCACGCGGCAGAGCGGGCAGACGCTGGTTTTGGCGATATCCGTCACCTCGAACCGCGTCGGGTCGAGCTTGTTGCCCGCGCCCATCGCGCTGATGGCGTACACGCCCACCTCCTTGGCGCGGCAGATCAGCGTAACCTTTGCCTTCACCGTGTCAATGCAATCCGCAATCGCGTCAAACCGCGCCAAATCGAGCGTCTCGGCGTTCTCCGGCGTATAAAACAGGCGCAGCGGCGTCACCTCGCAGGCCGGGTTGATGTCCCGCACCTGCTCGGCGATCACCTCGACCTTCGGGCGGCCGATGGTGGAATCCATCGCGACGGCCTGACGGTTGATGTTGGACACGCTCACCACGTCGTCGTCGATCACGGTGATATGCCCCACGCCCGCGCGCGCCAGCGCCTGCACCAAATGCCCGCCGACACCGCCGACGCCGAATACCGCGACGCGCGCATCGCTGAGCCGCCGCATGCCGTCCTCGCCGAAGATGAGCGCCGTTCTTACAAATCTATCGTCCATGATGAAACAATCTTTCTTCCAGCAAATGAGCCCATCCGAATTTTGCACAAATTCCGATAACGTGTTTCCGAGCGTTTACAGCGTCTTTTAGAACTCGCAGTTGCCCGGCGTGCGGGGATACGGAATCACGTCGCGGATATTCTCGATATCCGTCAAATACATAATCAGGCGCTCAAAGCCCATGCCGAAGCCGGAATGGGTGCAGCCGCCGAAGCGCCGCAGGTTGACGTACCAATCCATCTGCTCCTTGGAGATGTTCAGCTCGTCCATGCGCCCAGTCAGCAGATCAAGGCGCGTCTCGCGCTCGCTGCCGCCCATCAGCTCGCCAGAGCCCGGCACCAGCAGATCGACGCCGCGCACGGTCTTGCCGTCGTCGTTCTGATACATGTAGAACGCCTTGATCTCCTTCGGCCAGTCGTAGACGAACACGGGGGATTTGAAGTGCTCCTCCGTCAGATATTTCTCGTGCTCCTTGAACAGATCCTCGCCCTGCACCGCCGGATGCTCGAACGGATGCGTCGCGTGCTGCAGGATGTCGATGGCCTCCGCGTGCGTCACGCGCGAGACGTGCGACTGCGTGAGCGTCTGCAATTTTTCAATCAGGTTGCTCTTCGCGTAGCCCTGCAGGAACTCCAGCTCCGGCATGGCCTTGTCCAGCACCTCCTGCACGACGGACTTGAGGAAATCCTCCTCGATGTCCATCAGGCCGTTCAGGTCGCAGAAGCAGATTTCCGGCTCGATCATCCAAAACTCGGCCGCGTGGGTCTTCGTGTTGGAGTTCTCCGCGCGGAAGGTCGGGCCGAAGGTGTACACGCGCTTGTAGGCCAGCGCATACGTCTCCGCCTCAAGCTGACCCGTCACGGCCAGCGCGGTCGCCCGGCCGAAGAAATCGTTCTCCGCCTTGTAGGGCTTGCCCATCTCCTGATTGGTCACGGTGAAGGTGTTGCCCGCGCCCTCCGCGTCGTTCGCGGTGATCAGCGGGGTGTGCACATACACGTAGCCGCGGCTCTGGAAGTAGTTGTGCACCGCCTGCGCCGCGATGGAGCGGACGCGGAACACCGCCTGAAACAGGCGCGTGCGCGGGCGCAGATACGCGATGTCGCGCAGAAACTCGAGCGTGTGGCGCTTGGGCTGGAGCGGATAATCCTCCGTGCAGTCGCCCTCGAGGATGATCTCCGCCGCCTGCATTTCCAGCGCGCCGTTGCGGCCGGGGACGAGCTTGCCCGTCGCGCGCACGGCCGCGCCGTTGCGGATGGCCTGCACCGCGGCAAAGTCCTTCACCTGATCGTCATAAACGATCTGCATCGGCGCGAGCACCGTTCCGTCGTAGAACTCGATGAAGCCGATGCTCTTCTGCTTGCGGTGGTTGCGCACCCAGCCTTCCACCGTCACAACCTGACCTTCGAGCTCGCGGCTCTTCGCTGCCACATCCCGCAGGTCGAGCACATTCTGATTCGCCATATGATTTCCTCTTTTCCGCAGGCAAAACGCCCGCGTTTCTTTCTGTCTATACCGCTATATGATAGCAAAAACGCCCGGAAAAGGCAAGGGTTATCGCTTGCCCGCCTTCATTTCGCCATAGGTGTAGAGCATCAGCCCGACGATGACCGTCAGGCCGCCGATCATCAGCGGCGGCGTCACCTTTTCGTGGAACAGCAGCAGCGCCCAGATCGCCGCGCCAATCGGTTCGGCCAGCAGCGCGAAGGAGACCACATCCGCGCTCACAAAGCCGAGCAGATAGGTCATCAGCGCGTGGCCGCCGAGCGTGCAGGCCACCGCCAGCACGACGATGCCGCAGAGCGATTCCCCCGTCACCGCCAGACCGCCCGCAAACGGCGAAATCAGCAGCAGAAACACCGCCGTCACGCCGTAAACGAACGTCATAAAGCCCAGCGCGGGCAGGTTGCGCCGCGCCGCGCGGCTGGTCAGCCAGTGCCCCGCGATGAACGCCGCGCCGATCAGCGCCAGCGCGTCGCCCAGCAGGCTGCCGCTTTCGCCGCCCATGGAGAGCAGGCCGATGGCCGCCGCGCCGACGACCGCGACCACCGCGCCCGGCACGGCCTCGCGCTTGATCGGCTC
>ERZ836441.834-NODE-834-length-33958-cov-4.947733_pt1 | contig 33958 bp, 34 predicted proteins | sample MGYA00519686_ERZ836441 | MGnify/ENA primary metagenome ERZ836441 (study PRJEB31850, sample SAMEA3708800) | human gut metagenome | biome: human gut; feature: human-associated habitat; material: faeces | place: China | collected 2014 ... | reverse complement strand
TGGCAAAGCCCTTTGCACAGGAGGAAGAACTGGCCGAAAAGTCTGCTCGCCTTGCCGAACTGAATGCTCTACTGAACATCGACCGTGACCGCAGTTCCTCGCAGGATGCTCCCGAAGAATCCGAGGAAACCGAAACACCTGCAACTCGTCCGTCTGTGCTGGCTGCACTGGGGGAAAAGACCAATCAGTCGGAGCCTGTCAAACCGTTCCGCAGCTATTATGATAAGGATGGTGATGCCCGGTGAGCGACCGCCGCGACCAGCAACTCCATTTCCGAGTCAGCAAGCCGGAGTTAGAACGGATTCGGAACAAGATGGAATCCAGCGGCATTCTAAGCATTGGCTCCTATCTGCGAAAGATGGCGCTGGACGGATATTGTCTGTATCTGGATCTGCCGCAGCTGCGCCGCATGGCGTATCTCTTGCAGATGTGCAGCAATAATCTGAACCAGTACGCCAAAGTAGCCAATGAAAATGGCCGGGTCTATGCTGCCGACATGGAGGACCTGCGCGCCCGGCTGGATGAACTCATCAGCATCGGCAAGCAGATTCTTTCCCGGCTGGCAGAACTTTAAAATTTTCCCCGCAGTTGGAGGGCCGCTGACCGATGAGAAACGAAAAAGGAGCGCTTCACCTCGAAGTGCTCAGCGCGATGCCGGGGCGCATCCGCTTTCAGTTGGAAAAGCCGATTAAGAGCGACGTGCCGTTTCTGGGCATCAAGGGTGTGACGCGATGCCGTTATAATCCGCGCATCGGCACGCTGCTGTGCGAATACGACCAGCTGACGGTGACGGAAGAGCAGCTGCTGGTGAAAATCGGCGCGGTTTACGCGGGGCTGGTCGGCACGGCGCTGCTGCACATCAAGCATTCCGAAGAGGAAGGCTTTTCGATGGCGCCGAGCGGCTATCTGGCGCTGTGCTGCATTGCGCTGGACGGATCGCTGACGCTGATGGGCTCGACGCTAACGCGGTTTACGCGCTGGCTTTCAGTCGGCGCGACGCTGGCGGCGGTGGCCGAGCACGGCTATCAGGAACTGCACGCGCGCGGCAGTTTTGACCCGGAAGTCATGTCTGTGGTATACTTAATCAATTCCATCGGCAAGACGAACGGTATGCAGGCCAGCGCGCTGGCCTGGGCACTGACGTTTGGCCGCCATCTGATTCCGCAGGAGCCGCGTGAACAGGTCTACATGGTACGGCGCGCGGGCAACTCCATCAACCTGACCCCGGTGAAGGGCAGCGGCGACGAAGGCGGCGTGGCCTACGCGGGCAGCATGCTTCAGCGCGGCATGGAAATGATGGCGAAGAAGGGGTAAGGGAAAATGTTGGGGCGTTGCCCCAAACCGGAAATCTGGACTTCCCGACATCAAAACAGCGAATTTTCCCATTTATCGCAAAGCGATAAATGTAGTGGAAAATCCAAGAACCTCAGGTTCTTGGCAGGGTTTGGGACAGCGTCCCAAATGTTCTATCAGACAGACAGGAGGAAAAAATGATGGTTAGCTGGAATAATCCGATGGTCAAGGGCGTTTTGATCGGCGTGGGCGCGAGTCTGGTGGGCTTTGCGGTCTACAAGCACAACGAGGAGAAGGTGGATGCGTTCCTCAACCGCCACGGCGTGAAGGTGAAAACCCCGACCGCAGGCTTTGAGACCATGTCCGTCGAGGATCTGATGCGCACCAAGGAGACCATTGAGGATCTCATCGCCGAGAAGGAGCTTCAGGAGCAGAGCGTGACCGTCGAGGGCGCGGCTGTTGCGGCGGAAGCGTAAAAAGAGAAGATTCATCTCAATGGGAGCTGTCAGGCTAACACCTGGCGGCTCTCTTTTTATACATCGAAAAAACAGCCCTGGAGAACGTCGAATGGCTGCTCTATTATACTGTACCGGCATGCGAATCGAAGAAGTTCTCGGCTTACGTTGGGAAGACATTGATACAGAGGATAAGGTACAATAAATTGCGCAAAAAGAAAAAGACATAGTTTACAAACTTTGGTAGAATGAAAGTTGCTACACACCATTCAAAAAGGAGAGTACGCATCAGCCGCTCACCTTTCAGGCAAATCGTCGCCTGTGGGAGCGTGTTTGCGCAGCAATCAACGTCTACGGCAAAACGCCGCATTGCTTCCGTCATACCTTCACCACACGCGCCTATCGCGCAGGCGTATCGGAAAAAAAGCGAATAGAAAAAATCCAGCCAAGCAATCAACTTGACTGGATTCTTTGGTAGCGGCAATGTGATTCGAACACATGACACTTCGGGTATGAACCGAATGCTCTGGCCAGCTGAGCTATGCCGCCATATGGTTGCGGGAGTAGGATTTGAACCTACGACCTTCGGGTTATGAGCCCGACGAGCTGCCAGACTGCTCCATCCCGCGATGTGAAGCGTCGTCGTTCTGACGACGAGGATCATTATACACAATTTTTCGGCTTCTGTCAATCCTTTTTTTGAAATTTTTTCTTCAGATAGCCGTCCATGTTGCCGTGCGCGGAAAGGCGGATCGAATCCATGCCAAATTCGCGCATGGCGGCCTCCAGAATTGCCACGCCACTGGGAATGATGTCCGCGCGGTGCGCCATCAGCCCTGGCACCTGCCGCCGCTCGGCCATGCTCATGCGCGCAAGCCGCCTGCCCCAGCCCACGACCGTTTCAAAATCCATCCGCATGCCCTCGCAGCGCTCCGCGTCAAAGAGCGGAACGGCGCGCTGCATCGCGCCCAGCGTGGTCATCGTCCCGCCGACGCCGACCCAGTCCGGCTTCATCCCCAGCGTCAGCAGCCCCTGCGCGTCGCGCTGGATGAGCCGCCTGCATTGTTCCACCGTCGCCGCGTAATCGTCGAGCCTCAAAACCGGCCTCTGCGCGTTCATGCGCACCGCGCCCATCTGCAAGCTGACCGCGCCGCGGATTTTCTCGCCCTCGCCCAGCGTAAATTCCGTCGAGCCGCCGCCGATGTCGATCATGCCGCAAACGCCACCGTCGCTCGCACCGATGTACGAGAGCACCGCCTCCTCCTCGCCGGAGACGATCTCCACCCGCACCCCGCAGGCCGCCTCGCATCGGTCGGTGAAGACCCGCCCGTTCGCCGCGTCGCGCACCGCGCTGGTGGCAAAAACAAAAATCTCCTGCGCGCCGTCGCCGCGGGCGCACTGCGCCAGCTCCTCGACAGCGTTCACAGAAGATTGTATGCTCTCCTCGGTCAGCCTTCCGCCGATCAGTCCGGCGAACAGGCGCGTCCCGCGGCGCTCGCGGCGCACATCGCAAAGCTGCCCGTCCTTCCAGCTCGCAACCAGCAGGCGGATCGCGTTCGACCCGATTCCAATGCAGCCAAGGCGCATGGCGTTTCCCTCCGCTTAATCCTGTCCGTATACATCAAAATCAAGCTGCTGCTCGATCTCGTCCAAATTGCCCACCTGATAGATGATTTCGCCGTACCAGCAATAGCCGTAGTCCCTGCGCGCCGTGCGCTCGATGAAATCGGAGGAGTCGATCTCCGTCAGCGCGGTCTTGAGCTGATTGTTCTCGCTCTGCGCGTCGTGATAGGCCTGCGCCGCCGCCACGAGCTGCTCCTGCTGACGCTCCAGGCTCACGGCCTTCGCCGGAAAGCGCATCAGCATCGCCAGCGTCCCCGCGCCCATCAGCACCGCCAAAATCCGAAACGGCCTGATTCTCTTTCTTTTTGCGGCCACGTCGCCCATCCCCCGCATCTTTTGACAAATTTGTACAGTCATAATTCGACCTTTTTTCATTTTTTCCTGCAACAAATTCATCATCTCCGCGACGTTATTTAACTTTTTTGACACAATCGCGCGGATTTGCCCGCAAACGCGCGCTTCTCGCCGCGAAAAAGCGAAGAAGCCGCCCCAGCGTCGCGGTATACGCCGCCAGTCCGAGCGCCACACCCGCAAACGCATAGAGCCGAAACGGATTCATCCGCAGGCGGAGCGCAATTCCCGTCATGCCCGCCGCGCAGAGCGCCCCGAGGAACAGATCCGCCGCGCCCGCGGTCAGCCAGCCGCGCCGCATCCGTCCGAGCAGATCGTAGCAAAGCCCCGCCGCCGCGCCCAGCGCCGCCATCCATCCGAGCGCCTGCGCCTGCTGTGCAGCGGTCAACCCTTCTTGCGGCCGAACAGCCCGCGCCGCGCCTTTCTCTGGGTCGCCTCGCTGTATTCGACGCCCACGATCTCGCCGGTCACGTCGAGCTGGCCGTCGTCGAGGTTCAGCTGCTCGATGTGCAGGTTTTCGCCAAGCAGCGCCACCTCGCCTTCGCCGGTTTCCAGCACAACCTCCCGGTCGTTGAAGCAGCTCACCGCCGTCACGCCGGTGAGCTTCGCGCGCGCGCGTCCGTCGAGCATCAGGGTATGCCGGGGGAGCTGCACGGTGTTCTTCTCCATATCATCGCCTCCGCTTTCAGGTTATGCGCGGCAGCCTTCCAGATATGTCCGCGTCATCCGGCGGATGGCCGCCTCCTCCTGCCCCGCCCGCGCCGCGCGGCGCTGCTCGAGAAGCAGATCCAGCGCCTGATCCACGTCCAACCGGCAGGCCGCGCCGCAGAGCCGCCGCGCCGCGCTTCCATCCAAAAGCTGCGCCGGAGGCTCGCCATCCTCCGTTTCTTCCTGCGCCGTGCCTGCGCCGCCGTGGCGCATTGCCAGCCGCCGCGCCGCGCTCTGACGTGTACCGACACTCCGCTCATCCGTCCCGATGTTGTATACGCCGCCCTCGCCGCATCGAAACGCCCGCGCGCCCAGCGTCAGCCCGCAGCAGACGACATCCAGCGGATGCACAAACACCCCGCGCGCCGCCGGATGCAGCACCCGGATCGTCCGCCCCTCCAGCAGCGCGTCGCACCATGCCGCACATTCTTCACCCAAGACCGGCGCGTGGCGCACCAGCATCGTCCGAACCGCGTCGCCCAGCAGTCCCCGCGCCGCGCCCAGCAGCGCCGTTTGCAGGATGCTCGCCTCCATCCCCTCGCGCGTCCGCCCGCCGATTTCCCCCGCCTCGTTCATCCGTCCGCCGCCCCGATAGACCGCTGCGTCCGACATCGCCAGCAGCAGCGGCACGCCCGCCTCGCGCACCTCCCGCGTCAGCGCGAGCGTCGCCTCCAGCCGCTCCGGCAGGCTTCGCCCCGTCATCTCTCCCGGCAAAATCACCGCGCTCACCCGCCCCGCCGTCAGCGCGCGGCAGAGCGTCTGCGCGTCCGCCCGGTCGCTGACGCACACCGGCCTTGCGCCGATTTCATCCAAAACCGCAATCAGAAACGCGCACAGGCCGTCTCGATCCCCCACGATCAGCACACGCTTGCCGCGCCATCCCTCGAGCATCGCCTCCAGCACCGCGCCTCGCCTCCCGTCCCGCCCATCCTATGGCGGCCGACGCGCGAATAGTCCGCCCTGACCATCCGCCGCGTCCCCTTTTCTCCACAGCCAAAGTATGGTATAATCACGGTAAATTGATTCTCGGAGGCGCACAATGCACAGCTTTTTGAAAAAAACCCTTTCTCTGTCCCTCGCCCTGTCCCTGCTGGCGGGCGCAGCAGGCGCGACGACGCTCACCGGGCTTGAAACCGAAACCGTCGAGCGCGCTTGGGAGAGCAGCCTGTTTTTCCCGCGCATGGAGGCGCTGACCGGCGTTTCCATGGATGCGCACGCCGTTTCGGATGAGGCGCAGTACGCGAATCTGATTGCCGCCATGGCGCAGGGGAGCATCCCGGCGGATGTGCTCTTCAAGGCGAATCTCTCCCGCGCGCAGGAGCAGACCCTGCTGGAAAGCGGCGCGCTGATCGACCTTGCGCCGCTGATCGAGGCCAATATGCCCAACCTCTCCGCGCTGCTGGCGGCGCACCCCGATTGGCGGGCGGCCATCACGCTGGATGACGGCCGGATCGCCTCCCTCCCCCTGCTGAATACGACGGAGCGCCAGGTCTGCGTGTGGATCAACGCGAAGTGGCTTTCCGCGCTGAATCTGTCCGTGCCGACCTCCGTGGCGGAATTGACCGACGTGCTGCTGGCGTTCAAGGCGGGCGATCCCAACGGCAATTTCAAGCAGGACGAAGTCGCGGCGGATCTGATCGGCGTTTACGAGATGCGCTGGCTTCTGCCGTATTTCGGCGTCGTCGCGGATGACAGCAATCTCGCGCGTCTGCCCGACGGCTCGCTGGCCTTCGCGCCGGAGCTGCCCGCCTATCGCGAATGGATCGCCACCCTGCGCGACTGGGTGGCGCAGGGCGTCCTGCCCCAGACCGCGTTCACCGCGATGCACAGCACGGCGGCGCTCTCCTCCGCCTCCTCCGATGAAAAAACGCCCGTGACCAGCGGCCTGATCGTCACGATGACGCCGTATACGCACGTTCCCTCCGCCGCCGCGGCGGATTACGACGCGCTGCTCATGCCGGACGCTTCCGGCACAACCCGCTGGCGCGACCTGCTGGGCGAGGTGTGGACGGGCTGCTTTGCCGTCTCCTCCTCCTGCGAAGACCCCGCCGCCGCGCTTCGCTGGGTCGATGCGCTCTATGGCGAGGACGGCGCGCTGCTGGCCTACGCGGGCGTTGAGGGCGAGGATTACGCATGGAACGCGGACGGCACATGGTCGTTCAAGCTGACCGGCAGCCAGACGATCAACGACGTTCGCGCAAACGTGCTGATGTACACCGGCGCGGCCATGCCCGGCCTTTACCCCAGCGATTTCATATCCAAGGTTGCCAGCCCGGTCGATCAGCATGTCTTCGAGCAGAACGAGCGTGTCCACGCCGTCAGCGAGCAGGTCGTCCCCGCGCACGCGCTGAGCCTTGAGCGTCAGCAGCGCGCAAACGAGCTGACCGCGGTGCTCGGCGGTCTGGTGGATCGGGGCGTCGCGCGCTTTGCCACCGGCGAAATCGAGCTGAACGACGAAACCTACGCCGCGTGGCTTTCCGAATTGAAGGCCGCCGGCAGCGACGAGCTGGTGGCGATGTATCACTGACGCTTTCCGTCTGCCTTTTGTGTGCGCATTTTCAATTTCCTTCAAAAATCCATCACAAAAACACCGCATCTTCTCAGTCAGCGTCACGCTTTCTCCCGAAGATACGGTGTTTTTTTCAGTTTTTCATGTTCGGGAATGGGGCTTTGCCCCATCGCCCCACCAAAGGGCTTTCCGATCGCCCTTTGGAAACCTTCGGGCACAAATACTTCGTTTTACTCTTGAAATATCTGTGTTGTGACAGCTCCATTTTGTTTTTGGGGGAAATTCTCTTCGCGGCGGCATCGCCCCGCCGCCTGACGCATTACTGCCTGCTTATCGGCCGACGATGCGATCCCATAGGTCGCCGAAATCATCCGCCAGCTCGTCAAGGCCGGTTACGTTGGCCACGCGCTCGCCAAGCCCTTTGATCTGGCCGTAGAGCGTGTCGTCGTCGGTGATTTCCACATCCTTGAGGGTATCGTCCACCTTCTGTACGGTTTCGGTGATCTGCTGCTTCATGCGGTCATCCAGCCCCGCGCTGTATTGCGCGTCAAACCTGACGGCAACCAGCGCGCGGCCGTTGTTCACGACGACCTGCGCCTCGTCGATCTCGCTGATCTGCTGCACGGCCTGCGCGATCTTCTCGGCCAGTTGGCCGGCCTGTGCGGGCGTCATCGCCTCGGTCGTCGCGGCGGGTGAGGGTTCGGCGGTCGCTTCCGCCGTCGCCATCGGGGAATGGGTCGGCGCGGCCGTCGTCGCCATCGGGGACGCGGTCGGGGCTGTGCTCACCGTGTTGGCGGAGCAGCCGACCATCATCACGCTGACGGCGGCCATGCACATCAGCGTCAAAAACCATTTTTTCACTTGATTCGCCTCCTTGCCGCTATTGTGAGCAGGGCGGCGCGGCGTTATTCATCGTAAAACGTGCATCCGCCGATAAATTCGCGCAGGATGGACGTCGGCGGGATTTCGCTCTCCTCGCTGCAATTCTTGAAATAATGAAGGAATTTGACCAGCCGCCGTGAGCGCGTGTAATACGGGCTATCCTTCGGGATGGATTTGAGCATCGGGAAGGCGTATTTCTTCAGCACCGCGATTTCATACAGCAGCGACGAATTGAACATGACGTCCGCCTTCTCCTGATAGGGGAAGATGTATTTTTCCTCCCCCGCGCGGACGCTGTCCCACATCGCCATCGTCGCGGTCACGTCGGTGTGGCGGGTTCGCGCGTCGCGCACCATGCGCCGGAGCAGGCGCACATCCGTCGTGCGGATGCGGTTGTGGCCGTCGAGGTTGAGCTGGGTCAGCGCGCTGACATAGATTCGGTATTTCAGCTCGCTGGGGATCTCCTCGCTGAGCGCGTCGTTCAGCCCGTGGATGCCCTCGACGACGATCACCTGATCCTCCCTCGCCCTGAGCCGCACACCCCTTTCCAGCCTGCGCTTTGTTTTGAAGGAATACAGCGGCAGCTCGACCTCGCGCCCGGCCAGCAGCTCCACCAGTTGATCGTTGAACAGCGCCACGTCGATGGATTCCAAACATTCCAAATCGGGCTTTCCGTCCGCGCCGAGCGGGATCATCTCGCGGTTTTTATAGTAGTTATCCAGCGAAATCGCCAGCGGGCGCTTGCCGCTGACGCGGAGCTGCACGCTCAGCCGGTTGGCGAAGGTCGTTTTGCCGCTGGAGCTCGGCCCGGCGATGAACACGACCCGCGCGCCGTTGGCGACGATGCGCTCGGCGATCTGCGCGACGGCGCGTTCCTGCATGGCCTCGCTGATGCGGATAAACGTCCGCGCGTCGCCCTTTGCGATGATGTCGTTCAGGTCGGCGGCGTTTTCGCATTGCAGAATCCGCGAGCAGGCGTTCGCCTCGACATACGCGCGCATGAGCTTCGGCCGCTCGACAAACGGCGCGGGCGCGCCGTCAAGCGCCTCGGCGGGCAGCAGGAGCACCATGCCGGGGTAATAAAACCGCAGCGCGAAGGATTGGATTTTGCCCGTCGATTCCACCATGTCGCCGTAGAAATACTCGCTCAGGCCGTCGCAGGTATACACGTCGAAATAATCGAACGGGCGATACGCCAGCAGGCGCACGGTGTCCTCCTGCCCCTGCGCGCGAAAATACGCCACCGCCTGCTCGCGCGTCCAGCGGGATTTGACAATCGGCAGGTCAGCCCTGGAAATTTCGCGCATGCGCGCCTCGATTTTGCGCACCAGCGACGCCGTCAGCGAAACGCCGCTCACGTTCAGGTAAAGCCCCAAGCCGATGCTGTGCTCAAAGCGCGCCTTTGCGCCCGGCGCGATATCCCGCAGAGCAAGCAGCAGAATCAGGCGGGCACTGCGCTCGTAAATGCGGCGGTCTTCTTCATTTTTTCCGTTCAGATGGTTCATATGCTTCCTCCTTGTGGACAACGCGCAATATCGGCGCGTCTTTTTTGTATCCTTCATTGTATCATGCGGACAAGCGTTTGAGCAACGGTTTTCTTTTTTTCGGTCAGCGCGCATTGTGTCAAGAGCAACATGGTTTACATATTTTCTCTTGGGTCATCGACCAAACGGCAGCTCCGCTTCATGGTATAAACCCGCCGCTCAAGGTCAATGCGTCCGTTTTTATATTGCAGATAAAATGTGTGTTCCCCTCTTGATTCCGAACGTAAAACGTGGTACAATGCAACTCGTTCATTAAAAATCCGTTCAAATTTGCAAAAGTCAGAAAAAATGTTCGGATTTTCACTTCTGAAAGGAGACCTTCATCCATGAAGAAACTGCTTGCTCTGCTCGTTGCCGCTCTGCTCATCGTCTGCGCGTCCCTCGCGCTGGCCGAGCCCGTCGCCATCAAGGCGCTGATCCTGCCGAAGTTCGAAAGCGGCGAAATGGCCGGCGATTTCCCCGGCGAGGCTCAGTATTACTATGAAGGCTATTGCGAGGGCGGCGAGAGCTACGATATCGTCGGCTGCCCGAACCCGCTGTACGTCAAGGATGGCGTCGCCCTCTGCGTGACCGGCATGGGCAAGGTCAACAGCGCGATGACCCTTCAGGCCATCCTGATGGATGATCGCTTTGATTTCAGCAACGCCTACATCGTCAGCACCGGCTGCGCCGGCTCCGCGATCGAGTACGGCGTGATGGGCGACGTGTTCGTCATCACCGCGACGGTTGACTTCGACCTCGGCCACCATGCCGACGCGCGCGACCTGACCACCGATCTGGCGACCACCTGGTTCCACGACGAGAGCTATGACGACGCTTCCGCCAAGCTGCTCAATCAGGAGCTCTGCGAGAAGGTGTTCAACCTCGTCAAGGACGTTCAGATCGAGACCACCGAAAAGACCCGCGCCTTCATGGCCGCCACGTTCGACAACGCCGACTGGGCCATCCGCGACCCGAAGGTGCTGCGCGGCACGACCGTCACCGGCGATAACTACTGGAAGGGCATGCACGACCACGAGAACGCCCTGCTGATGACCAAGACCTACGGCTGCCCCGATCCGTATGCCCTCACCGAGATGGAGGATCACGCGATGGCCGTCGTGCTCGACCGCCTCGGCATGCTCGACCGCTACATCATCATCCGCGATTCCGTCAACACCGACGTGTTTATGAACGGCGCTTCCCCGGAGAGCCTCTGGGACCCGAACTTCGTGGATTCCCTCGCGTCCGAGTCCAGCGTTGAATCCGCCGACATCTTCGCCACCGCGATGAAGAACAACTTCACCGTCGGCCATGTCGTGATCGACGCCATCCTGAACGGCGAACTGTAATCCGTTTCCTTCCGGTCGGAGAGGTTTTCTCTCCGGCTTTTTTCATGCCCCAAGCCCTCCGCAGCGCAGGCGAAAACGGCACGCGGGGTTTGACTTATTCCCGCTTTCCCGCTATACTGAATCCAGTAAATATGGAGGGAACCCGACATGGATGCCGATACCAAAATCACCGTTCTCAAGCGCATCGCGGCGCGCTTCAACGAAGCGGGAATCACGTGGGCGCTCGGCGCGTCTATGCTGCTCTACTTCAAGCGCATCGCGCCCGAATTTCACGACATCGACCTGATGGTTGCGGATGACGACGCAGAACGCGCCCGTCAGCTTCTCTGCGAGATGGGCACGCTCCTGCCGCCGAGCCCCAACGACAAATACAGGACGAAATGCTTCATGGAATTTGTCATCGACGGCGTGGATGTAGACGTCATGGCAGGCTTTTCCATCGTTTCGGACGGCATCGCGCACGATTGTTCCCTCCAAAAGGAGCAGATTGTCGAAACGCTCACGCTGGATGGCGAAGTCATCCCGCTGCAATCCGTCGAGCTTTGGCGCAGATATTACGCGCTGATGGGACGCAGTGCGAAGGTCGATATGATCGACCGCCATCTGGCGGAGGCCCGCCTATGACCCGCGCCGAATTGACCCGGTACATCTTCGACACATACAGCGTCGAGCCGGATTATCCCTTTTCGGATGACAACGTTTCCGCCGTCTTCCGCCACCCGGCCAACCGCAAGTGGTTTGCGCTCGCGATGAATATCCCCGCGCGCAGGCTCGGCCTGCCGTCGGACGCGCGGATGGATATCGTCAACCTGAAATGCGACCCCATCCTCATCATCTCGCTCTGCGGCGCGCCCGGCCTTTTCCCCGCCTATCACATGAGCAAGGAAAACTGGATCACCGCCGCGCTCGACGGAAGCGCCTCCGACGAGACCCTCAAAACGCTGCTGGATATGAGCCATCAGGCAACCGCGCCGAAGGTCAGAGGGAAACGGAACGCGCAGGCGCGATGAAATCCGTATACAATGAGTGTGAAAAAAGCAAACATTGCACAAGACGCGGGCGCGCAATGCGCGCCCCTACGGGTAGTCAGCACAATGTGCAGTTGCTTTTTTCGCAACGTTGTAGGGGCGCGCATCGCGCGCCCGTTATTGAAATTATGCAGAATTTTGGATTTGCGCATTGACTGCTGTATAGAAAAACCGCCGCGAATCGAAAACTCGCGGCGGTTTTATGGCGTCATTTAGCCCGTTTACGACAGCAGCATCCGGTCGTTCTCGATCTCCTGACCGGCGGCCTTTTCAAAGAGCTGCATCAGATCCTCGCGGGTGAGCTTCTTCTTCTCTTCCCCGCGCACATCGACCACAATGCGCCCCGCGTTCATCATAATCAGGCGGTTGCCCATGGCAATCGCGTCTTTCATATTGTGGGTGACCATCATCGCGGTCAGCTTCTGCTCGGCGACGATCTTTTCGGTCAGCTCCAAAACCTTCGCGGCGGTCTTCGGGTCGAGCGCCGCCGTATGCTCGTCCAGCAGCAGCAGCTTCGGCGTGCGCAGCGCGGCCATCAGCAGCGTCAGCGCCTGCCGCTGTCCGCCGGAAAGCAGGCCGACCTTGCTGCTCATGCGCTCCTCCAGCCCGAGGCCGAGGGTGCGGAGCTGCTCGCGATACATGTCGCGCTCCATGTTGGAGATGCCCCAGCGCAGCGTCCGCTTTTCACCGCGGCGCATGGCCAGCGCCATGTTCTCCTCGATGTTCATGGTGGCAGCGGTGCCGGTCATCGGATCCTGAAACACGCGGCCGAGGTATTTGGCGCGCTTGTATTCCGGCAGGCGGGTCACGTCCACGCCCGCAATCTCAATCGTGCCCTGATCCACGGCGAACACGCCCGCCACGGCGTTGAGCGTCGTGGATTTGCCCGCGCCGTTGCCGCCGATGATCGTGACGAAATCCCCCTCGTTGAGCTTGAGATCCACGTCCGTCAGCGCGCGCTTTTCGGTGATCGTGCCGGGATTAAACGTCTTGGCGATGTGGTTGATATTCAGCATGATGCGCTCAGCCATGGTTTGCGTCCCCCTTCTTTTTGACATAGCGGTGCTTCCAATACGGAACGGCGAGGAACATGGCGACGACCAGCGCCTGAAGCATCTTCAGGTCGTTGGTGTTGAGCCCGAGCCAGAGCACAACCTGAATGACGATATAATACAAAATCGCGCCGATGACGACGGCCAGCAGCTTGAGCGCAAAGTTATGGAAGATTTTGGAAAACACGACCTCGCCGATGATGACGGCGGCCAGACCGATGACGATCGCGCCGCGCCCCATGCCAACGTCGACAAAGCCCTGATACTGCGTCAGCAGCGCGCCGGAGAAGGCGACGAGGCCGTTGGAGAGCATGAGGCCGAGCACCTTATCCGCGTTGGTGTTGATGCCCTGCGCGCGCGCCATGTTGGCGTTTGCGCCGGTTGCGCGCAGGGAGCAGCCGCGCTCCGTGCCGAAGAACCAATACAGCAGCGCGATCACCGCGACGGCCAGCGCCGCCAGAATGAAGATCGGGTTGGAAAGCGACGGCACGCGCGCGTTTCGGGCGGAGACGAGCAGCGGATAGTTGTTGACGCTGACCGCCATATTCGCCTTGCCGCCGAGGATGCGCAGGTTGATGGAATAGAGCGAAAGCTGGGTCAAAATGCCCGCCAGAATCGCCGGGATGCCCATGAACGTGTGGAAAATGCCCGTCGCGAGGCCGGCGAGCATGCCGACCAGAAACGCCGCGACCATCGCGACCCACACGTTGCAGCCGCCGATGATGAGCACGGCGGCCACCGCGCCGCCGGTTGCGATGCTGCCGTCCACCGTCAGATCGGCCACATCGAGGATTCGATAGGTAATATACACGCCAATCGCCATGATGCCCCAGATCACGCCCTGCGAACCGGCGCTGGGGAGCGCGTTAAACAGCTTGGCAATCTCCACTGGATTGTCCTCCTTATGATACGCACGAAGCCAAGGGAGCGCTCAGCCGCTTCCTTGGCCCATGCAAATGTCTTTGAAAACCGGTTTTACTCAATCGCGACGTAGTCCGCCGGGATCGTCAGGCCGAGCGCCTCGGCGTTCGCGGCGTTGTATTTCTTCGTGAAGCTCGGGGCCGATTCAACCGCCATCGTGCTCACGTCCGCGCCGTTCTGGAGAATATCCGCCGCCATTTCGCCGGTCTTGTAGCCCAGATCGTAGTAGCTGATGGTCAGGGTCGCCACGCCGCAGCCGCGGCAGATGCCTTCCTCGCCCACGACGGCCGGCACCTTCGCCGGAATGAGGACGTTGGCAATCGTCTCGGTGTAGGCCGCGGCGGTGTTATCGGTCGGGATGTAGATCACGTCGCTCGCGTCCGCCGCGGACTGGGTGACGGAAGCAACGTCGTTGGAATCGGTGAAGGCGAACTCGGTGCAGGCGTAGCCCATCTCCTCGAGATAGCCCTTAATCACGGTGATCTGGTAGATGGAATTGGCCTCGGCGGAGCAGTAGACCAGACCGACGTTCTTCGCATCCGGGAACAGCTCCTTGATGATCGCGGCCTGCCCGTCCAGCGGCGCGAGGTCGCTCGTGCCGGAGACGTTGATGCCGGTCGTTCCATTCCAATCCTTCATGCCCAGCGCGGTCGCGTAATCCGTGATCGAGGTGCCGAGAATCGGGATATCGCCGGTCGCGGAAACGGCGGCCTGAAGCGGCGCGGTCGCGTTGGCGAGAATCAGATCCACGCCGTCGGCGGCAAACTTGCTGGTGATGGTGACGCAGTTGGCGGCGTCGCCCGCGGCATTCTGCTCGTCAAACTTGACGTCCGGCATTTTTTCGGTCAGCGCGTCCTTAAAGCCCTGCGTCGCCGCGTCCAGCGCCTCGTGCTGAACGAGCTGGCAGATACCGACGGTGGTTGCGCCCGCGCAGGCCGCAGAGGCGGTCAGCGCCAGCGTCAAAGCAATCGCTGCGAATTTCTTCATGGTTGTTGCCCTCCCAATCTTTTCGATCCGGCTGCACGCCGGGCGTTTACGGTTGTTTTTCAAAAGTGCAACGCCATTATATATCCGCTTACAAAGTTTTGTCAATATAGTTTTTGAGTTTTTGATGATTTTTCTATTATTTTTCGTACTTTCTCTATTTTACGCGGGATGTTGAGTTGACAATTCGTCTTTTAATTTCATTGCCTTTTTGTCAACTTGATTGCATGAACATAATCTCTAAAAAAGCAATAAAAAGCATGTTCTGCGCAAATCCCGGATTTGCGCATTTCCCGCGCACAAAAAAACGGACAGCCGAAGCCATCCGTTTCGTTCATTCTGCAAACGATCAATACCAGTTCTGGGCAGCGATTTCATCCTTCACGACGTAGCTCTTCTTGAACTCGACGCGATAGAAATCGTCCATTCGGCGCGCAGCTTCTGCCCGACGCCCATCAAAAACGCTGTACGCAACACTCGCAATGATCAACGCAGCAAAGACGAAACTAGCGGTCATATCCAGCACCCCTTCTGATCGGAAAATCACTCGTTTTTCTTTGGAGCGGCTCGTCTTTTTTTCGCTCCCTCTGTGCTTACATTATAGCACTCTTCCCATTTTTTCGCACCCTTTTTCTTCATAAACCGCAAATAACGCATCGCGTTTTCGCCCCTGCAAACCATCTGTTTGAAACGACCGGCGGGGGCGGAAAAGCCCCACCATTTGAATTTCAAACTTTCCATTTTTTCATTTTTCACCTGTTTTGCTTTCTTTTTTGCAGGATCCTTTCAAAAAAAGTTTTCTGACTTTTCCTGACCATGAGTTTTATTCACCAAGGACGCATTTTCCGTTCACGGAAGGCCGCTCGAAGGCTTCCGGGGATTTTCCATGAAAAGAACACTTGTTCCCCATTTTTATCTATGCTATAATAGATAAGATCATACAGCAAACCAACCCTTTGCAAAATCAGGAGGTCATCATGCAGGAAGGGCGCTTTGTTCTCAAATCTCCGTTCAAGCCGCAGGGCGACCAGCCGCAGGCCATCGAGGCGCTGGCACAGGGCGTTCAGAGCGGCATGCCCTGTCAGGTGCTGCTGGGCGTCACCGGTTCGGGCAAAACCTATACAATGGCCTCCGTCATCGAGCGCGTGCAGCGCCCAACGCTGGTCATCGCGCACAACAAGACGCTGGCCGCGCAGCTCTGCGCCGAGTTTCGCGAGTTCTTTCCGGACAGCGCGGTCGAGTACTTCGTCTCCTACTACGATTATTACCAGCCGGAGGCGTACATCGCCTCCACCGATACCTATATCGAAAAGGATTCCGCCGTCAACGAGGAGATCGAGCGCCTGCGCCACAGCGCGACGGCGGCGCTGCGCGAGCGGCGGGATGTGATCGTCGTCGCCTCGGTGTCGTGCATCTACTCGATGGGCGACCCGTCCGAATACGAGGGGATGATGATCTCCCTGCGTCCGGGCATGGCGATGGCGCGCGACGAGCTGATCCGCCAGCTCGTCGATATCCAATACGACCGCAGCGACATCGAATTTGAGCGCGGCACGTTCCGCGTGCGCGGCGACGTGGTGGAAATCTTCCCCGCCGGATACGACAAGAGCGCGCTCCGCGTGGAATTTTTCGGAGACGAGATCGACCGCATCAGCGCCGTCGATGTGGTCAGCGGCCACACCCTGATGGTGCTCGAACACATTTCCATCTACCCCGCGACGCATTACGCCACCCCGCGCGAGGCCATCGACCGCGCCATCGGCAACATCGAGCACGACCTCGACGTCCGCATCCGGGAATTCAAGGAAAAGGGCGATTTGATCGAGGCGCAGCGCATCGCCCAGCGCACGCAATACGATATCGAAATGCTCCGCGAGCTGGGCTACTGCACGGGCATCGAAAACTATTCCCGCTATTTCGACGGCCGCCAGCCCGGCGACGCGCCGTATACCCTGCTGGATTACTTCCCGAAAGATTACATCGTCTTCGTCGATGAAAGCCACGTCACCCTGCCGCAGATTCGCGCGATGTACAACGGCGACCGCGCGCGCAAGGAGGCGCTGGTCTCCTACGGCTTCCGCCTGCCCAGCGCGTTTGACAACCGCCCCCTGCGCTTTGAGGAATTCGAGCAGCGCATCGGCCAGCTCGTCTGCGTCAGCGCCACGCCCGCGCCCTATGAGCTGGAGCACGCGGGGCAGGTCGTCGAGCAGATCATCCGCCCGACCGGCCTGCTCGATCCCGAAATCGAGGTGCGCCCCGCCACCGGGCAGGTGGACGACCTCTATGCCGAAATCGTCAAAACCACGGGCGAGGGCTATCGCGTGCTGGTCACGACGCTCACCAAGAAGATGGCCGAGAGCCTGACGACCTACCTGAGCGAAATGAACGTCAAGGTGCGCTATCTGCACTCCGACGTGCAGACGATGGAGCGGCAGGAGATCATCCGCGATCTGCGGCTGGGCGTGTTCGATGTGCTGGTGGGCATCAACCTGCTGCGCGAGGGGCTCGACCTGCCGGAGGTCGCGCTCGTCGCCATCCTCGATGCGGACAAGGAGGGCTTTCTGCGCAGCGAGGTCAGCATGATCCAGACCATCGGCCGCGCCGCGCGAAACGCCAACGGCCGCGTCGTCATGTATGCCGACGTGATGACCGAAAGCATGAACAAGGCCATCTTCGAAACCCAGCGCCGCCGCCAGCTTCAGCAGGCCTACAACGAGGCGCACGGCATCGTGCCCAAGACGGTCATGAAATCCGTCCGCGACGTGCTGCAAATCGGCCACGCGGCGGATGAAAGCGACAAAAAACGCGCCGTGAAGCGCGTTCGGGATATGAGCGAGGACGAGTTGCACCTGCTCATCTGCTCCACGGAGGAAAAGATGCTGCAAGCCGCCGCGAACCTCGATTTCGAATTGGCCGCCAAGCTGCGCGACAAGCTCTTTGAATTGCAGGGCAAAACGCCCGACGAACTGCCGGAGGAAACCGTCGCCCTGCCCCAGCGAAAGCGCAGGCGGCAGCGCAAGCCCGGCAAATACCTCAAGGCTTAATGCACCCAGTACACCTGATACTGGTGCTCGAACAGGCGCTCCGCGCACTCCAGCCCGGTCGTGCGCAGCACAGTTTCGATGTTCGCCTCGTCGTGGTAGCGCTCAAAGAGGATGAAGCCGTCCGGCTCTTCCCCCAGCGCCTCCAGCGCGGGCGCGACGCCCTGCGCGTCGTCCGCATCCAGCAGGAAGACGCGGTCAAACGCCGCGAGCTCCAGCGTGTTCTGCGTCATGTCGTTCGTGCCGAGCACGACGCACGGCAGCGCGGCGTTCTCCTCGCAGGCGGCGAGATAGGCGCTGTCCCCCGGATAGAGGTAGTGCACCTGCTGCCCGCGGTTCACGCGCGCGCCGCAGGCCGCCAGCACCGCGCAGGCCAGCAGGCATGCCGAGCCCCGGCGCGACCCGAACCGGCAGCCGCCGCGCGCAAAGAGCATGAACAGCGCGACCGTCGCCAGCGGATAGACGCAGAAGATATACCGATCCACCTTATACGGCGAAACGACCGCAATCACCAGCACATACGCTGCGCAGGCCAGCAGCGCCGCCGCGGACAGACCCGCGCCGCGCAAGAGCTCCTGCCCCGCCTTTTTCAGCGGCCAGAAGGCCAGCGCCGCGCCGACGCAGACCAAAGCCAGCAAAAGGCCGCCGAACTGCTGCGCGTCGAGCGTCTGCCAGAGGATTTTGAACCAGCGGCACATGTCGCTCAGCCGAAGCGCCGCCGCGCTTTCCATCGCGCCCTTTCCGCGATACCCGCCGAAGATGTGGTTCAGGCACCACGGGAACAGGCCGACCGCCAGCGCCAGCGCAAAGAAGCACCAGAGCGCAAAGCGCCCCGCCGCCGCAAACTCCCGCCGCGCCAGCCGCGCGAAGAAATACGCGCCGCATAGCATACAGGCCAGCACGACAAAATAATACTGCGTCAAAAAGCCCGCGATCAGCACGGCCGCCAGCGCGCGCATCCGCCAGACCGTCTGGCCGCCGACCCAAAGCGCCGCCAGCGCCAGCGCCAGCCAGACCGCCCACATGGTCATCATCGCATACATGCGGATGAACACGACGCTCGAGGCCGCGCCCGCGCTGAGGCCGTACAGCAGCCCGGGCAGGAGCGCCGCCGGCGTAAGCGTCAGCCGCTCCCCGTCGGAAAGCAGCCGCGCGGAGAGCAGCAGCAGGCCGAGCTGCGTCAGGCTGAAGAAAAACAGGTTGAGCCCAATGCCCGTCCACTTGGTAAACGGCGGATCGCGAAACACCGAGCACGCCGCGTGCATGAACAGATAATACAGCGGCGGGTGCACGTCGGCAATTTGGTTTTCATAGACGTTCAGATATTCGTGCGCATGGCCGCTCGCGGTGAGGTAATCCGAAAACGCCTTTCCGCTGATCCAGCGCCCGGTCTCCGCGTTCAAAAACGGCTGATGATACGAATTGGCCAGCCCGTAGGTAAAGAATTCGTCGATATCAAACCCATCCTTCTTCGCGCCGACGCCCGCCATCAGCGCCAGCAGCGCCGCGAGCATCACCGCAAACCCGACGAGCGTGAGCGCCGTCTTTCCGCGCTTTTGCATATGCCATCCTCCAAAACCATGTTCTGTTTTTGATTATACCATTCTTTGACGCTTTGCGCCAGTCTATGAAGGAGTTCACCATGCAGGAAAACATCGTCATCCGCGGCGTTCGCCAGAACAACCTCAAGGGCTTCGACCTGACCCTGCCGCGCAACAAGCTCATCGTCTTCACCGGCCTTTCCGGCTGCGGCAAATCCTCGCTGGCGTTCGACACGCTCTATGCCGAGGGGCAGCGGCGCTACGTCGAATCCCTTTCTTCCTACGCGCGCCAGTTTCTGGGGCAGATGGAAAAGCCGGACGTGGACGCCATCGACGGCCTCTCCCCCGCCATCTCCATCGACCAGAAGACCACGAGCAAAAACCCGCGTTCCACCGTCGGCACGGTGACGGAGATTCACGACTATCTGCGCCTGCTCTACGCGCGCGTCGGCGTGCCGCACTGCCCCAAGTGCGGCCGGGAAATCGCCAAACAGACGGTCGATCAGATGGTCGATCAGCTTCTCGCCCTGCCGGAGCGCACCCGCATGCAGCTTCTCGCGCCGGTCGTTCGCGGCAAAAAGGGCGAGCATGTCAAGATTTTGGAAAACGTGGTCAAGCAGGGCTTTGTCCGCGTCCGCATCGACGGGGAAATCTACGACGCGGCGGAAGCGCCCGCGCTCGCCAAGCAGAAAAAGCACAACATCGAGGTCGTCGTCGATCGCCTGATTCTGCGCGAGGATATCCGCACCCGCCTGACCGATTCGCTGGAAACGGCGCTCTCCCTCTCCGGCGGCGTCGTCATCGCGGATATCGGGCCGGGCGAACGGGAGATGCTCTTCTCCCAGAACCTCGCCTGCCCGGACTGCGGCATTTCCATGGAGGAGCTCGCGCCGCGCTCCTTCTCCTTCAACAGCCCCTTCGGCGCGTGCCCGACGTGCGCGGGGCTGGGCATGCTGCAAAAGATCGACCCCGATTTGATCGTGCCGGATTGGGGCAAGAGCCTAAACGAAAACCCGTTCAACGTCATGGGCTGGAGCAGCCTGGAGCCGAGCACGCAGGCGGGGATGTTCTTTCAGGCGCTGAGCGAAAAATACGGCTTCTCCATGGATACGCCGCTCAACCGGCTGTCCAAAGAGGCGCTGGATGTGATTCTCTACGGCAGCAAGGGCGAGCCGCTGAGCATCCATTACACGCGCCCCAACGGCGATTCGCACACCTTCAGCGCGCCGTTTGAGGGCGTGATTCCCACGACCGAGCGGCGCGCCGCCGAGACGCAGAGCGATTCCACCAAGGCCTATTACGACGGCCTGATGAGCCAGACGCCCTGCCCGGATTGCGGCGGCAAGCGCCTCCGCCCGGAAATTCTGGCCGTGACGGTCGGCGGAAAATCCATCGCGGAGGCTTCCGACCTGTCCGTGCTCGACGCGCAGGCGTTCTTTTCCGCGCTGACCTTCGGCGAAAAGGACGGCATGATCGCCGCGCCGATCCTCAAGGAGATCATCTCGCGCCTGCGCTTTTTGATCGACGTGGGGCTTGGGTATCTGACGCTCTCCCGCGCGGCGGGCACGCTCTCCGGCGGCGAGGCGCAGCGCATCCGGCTGGCGACGCAGATCGGTTCGAGCCTCGTCGGCGTGCTGTATATTCTGGACGAGCCTTCCATCGGCCTGCACCAGCGCGACAACGCGCGGCTCATCGAAACGCTCAAGCACCTGCGCGACATCGGCAACACGGTGATCGTCGTCGAGCACGATGAGGATACCATGCTCGCGGCGGATCAGATCGTGGATATCGGCCCCGGCGCGGGCGAGCACGGCGGCCGCCTCATCGCGCAGGGCACGGCGCAGGAGATCATGGCCTGCCCGGATTCCATCACCGGCGCGTATCTCTCCGGCCGGCGCAGCATCCCCGTGCCGCTGCACCGCAAAGCGCCCGCCGGCTGGCTGACGGTGCGCGGCGCGCGCGCCAACAACCTGAAAAACATCGACGTGAGGATTCCGCTGGGCGTGATGGCGGTCGTCACCGGCGTATCCGGCAGCGGCAAATCCTCGCTCGTCAACGAGATCGTCTACAAGACCCTCCAGCGCGACCTCAACCGCGCGCACACGCGCCCCGGCGCATGCGACGGCGTCGAGGGCATGGAGCAGCTTGACAAGGTGATCGCCATCGACCAAAGCCCCATCGGCCGCACCCCGCGCAGCAACCCGGCCACCTACACCGGCCTGTTCGATATGATCCGCAAGGTCTTCGCCGCCACGCCGGAGGCCAAGGCGCGCGGCTATAAGGAAAACCGTTTCTCCTTCAACGTGCGCGGCGGCCGCTGCGAGGCCTGCTCCGGCGACGGTATTCTGCGCATCGAGATGCACTTCCTGGCGGATATCTACGTGCCCTGCGAGGTCTGCAAGGGCAAGCGCTACAACCGCGAGACGCTCGAGGTACTCTACAAGGGCAAATCCATCGCCGACGTGCTCGATATGACCGTCGAGGAAGCGCTGGCCTTCTTCTCCGCCTATCCGCGCATCACGCGCAAGCTGCAAACCCTTTACGACGTCGGGCTGGGCTATATCCGGCTGGGGCAATCCTCCACGACGCTCTCCGGCGGCGAAGCGCAGCGCGTCAAGCTGGCGACCGAGCTATCCCGCACATCGACCGGCAGGACGTTCTATGTGCTCGACGAGCCGACGACCGGCCTGCACATCGCCGACTGCGAGCGTCTGGTGCGCGTGCTGCGCCAGCTCGCCCACGGTGGCAACTCCGTGCTGATTATCGAGCACAACCTCGACGTCATCAAGGCCTGCGATTACGTGATCGACCTCGGCCCCGAGGGCGGCAGCGGCGGCGGCACGCTCGTCTGCGAGGGCACACCGGAGGAAATTTGCCAATGCGAAACGAGCTACACCGGGCAGTATCTCGCGCCCGTGCTCCAAAAGAGCCGCCGGGTGGAGACGGAAGAGTAAATTGTCGTTCACATAACAATAATTGAGCAAAACGCGGGCGCGCAATGCGCGCCCCTACGGGTACGGCGGCGTAATGCGCAGTTACTTTTTTCCGCAACATTGTAGGGGCGCGCATCGCGCGCCCGTTATCGGAATTTGTGCATAATTTCGGATTTGCTCATTTACTGTAAGAAGAAAGCGGTCAGGGCTTTGCCCCGCCGCTTTCTTTTTCTTCCGGATGATAATAATCCCAAATCGCCTTTGCCTGCGCTTTTCCGATGCCCTCCACCTCGCAAAGCGCCTCCGGCGTGGCCGCCGCGATGTTGGCGACGGATTTGAAATGCGTCAGCAGCGCGCGCCGACGGGTCGCGCCGACGCCGGGGATATCCTCCAGCGTGGAGTGCATGCCCGCCTTTTGGCGCAGGTCGCGGTGGTGGGTGATGCCGAAGCGGTGCGCCTCGTCGCGGACGCGCTGAATCAGATGCAGCGCGGGCGACTTGCGGTCAAGCAGGATGCTCTCCTCTTGATCCGGCAGGAAGATCTCCTCCAGCCGCTTGGCAAGGCCGAAAATCGGGATGTCGTAGCCGACCTTGAGCATGGCCTCGCGCGCGAACCGGAGCTGCTGCGGGCCGCCGTCAATCAAAATCAAATCCGGCAGATCGGCAAAGCCGGACAGGCCGCGCCCGTCCGCAGGCAGCTTGCCCGCCTTGGCCAGCGCCTCCCGCTCCTGCGTCGCGCGGGTCAGGCGGCGGGTCAGCACCTCGTTCATGGAGGCAAAGTCGTTCGCGCCGACGACCGTTTTGATGCGGAAAATGCGGTATTCCTTGCGCGCCGCCTCTCCGTCGATGGCGACAACCATGCTCGCCACGCTCAAAACGCCCTGCGTGTTGGAGATGTCGTATCCCTCGATGCGCCTGGGCGTGTGATCCATGCCGACCGCCTTGGCCAGCGCCTCGCATGCGCCGACGGTTCGCTCATGTGCGCGGGCGAGGTGCGCGTTGCGCTTGGCCAGCGCGTCCTTCGCGTTTTTGAGCGCCAGCTCGACCAGCTTGTGCTTCGTGCCGCGCTGCGGCTCAAACACCGTGACCTTCGCGCCCTTCCGCTCGGAAAGCGCCTGCGCGATATCCTCCGCCTGCTCCGGCAGCACCATGCAGAGGATTTCGGCGGGCGGCCTTCTGCCGTCGTCGTAAAACTGCATGATGAACGAACCGAGAATCTGCGCCGCGCTCTGATCCCCCGCGCCGTCCAGCGCGTAATTTTCCGCGCCGATCATGTGGCCGCCGCGCACATAGACGACCTCCACCATCGCGTCGATATCGTCGCTCGTGCAGGCGATGATATCCTGATCGCCGCCGTTGACGTTGATCGCCTTCTGCCGCTCCATCAGGTTCTGCGCGTCGCGGATTCTGTCGCGAAGCTGCGCCGCCTGCTCAAAGCGCATCTCCCGCGCGGCCTTGTTCATTTGCTCGGTCAGCCGGTCGATCACCGCGGCGGATTTGCCGCTCAGAAAATCGACGACCTCCTGCACCACCCGGCCGTATTCCTCCGGCGTGGTCAGCGACGCGCACGGCGCGAGACATTCCCCGAGCTGATGATGCAGGCACGGGCGCTGATGCATCCCCGGCTTGATCGCCATCGCGCACGTGCGCAGGGGGAACAGCCCGCGCAGCACGTCGAGCACCTCGCGCACGCCCGTCGCGCCCATATACGGGCCGAAATACTTCGCCTTGTCCTTTTCCACCCGGCGCACCAGCTCCACGCGGGGGTAATCCTGCGCGAGGTCGATTTTCAGATACGGGTAATGCTTATCGTCCTTGAGCAAGATGTTGTACTGCGGCTTATGCAGCTTGATGAGGTTACATTCCAGGATCAGCGCTTCGAGATTCGTATCGCAGAGCACGATATCAAAATCGTCGATCCGCGCCACCATCGCGCGCACCTTGACCGTGTGCGCCTTGGAATGGGTAAAATACTGGCTGACGCGGTTTTTGAGGTTGACCGCCTTGCCGACGTAGATGATCCTGCCCTCGCTCTTCATCAGATAGCAGCCCGGACAGGTGGGCAGTTTTTCAATTTTGAGTTTCAGCAGATCGTTCACAGGCTCAGCCCTCCTTTCACCGATTTGGAAGCCCCGAAAAAGAAAAAACGGAGCGAAGCGATGCTTCACCCCGCGCATAGACCGGCGCTTATTCGTCCTCGTCTTCGTCATCGGCTTCATCGGAAAAGCGCGTGCGAACCACCTGAATCAATTTCTCCATCAGCGCTTCTTCCGGGGGAACGAACTCCTCCATCTCCTCGCCGTTCTCGTCTTCAAAGGTGTTCACCTGCATGATATAAACCGCGTCGTCATCCGGATCGTCGTCGCCGGGATTCTCATTCGCGTTGCACAGCGCGGCAAATTCCTGACCGTTGTAATAGAAATAATCCATCACTTCGAGCATCAGCGCATTGCCGTTGTCATCGGTAAATTCCACGATATCGCGTTCCTGCATATCTTCCGGGGTCATAACCAAACCTCCTGCCCGCGCGTTGCGCGTGTTGATGCTCCTATTATACCCGCAGCGCCCCCAAAATGCAAGCGGCGCGCGCTGACCGCACCCGTCACCCGAGCGCGAGATCGAGCGCCATCATCAGCGCGTAGCCTGTCATCAGCGCGAACAGGCCGGCGCGGCTTTTTGCCGCCTGCGGAGCCATCTCCGCGAAAACGACCTGCATCATCGCGCCCGCGCAGAACGCCATCATTCCCGGCAGCGCGCCCTGCATCATGCCCGCCGCCAGCGCGGCCAGCATGCCGAAAACCGGCTCGACCGCGCCGCTGAGCACGCCGAGCGCAAAGCTCCTGCCCCGGCTCATGCCGCCCGCGCGAAAGGGAAGCGCCACAGCCAGCCCCTCCGGCAGATTCTGCACGCCGATGCCCAGCGCCAGCACCGCCGCCCCGGCGAAACCGCCCTCAACGCCCGCCAGCGCAAACGCCAGACCGACGGCCATGCCCTCCGGAATGTTGTGCAGCGTGATGGCGGCGTACATCATCAGCCGCCGCTTTGCGCTCGCCGAAACGCCTTGCAGCCGCTGCGTTCTGCCCAGAAACGCATCCACCCCGGCGATCATCGCCGCGCCGAGCGCAAAGCCGAGCGTCACCGTCAGCCAGCCGCCCGCCTCTTGCCGCATCGCGGGCAGCAGCATGCTGAAAACCGCCGCCGCGCTCATCACGCCCGCCGCAAAGCCCATGCAGGGGCCGTCTTCCTTCTGATTTTTGAGCAAAAAGACGAGCGCCGCGCCCGTTATCGTCATCAGGAACGGAAAAAGCGTGCCGACACCCGCCCAGAAAACTGCTTTCATCGGAATTCACCTCTCTGCCATGCTATGCGCAGGGCGGAAAAAGCGTGCCGCTCCACGGGCTGAGCCCGTTTTCACCTCCGCCGCAGTCGGCAGGATGCTCAAGTTCCGCTCACGCGGGCGATTTTATGCGTTTTTTCATATATCCATTAAATGCACAAATTCGAAATTTTGCATAAATTCCGATAACTGGCGCGCAATGCGCGCCCCTACGGATACGGCGGTACAACAACACAGTTCCTTTTTTCCGCAACGTTGTAGGGGCGCGCATTGCGCGCCCGCTTTCTGTGCAGAATTTTCTTTTTATTCAATGATTATATATCCAAAAATCCCCCGGCCGAAACCGGGGGACAAAGGCATGATTATTTCACATGGCAGCTCTCGCCGCCTCCGCAGCCGGAGCAGCCGCCCGGACAGCCGGAGCAGCCGCCGTTCTTTCGATCGCGAATGAAACTGCGGCCGAGAAAGAACAGGATGACCGCCAGAACAATCAAAACGATAATCGTTGCCATGGAATGTTCTCCTTTCCTGAAAACGGGGCGCGGTTATTTGGCGCTGTACTTGACCTCCAGATCGCCGCTCTCCCGATACGGGCGAACCAGCAGATAGATCAGCACGCCGAGCACGATCACGGCCGCCACGGTGTCAAGGCCGAAAGCGGTCTCGCCGCAGAACAGCCCGCTGAGCTGATAGACGATCAGGCTGACGGCGTAGGCAAAGCCGCACTCCCAGCCGATGGCCGCCCACGTCCACTTGGCGTTGTTCATCTCGCGCTTGATGGCGCCGATGGCCGCAAAGCAGGGCGCGCAGAGCAGGTTGAAGATCAGGAAGCTGTAAGCGGAGAGCTGCGTGAACTGCGCCGCGATGTTGACCAGACCGGCGAAATCGCCCGCGTCAACCATCTCCAGCGCGTCGCCCGCAACCGCGAACAGGGTGCCGAACGTGCCGACGACTTCCTCCTTCGCAACCAGACCGAGCAGGGTCGCGACCGTCGCCTGCCAGTTGCCGAAGCCGAGGGGCTTGAAGATGAAGCAAACCGCGTTGCCGATGTTCGCAAGGATGGAGGCGTCCATATCCTCCACCATGCCGAACGCGCCATCCACAAAGCCGAAGGAGCTGGTGAACCAGACGAACACGGAGGACAGGGTGATGATCGTGCCGGCCTTCTTGATGAAGCTCCAGCCGCGCTCCCACGTGCCGCGCAGCACGTTCTTCACGGTCGGCAGATGATATGCCGGGAGCTCCATGACGAACGGCGCGGGCTCGCCCGCGAAGGGCTTGGTCTTCTTGAGGATGATGCCGGAGATGACGATGGCCGCAATGCCGATGAAGTAGGCGCTCGGCGCGACCCACCACGCGCCGCCGAAGATCGCGCCCGCCATCAGGGCGACGATCGGCATTTTCGCGCCGCAGGGGATGAAGGTCGTGGTCATAATCGTCATGCGGCGGTCACGCTCCTGCTCGATGGTGCGGGAGGCCATGATGCCGGGCACGCCGCAGCCCGTGCCGACCAGCATCGGGATGAAGCTCTTGCCGGAGAGGCCGAAGCGGCGGAAGATGCGGTCCATGATGAACGCGATGCGCGCCATATAGCCGCAATCCTCCAGGATGCACAGCAGCAGGAACAGCACGAGCATCTGCGGCACAAAGCCGAGCACCGCGCCGACGCCGCTGATGACGCCGTCCACGATCAGGCCGGTGAGCCAGTCGGCGCAGCCGATGCCCTCAAAGAAGCTCTGCGCCGCCGGAACGATCCATTCGCCGACGAAAACGTCGTTCGTCCAATCGGTCAGCGCGCTGCCGACGGTGGAAATGGCGATGTAATACACCAGCGTCATCACCGCGGCAAAGATCGGCAGGCCGAGGATTCGGTTGGTCAGCACGCGGTCGATCTTGTCGCTGGTGCTCATGCCGCGGCTGCTCTTCTTCACGCAGCCGTCGATGATGGAGGCGATATAGGTGTAGCGCGCGGCGGTGATGATGGATTGGCTGTCGTCGTCCATCTCGGTCTCGCAGGCCTTGATGTCGTTTTCAATGTGCGCGAGCTTATCCTTCGGGATGTTCAGCTTCTCGATGATGCGCTCGTCGCGCTCGAAGATCTTGACGGCGAACCAGCGCTGCCGCTCCTCCGGCATGTCGTGCAGCACGACCTCCTCGATGTGCGCCAGCGCATGCTCGATGCTGCCCGCAAAGCGATGCTGCGGGATGGTCTTCTTGCCGCTGCGCGCCAGCTGCACCGCGCGCTGCGCCGCCTCCATCACGCCGTCGCCCTTGAGCGCGGAAATCTCGACCACCGGCACGCCGAGGTGGTTGGAGAGCTTCGCCGCGTCGATGCGGTCGCCGTTCTTGCGGACGACGTCCATCATGTTCAGCGCGACGACCATCGGAATTCCCAGCTCGGCGAGCTGCGTGGTCAGATACAGGTTGCGCTCCAGATTGGTTGCGTCGATGATGTTGAGCAGCGCGTCCGGGCGCTGGTCGATCAGCACGTTGCGGGCGACGACTTCCTCCATCGTGTACGGGCTGAGGGAATAGATGCCCGGAAGGTCGGTGATGATGACGTCCTTTTCGCCCTTGAGGCGGCCTTCCTTCTTTTCAACCGTAACGCCCGGCCAGTTGCCGACGAACTGATTGGCGCCGGTCAGCGCGTTGAACAGCGTTGTCTTGCCGCAGTTCGGGTTACCGGCAAGCGCGATCTTGATCTCCATGACCATTCCTCCTCGGTTAGTTTTTTCTAACCTTTATCCTGAAATCAAGCGGGCCACCGCCCGCCGTCTGACGATCCCGCCGGGGTTTACCTGACCTCGATGAGATCGGCGTCCGCCTTGCGCAGGCTCAGCTCGTAGCCGCGAACGGTTACTTCCACCGGGTCGCCCAGCGGCGCCACCTTGCGAACATAAATCTGTACGCCCTTGGTGATGCCCATGTCCATGATGCGGCGCTTGAGCGCGCCCTCGCCGCCGACCTTCACGACCGTCACGGTCGAGCCAATTCCGGCTTCTTTCAGTGTCATCGTTTATCCTCCTCCTGTATGCTCAGATTCCGCCCCGATGGAACTCAGACCAGAATCTTGATCGCCAATTCGCGGCTGATGGCCACGCGCGCGTCTTTCACCTGCACGATCAGGTTGCCGCCAATATCGGAAACCACGCGAACCGTTTCGCCCTCAACAAAGCCGAGGTTTTCAAGATGCGTGCGCACCTTGTCGCTGCCCCCAATGCGGAGAATTGGTCGGCTTTCGCCGACGCCCACCATCGTAAGCGGCATATCCATCCTCCTTTTCAACTTGTCCTTTCGTTTGTTTGCATGAACAAATTAGCTTTATCTAACGGAAATATATTAGCATCGCCTAACGGTTTTGTCAATGGCTCGCGCGCAGAAAAAAAGGCCCAAATTTTTTGGATTCGCGTTGTTTGATTTTTGGAATTATGTTATAATGGAGCTGGTATAATTGCGCCCGTGCGTCCCGCGCGGTCGGCGCGTGGAGGTGATTTTGACTATGGCCGTATCCGAAGCCATCGAAAACTATCTGGAAACGATCTACATTCTCTCTGAGCAGCAAAACGAGGTTCACGCCATTGATATCTGCTCTTACCTCTCCTATTCCCGCCCGACGGTCTCCATCGTCCTGCGCCAGATGCGCGAGAGCGGGCTGGTCACCGTCGATGAGGATAACCACGTCCACCTGACCGAGGAAGGCCGCGCCATCGCGACCCACATCTACGAGCGCCACACCATCCTCAGCCAGCTGCTTATGCGCCTGGGCGTCACGAAGGAAACCGCCCTGCACGACGCATGCAAAATCGAGCACGACCTGAGCGACGAAACCTTCGACGCAATCAAGCGGCACTTTCAAGCGCATCAGGAAACGAAACGATAACCAAAAACGGGCTGCACATCTGCAACCCGTTTTTTCTGTCTCTTTTCAGGGGATTCGGGGACGCGCTCAGTCGTCCGCCGAAACGACCGCCTCGGCCTTCGGCTGGATATCTCCCGCCTCGGTCAGCGCGATTCTCGTCAGCGCCGGGCCGACCAGCTCGTAGATCAGCACGCCGAACAGAACGATATTGCGCACCATCGCGCCGTCCGCGCCCAGCGTCTGCGCCACCGTGACGGACATGCCCAGCGCCACGCCGGCCTGCGGCAGCAGCGTGATGCCCAGCCACTTCTGCACCTTCGGCGGGCACTTCATAAACTTCGCGCTGATGCTCGCGCCCGCCCACTTGCCAAACGAACGCGCGAGGATATACGCCGCGCCGATCAGCACCACGGAGGCGCTGCTGAACACGTTCAATTCCAGCTCCGCGCCGCTGAGCACGAAGAACAGGATATACAGCGGCGCCGTCCAGCGGTCGGTCTTATCCATGATCTCCGCCGAGAAATCGCACACGTTGCAGAACACCGTGCCCAGCATCATGCACACCAGCAGGCTGGAGAAGCCGATCTTCACGCCGCCGACCTCAAACTCCATCATCGAAAGCGCCACCGTCAGGATGACGAACGTGATGGACAGCGACAGCCGCTTGCTGTTGGATTTGAAATATTTCTCCGCGGCGGAGAAGATGCTGCCCATCACAAAGCCCAGCAGGATGGAGAGCACGATTTCCAGCAGCGGCTCAACGAGGATGCTCGTCATGTCGTAATGGCCGAAGTTGATCGCCTTGGCCACGCCGAAGCTGATCGCGAACACGATCAGACCCACCGCGTCATCCAGCGCGACGATCGGCAGCAGCAGGTCGGTCAATTCGCCCTTCGCCTTGTACTGGCGGACGACCATCAGCGTCGCCGCCGGAGCGGTCGCCGTCGCAATCGCGCCCAGCACAATCGCGTCCGCCAGGGACATCGAATCGCCGAGCACGAAGAAATGCAGCCCGATGAGCACCAGATCGACCATCAGCGTCGCCATCAGCGCCTGAAAAATGCCGATCACCGTCGCCTGCTTGCCGGTGTGGCGAAGCTGGGACAGGCGGAACTCGTTGCCGATGGCAAAGGCGATAAAGCCGAGCGCCACGTCGTTAAACAGGCTCAGCGCTTTCACGTCGCCGTTCGTCGGGAAGCCCAGGCCCTGTACGCCGAGCTTGCCCAGGCAGTACGGGCCGATCAAAACACCCGCAATCAGGTAGCCCGTCACAGCCGGCAGCTTGAGCGGCTTGACAAAGCGGGAAACCAGCAGACCGGCGCAGAGCGCGATCGCAATGCTAAGCAGCGTTTCCATAACGATTACCTCACTTTTTCCTTTGTTCCGATGCACTATTATATCACTGACCCACGCGCAAAAACAGGTAAAAAAGCGCCTGACTTTTGCGGTTTTTTCTGTTCTTTTTTTATACCTTTTTCGCTGCAAATCCCCCATACTGTTTCCAGACGTCAAAAAAGAACGCCCCTTTTTCAAGAGACGTTCTGAATCTGCGTAGAAAAATTACTGCGCAACCGGGTACACGCTGCAGCGGGTCTTCTTCTTGCCCATGCGCTCGAAACGGACGACGCCGTCCACCAGAGCGAACAGGGTATCGTCGCCGCCGATGCCGCAGTTGGTGCCGGGATGAATGTGGGTGCCGCGCTGACGGTACAGGATGTTGCCCGCCAGGACGAACTGGCCGTCCGCACGCTTCGCGCCGAGGCGCTTAGACTCGCTGTCGCGGCCGTTGTGGGAAGAACCGGTGCCCTTCTTATGAGCGAAGAGCTGAAGATTCATCGTAAGCATCTGCTTGCCTCCATTCTTCTTGCTGTATCCGAATGAGATTCGGATAAATTTTTTGAATGTCTGTCAGTCCCGTCATGACCGTTTGGAGCACGACCTGCGCTTTTTCCATCCGCCCGGCGTCAATCGCCTGCGGCAGCTCGCACCGGAGATATCCGTCCCGCACGGCGACAACAGGTGTCACCTTCGCGACGGCTTCCAGCGCGTTCACGCCGGTCTGCGTCAGCGCGGAAACCGCGCAGCAGACCAGATCGTAGCCCCTTATCTTCTTGCCGCCCGCGTGGCCGCTGGCCAGAAAGCCGCGCACCGCGCCGTCGGCAGAAGTATAGACCGTGATGGTGGTCATCTCTTAGCCGATCTTGGTGATTTCCACCTTGGTATACGGCTGGCGATGGCCCTGCTTACGGCGATAGTTCTTCTTGGACTTGTACTTGTAGACGACGATCTTCTCGCCGCGGATCTGGCCGACGACCTTGCCCTCGACCTTGACGCCCTCGACAACCGGCGTGCCGATCTTCACGTCGCCGTCATTGCCCATGAGCAGAACGTCAAAAGAAACCGTGGAGTCAACCTGAGCATCGATTTTCTCGATGTAGATCACGTCGCCCTCACTGACGCGGTACTGTTTGCCACCAGTCGCAATAATCGCGTACATTATGGTGACACCTCCTCATAAATACTCGCCGGGTTTAGGTAGCCTTTCGGCGTTTACAGACCAGCCCCGAGCGGCTTGCCTTTCTATGATATCAGTTTTTCCTGCTGGTGTCAATCATTTTGACGCAATTTTCCGTCAAATTCCGCAAAAAGCGGGCTGAGCCCGCCTTCCCCTCCGCCAGAGTCCGCAAAACATCAAATTCCGGCTCACGCGGGCGATTTTGCGCAGTTTCCTATCCGTCAAAATTGGGCAGCGCCGCGCGCGCCCCTGCGGCACGCTGTCAATAGCCCGTCGCCTCTTCGTTTTTCACCAGCTTGACGATGCGGCTTGTGCCCAGCCGCGTCGCGCCCAGCTCGATGAAGCGGTATGCGTCGTCCAGCGAGGCGATGCCGCCCGCCGCCTTGATGCCCTTGCCCGGCTTCATGTGCGCCTTCATCAGCGCCACGTCGTCAAACGTCGCGCCGGCGGTCGAAAAGCCGGTCGAGGTCTTGATGAAATCCGCGTCGGATTTGGAGACGATATCGCACATGCGGATCTTCTCATCCTCGCTCAGCAGGCAGGTCTCGATAATCACCTTGAGCGTATGCCCCGCGCAGGCCGCCTTGATCGCGTTGATTTCGGCGAGCACCTCGTCGTCTCGGCCGTCCTTGAGCATGCCGATGTTGATGACCATATCCACCTCGTCCGCGCCGTTCTTCACCGCGTCGGCGGCCTCAAACACCTTCGTCTCCGTCGTGGAATAGCCGGTCGGGAAACCGATCACCGTGCACACGCCCACCTTGTCCGCTTTATCCTGCATATACGCCTTGCAGCGCGCGACATAGCAGGCCGGGATGCACACCGTCGCCGTGTGATATTTCATCGCGTCGTCGCAGATGGCCTTGATCTGCGCCCACGTCGCTTCGGGCTTGAGCAGCGTATGATCCACCATCGCGAGCATCTGGCTGAGTTCCATTTTCTTTTCCTCCTGCATGGTTTTTTACAAAACGGTAATCCCCGCCGGCGCGCGGGAAAAACGGCGTTTCCCGCTTCAAGTCGGCGCGTCAGCGATCGTTTTCATTATTATACGGCATAAAAGGCGGAAGGGCAAGCGCACGTTTCCCCTTTCTTTTTTCCCGCGTCGGGCGTATACTGATCGTATCACGTCAAGCAGGAGGAATCCCCCATGATTATCGGCATGCGCGGCCACGATTTCGGCCGCATGGAACCCCGGACGCTCGCCGCGGCCATCCGCGAGGCCGGGTTTGAAGCCACGCAGTTGGCCTTTACCAAGGCGTTTCCCGCCCCCGCCGAGCAATACATGACCCGCGAGGCGCTCTGCGACATCCGCGATGCGTTCGCCGGGCTTGCCTTGCCCGTCATGGGCTGCTACGTCAGCGCGAGCGACCGCGACCCCGACACGCTGGCCGAAGCGAAGGCGCGTTTCAAGCGCGCCCTGTCCGCGAGCGTCACGCTCGGTGCGGGCTGCGTCGGCACGGAAACGACCCATTTCACCTTCCCGGAATCCGAGCGCGAGGCGGCTTACGCCCGCCTGCTGGATTTCACCCGTGAGGTCTGCGCCCATGCGGAGCAGGTCAACGCGCTGGTGGGCATTGAGCCGGTCGCGCTGCACACGCTCCATACGCCGGAGCTGACCCGCCGCCTGATCGCGGACGTGAACAGCCCGAATCTGCGCGTCATCCTCGATACGGCAAATCTCATCACCCCTGAAAGCACCGCGCCGGAGGCGCAGATGGAGATTTTGGAACGCGCGCTTTCCTGCTTTGGCGAGCGCATCTGCGCTCTGCATGTCAAGGACGGCGTGTTTGGCCGCGAGGGCAAGTGGGAAAACCGCCCGCTCGGTCAGGGCGTGATGGATTGGCCGCGCCTGCTCCCCCGCCTGCGGGCGCACAACGACGCGCTCTGCGCCCTGCGCGAGGGCGTTTTCCCCGGCATGGCCAAGGAAGAATGTCAAATGATGCACCGCTGGCTCGGCGAATAACCGGCCATCATCATCAAACGGAGCTGTCAATCTTAAACCGAACATTTCAAGAAACAACTGTCTAAGCATTTTGGATATGGGGCTTTGCC
>ERZ836441.805-NODE-805-length-34702-cov-5.168961_pt1 | contig 34702 bp, 34 predicted proteins | sample MGYA00519686_ERZ836441 | MGnify/ENA primary metagenome ERZ836441 (study PRJEB31850, sample SAMEA3708800) | human gut metagenome | biome: human gut; feature: human-associated habitat; material: faeces | place: China | collected 2014 ... | reverse complement strand
AAAGAAAGGGCTGATCCGTTCCATCTGGCTTTCGGAAAGGTAAAACAGGGTACGCATGCGACACCTCCATGTCTTCAGATACCCTGTTTTCACTTCATTGGGAATAATGAGTCCTGACCCTAGGCTCAGGAATCATTAGTCAAGATAAAAGATAACGATAACAGCAAGGCAGATAGCTAAAAAAAGTATGGGCACAGTGGTCATACCGAGTCACGATACGCCGCTACCCCTTCAGTTTACTGAATGTATTTCCAATAAGATGCCGCCGCTTATATAGCGCCTTATCAAAAGAAAATGCTGTATTTCTAGTTCTTCGGGGTGGTATCCAGACTGCCATCCCCGACGTGGAGAATCCCCTTTTTGAGCAGAATTGCCGCCGTGCGGTGAGCCTCGAGATGGGTGGAGTCGATCATCAGGGAGCCATCAAAAGGTGTTTTATTTGCCAACTCAATGAAAATTTTATTGAAAACACCGAGCCTGCTCCACCTGACAAAGCGGTTGTACAGCATTGTGTGCGGGCCTCATCAGGTGCATCCTGCCACTGAAGTCCGTGCTTGATGACGTAGATAATGCCGCTGGCGACACGCCTGTCATCCACACGGGGAGCACCGTGAGAACGGGGAAAGAACGGTTTGATAAGCTCCAACTGACTTTCGGAAAGATGAAATAGGGTACGCATGGGACACCTCCGTGCCTTCTGCTCCTTCCCTTGAAAATAACGAGTCCTGACCCTAGGTCTTTTATTAAGTACACTTGAGCGTTTTTTCATCTCTCTACACCAGCACTCTTGCGCTGGGTCAAAATTTTTGCCGAAAAATATATGAAAAACTCTATCCCTGAAAGATTATCGTTGAGATTGATAAAATATAGCAGTATCTCAAATCAAAAAAATAAACTTTGGATATGGAAAACCTACTGTTGTGATACTAGAGGTGTAGAGGGCGTGATCAAAAAATCTTACATCGAATAATGGATTTTTACGCAAATAAATGGATATGTGATTTTACCGTGCAGACAATTGGAAAACATATCTATTCTAGATATTAGGAAATAATTTACTGAAAAGAAAATCCGAGACTGTACATGTTGAAAGAAATAATTGTCGGCGGAGACACTGTTTGCATGGTTCAAAAATAAGCTTGTAGTTGTTTCAAAAAGTCTGAAAAAGGTTGATGTTATGATGATTTGTTTGCTAATTCCTATGTAAATAGGAGCATAGAAGAATTAAAACATTATATTATTAATACTTTTCTCAAAATATTACTGTGGCATTAACTGCCAGTTCTTAGTTGAAATATTCCGGCAAAACATCATAAGGCTTCCCATCCATTTTTATTTTTCCATGTTCGAGCCAAATAATTCTATTGCATATTTTATATAAGAGATCTTTTGAATGACTAGCAATTATAAGTAGTTGTGCATTGTTTACCAGATCGGTCATGCGATTTTCGGCCTTATCCTTGAAAGATTCATCTCCTACAGAGAGCCATTCATCCATGATGAGGATATCAGGACGAATCATAGTAGAGACTGCGAAAGCCAAACGCATCTGCATCCCTGTTGAATAGGTTCTGATCGGCAAGTCGATAAAACTGCCCAGCTCGCAAAGTTCAATAATATTTTCAATCTGTTCTTCAATTTCTTGCCGTTGTACGCCTAAGAGACTTCCACGGATAAAAATGTTTTCCCTCCCTGTCGCTTCCTGATCAATGCCAAGCGAAATATCAATGAGAGATCCTATTGAGCCTCTAATCTGAACAGTACCAGAACATGGAACATATACCTTACCGAGCACACGCAATAACGTACTTTTTCCCGCGCCATTGTGTCCAACAAGGCCCAATCTATCTCCATCTCTCAACGTAAAAGAGATTCCATCCAAAGCACGAATGTTGATATTCTGGTCTAAAATATCAACCTTTCCCCCAACTGTAGATTGTAAAATAGTATTTTTTAATGACCGTGTATTGGCATTATAGATAGGGAAGTCCACAATGACATTTTTAAGCTCGATATTTACCATGACAGATCCTCAGCTAAAGCCAATAGGCTATCCGATCACGATAGCGTCCTAAAAATATTGTAGTACCAATCCATCCAGCAATGGCCATAATACAACAGATGAGATAATTTTCCAGTCCTGGTATGATCCCCAATATTGGATCGCGGACAACGCTGATCAAATGGTGAAAAGGATTCATATCAAGAAGGAGCCGTCCTACTCTTTGGGGCATAAGTTCTGGCATCCACATAATTGGAGTCACATAAAAAAATATTTGCAGGACACTTGTAATCAATTGGGGGAAATCTCGAAATCGAGTGCAAAAAATTGCAGAAACCATACCCATCCAAGATACATTGACTGTTAACAACAGGAAACCGGGAACAGCCAGAACGGCCTTCCAACTTAAGGAATACCACATCACAATAAAGACAAAAGGAATGATTACAGCGTTGTGCAGTAAAAAAAGAAACGAAGTCCATACGCGACAAAAAAAATAAAAAGCAATAGGCAATTCAAGTTGAGTTATCATTCCCGTAGAGGATATGAAAGACGTACTACCTTCAGAAATAATAGCAGTGATATAGTTCCACAAAATAATACCTATAGCAAGAAAAGGAAAAAATTTATGAATGGAAGCGTCAAAAAGCTGCCCAAAAATAAGACCTAAGGTTAAAATTTGTATTCCCATACTTATCGTTATCCAGAATGGTCCAAGCTTGGAACGTCTGTACCTCAAGACCATATATTGTCGTCCAAGCATGCGAATCAGATCATACTTGCGAAAAGAGTTTATGATATCAATAATCCCATATCGTAATATACTCATCTGTAACTCTCACTACCTTCCCATGATTTCCAAGTATAGCACTTGGAAAGATAAGGGGTTTCATTTGCTTTTAAAATCGTAGGAAAGGAGGACTCCCGGCTATAATGAGCTGAATAGAATGGATCCCATATAAGCTGTTCTCCCCATCGCCCAATCATCGTAGAAATTTCTCGTTGAAATCTAGCCTGTTTTTCAGGGGTATCTTCGCATCCCCTTGATATTGATTCTAGGTGATATAGTTCCACATCCCCTATATAGGTGTTGTGATACCCACCTTCGTGGAGTTTTAGACAGAAATCCACATCGTTAAAAGCCACTTTCAATGCGGCTTCATCAAATCCTCCAAAAAGGAAGAAAAGTTCTTTGCGCACTATTAAACACGCTCCCGTGACGGCAGTACACCAGCGTGGCAGCTGAAATTGATAAAAAAAGTCAGTAGTATCACGAGAAAGTTTTTGGCCTATATGAGCAGCAATGCCCCCCATACCGCGTACCACACCTCCATGCTGAATAGTTCCATTAGGGTACAGAAGCTTTGGCCCTACGGCACCGGTTTCAGGTTGGATAGCATAGGCAACAAGGCGCTGTAACCAGTCAGGATGAATGACTTTAATATCATTATTGAGAAATGCGAGAATTTCTCCATGAGCCTCCCGTGCGGCCATATTGTTTATTTCACTATAATTAAAAGGCTTATCCCAGTGGATAACATGCACCTTAGGATGGTTTTTAAATGACTTGTATAATGAAATAGCGTCCTGTTCAATACTACCATTGTCTACAAGAATAACCTCAATGGGAGCATAATCTGTATGGTACAGTAAACCGTTAAGACATATCTGGGTAAGCTCCGCATGATTTCGTGCAGGAATAACGCAGGTAACGAGTGGAAGCTTTTTGAGTGTGTAGTTGATCTTATTAAAACCAAAACAGCCACTAGTAACAGTTGCATTACATTTTTTGGTTTCAAGGTAGTCAGCTACAGCCTGTCTGCGCGCCTTTTTGCACTGTTCCAATGCTCTGTCAGAAAAACTTCCAGAACCGGGAAACTGTCGCCAGTGATATAAAATGCGTGGAATATGGCGAATTTGGGAAGGTCGAATTTTAAGTACACAGCGCAAAGTAAGGTCATGATCCTGAGATCCCTCATATCCTAAACGAAAACCACCAATCTCGCGTAAAAGGGATGTTCGATATATACTTAGATGATTAAGATAATTTGAGGCTAAAAAAAGAGGTTCATTCCAATCCGGTTTAAAATGAGGATTATAACGTTTATCTTGCGGAGATAAAAGATCTTCATCAGAATATATCAACATTGCATCAGGATGCTGAGTTATTTCCATAGCGACAAAGTATAAGGCAACTTCTGGAAGAATATCGTCATGATCCATAAGTGCGGTGTATGTCCCCGTACATAAGCCCAAGGCACTATTTGATGCAGCACAGATATGGCCGTTTTCCTTACGAAAAATGACATGGATTCTGGAATCTGCACGACAGTAATCTTCAAGAATCGTTTGGATCTGAGCGTTAGGTGATGCGTCATCAGCTATGCACAGTTCCCAGTAAGGGTATATCTGGTTTTGTACTGAATCGAGCGCTTGCCGCAATAAATGCGGGTCTGGATTATATACAGGCATAAGAATTGAAATGAGCGGAGGAGACTGTAATCCCTGAATTTGCTTCCTGATAGCGGACATATCCTGTGGGGTCAGCTTCTCAAATCTTTCTTGCCATTCGAAGTATCCCGTTCCTATCCTGCTTTTCCATGACTCCCGAAGAATGGTTTTTATTGATAGTCCTTCTCTGTACCTCCTGAAAACAAGATTCCAACAGGCTACAATCCCACCTTTGTTTCGAATAGCACAACAGATATTCCATATAGGATTAATCCAGCATTTTTTTAATACTGATATGATGGAATGAATCATAAATGTATTTTACCTCTCACAACAATATTAAAGCTTGATCGTCTTCAAAACAATAATATATATCCTGTATATATTATATTGAATCATATATCAAATTAATGAATGATATAAACTGATAGTATGGTAAACTGCTAAAAGCATATATTCTTATTTTATTCTGATTTAATAAATTCACCATTCAATATAGTGAACACTTCAGCGATATCTTGATATGACGCCCAATAGCCAAGTGTATCTCTTATAAGTTCATATTTCATAATGAGTTTTATATCATCGGATACAGCGAGAGGTTTTATCTTTTGCTCATATACTTTTTTTATTTTAGACTCAGCTTCTGTAAGAGCTATACATTGTGTAATATAAAACCCTCCTATGGTTTTATATAAAAATACAACTTGCTTTCCGTATTTTTCTTTTATATAGTATGAAATTGCACTTTTCAATGCATAGTGAGCATCAAAATACAATCCACTATGTGTAATAATTCTTATATTTTTTTTCCTATTACTTAAATCATTCCATATACTGTTAATATTTATATTGTTATTCTTTAAAATTTTAAGACTAGATGGATGATTTGAAACAGGCGTCATAGAAATGATATTTTTCAATATATTCTTTCCAAAGGGATGGCATGCATGTTCAACAAGAACGAAATCTGTTATGTAAAATTCGTTTTGTGGAAGATGTTGCACCTCATTCTGCATTTGTTTATATATTTTATATTGGTATCTTGTAGATATCGCCTGATTATGCATGATTGTGTATGAAAAAAATATTCCCATTACAAGACATAAAATACCTACCACTGTATATATTTTATTTTTAAATTTAATAAAATTACAACATTTAAACTTAATTAATAGAACTATGATAGTGATAAAGGCAAAATTATACCACAATCTATACGGAAGGGCTCTAAATTCTACATTTAAAGCTATAACCAATATAAAAAATACAACACCAGCGTAAATATTATATTTAAACGTTCTGTTTGATAGACAAAAAATTAAAACATAAATAAAAATAAAATACTTAAAAACATCTCTAAAATCTTTTATCCTAAAACCGGCATATAAAGAATTTGAAGCTTGAACTTTATCAGAAATAGCATTTACTGCTTTATTTAAGTTGTTAGAGTTATATATTTTTTTATCACCAATGAAATAAGATGTTAAAAGCATCCTATAGTCACCTGAAGAAAAAAATATTTCTTCATTATCAATATCATTTAAAGCCCCTACAACATTTTTCCAAGGAGCATTGATATTGTCCCAGATATTGGTTTTATCAGCAATCTCTACTCGTGCGTTATTTGCTTTCCTCATTTCATCCCACTCGGGATGATGACTAACTATATATCCATCCCAAAGGTAAGCGCCAATAATTGTCAAAAGCGCACAACCAACGACGCTGCACTTTTTTAGATGTTTTCTCCACTCTTTATACGGCCACCAAGGTATAAGAAGAACACCTGTAAAAAAGCCTACAATCATACAGCACTCAAAACGGATGAGTGATGAAAAAAGTAGCGCAATGACACAGTAAACTGCACAGGCAAACTGCGCCTTCTTCCCCGTGAAGTATTCGCTCACCCACATGTAAAAAGAGAGTACACCAGACATCGCCAGTAGCCCTGACGTCATGGTGAATTGAGGAGAAATGAAAGGAGTAGCACCGACAAATGTTATAATAACCAGTTTCAATATTTTAGAGAACAAGCTCTCTCGCTCAAAATCTTTGCATACTGACATAGCAAGTACAAAAAGAGAGACGCTGGCAAAGAGATAGGTAAATATATCATACCAATAGCCATTTCGATATACTGTGTAAAAAAATTTGAGGATTTTTCCATATAGAACATTCATATATAATGTAAACTCAGATGGCTCGGAAATGCTGCCACCAATACTCCCCTCAAGAAGTATCCGCATATCCATATCATCACATGTCTGGTACATGGCATGATAATGTATAGCCATATACCAACATGCAAGAACAGGAATAAAAGAAAAAATAGCTCTATTACTGAATGGATTGTACGTTGTCAAAAATGATATTTTTTTATTTTGTTCTGCACAAATCATACAATTATCCTCGGCTTGCTATGGTGACGCCCAGCATAATAAAAAGAACGCCGACAATTTTATACATGTTCATACTTTCCCCAAACAAAAAAGCCGAGAACAAAAGAACAAGAACAAAACCAAGGCTTGTAAACGGATAGGCAAAACTGATATCGAGTTTCGACATCGTTGCCATCCAAAAAAGTCCGGAAAGAAACGTCGCTACAAGCCCTGAAAAAACTCCAGGGTCAAAGATGATAATTAAAAGAAGCAGAAATTTATCCCATAATCCTTCAGGCAAATGTATATCACAAAAACGGGAGGACATCCGCCATTTAATCATGAGCTGTGAATACACTGACAGTACGATTGTTGCTGTCAAAAAAACGTAAGGAAGTATGGTCTTAGGAAACACTTTTTTCCTCAAAATTAACGGTTTTACCTATGACATAAAGAGGGCGCCCCTTAACTTCCTCAAAAATATTGGCAAGATACAGGCTCATAACGGCAAGTGTAAGAAAAATCATGCCACCCATTAACGTAATGGTAAACATAATGCCCGCATAACCGTTTACATCATATTCACCGGAAATCTTGTTATAAAGAATCATGCCGGCAAACAGAAACGATGCCAGAAAACTGCAGACAGAAAAAAGAGCGCTGATAAAGAGAGGGCGTGCCGACTGCTGTAACAATATGGAAAAAGCCAGTCTGATTGATTTTAAAAATGTATAGGAAGAAGATCCTTCAAAACGCTCATCTCCCTCAATGGGAAGATACGCAAGCTCAAAGCCACAGTACTGTATAATGGAACCATAGCAACGATGATGTTCCCGCAGTTTTCGATACGCTAAAACTACTCTATGCGTGATAATGGAAAAATTTCCTGTCCCCTTCTCTCCATGGTAAATCCTGTTAGTGAGTTTACGCATAACGGTATTGAATACATGAGACTCGGCCTTCTTAAGAAAACAGTCCTTCCTGTGTTCACGAATGGCAAAAATGGCTTCCTTACCTGAACGTTGCAGTTCTTCTAGCAGCAAGGCAATCTTATGAGGAGGATCCTGTAGATCACAATCCATGACTACCACATATTCACCTTCCGCGTAGTCAAGTCCAGCGGATATGGCTATATGCTGACCGAAATTACGTGCCAGTTCCATGAATTTTACACGGGGATCCTTTGCAGCTATCTCCGCTATTTTTTCTCCGCTTCCATAGGGGCAAGCGTCGTTCACCATGATAATCTCAAAATCATCGGTAATCGCTTCAAGGTGTTCCACCAGTCGATGATGGAGTTCCTCAACGATATTGACGGCGTTATATACAGGAGTGACAACAGAAATATAGGGCATCAGTTCGCCTTCACAATTCTTGAAAGTTCGCGCACAAGATCATGCCCATCCCAGAATACACCAATATCCATGGCCTTTCCTACAGGCACGATACGGTCGATGCCACGCAAGCGTGCCGCTACGACGGCCTCACAAAAAGCCTCTTTATCGACACCGAAGCATGTAACGGTTTGAAATTTTTCTGTGACAACAGAAAAAAGCTCTTCCCAATTCTTAAGGGAATACTCATAGAAAAAGCCTCCATGCCCGCGATGCTCCATAAGATCTGAAGTCAAAGTTTTTAGTTCTACACGATAGATGAGATTAGTTTTGCGAGTGGCAGACTTGAGCGCCGGATTGGAGATAGCCTCTTCACACAGCGCAGTGTACTTATCTACAGCCACGGCGTCCTGAAGGATATATTTTTTCCTAGCATAAGAATCCACGGCATTCCAGAAACGTTCACGCCCTGCTTCATCATCGTGCTGCCAAAGCAACACTTGAGGAGAAGAACAGGCGTTTTGATCCATGAGAAAGGTGTCATTGTAAAAATTCTCCACCAGTCTTTGAAGCTGAGTATCTTTAGCTTTCAGCACGGCCTTGCCATCCAGCAAAGCCAGTGAATACCTGTCGGCAAAGGCCACGTCCACGCACCGAGGAGACGCGGGCAGAGCCTTTACCATGGCAATGGTATTATCACCGCCCCAGATCATGCGAACATCAGCTCGGGCACAGAAAGCTGCCGTGATTTCATTATTGCGGGGATAGCGTACGAATGCCGTACGCTTTTCCACCTCAGGATATTTCCTTATGACACGACCAATGATAGTACACAAAGCATCTATCTGCGGAAAGTCTTTGCTGGGCAGCCGCACAATATTTGCATTACCCGCCAATAGAGCAAAAAGATAGGAAAAAGCAAAATTTATCGGAATGTTGGAGGGAGCAATATGAAAACAGACTCCTCGTCCGAGTCGATTAGAAATCTTGTCGAACTCATGCGCCATCTTTTGAAGGCTGGCCCTGCGTCCCCAGAAGGCCAAAGCCGCAAGATCGGGCATGGCACGCGACGCCGGGGATTTCAGCAGCTCCGAAGACAATTCCGCAATAAAGGCACAAACGTCGGTATCAAATACGCGCAGCGGCGTATCGACTACGTTTTCACTGCCAAGGGGATAATCAACGCCGTTCATAAGTATCACTGCATCCTCTCAGCTCCGCACTCCTGATGCGGCCATGGATCTTGAAATATTTTCCGAGCCTGCCGCAGGGGCAGTCATCAACACCAAGCACTTCTCCCTCATCCTCAGTGAGCAACACATGTCCCGGATAACTCGTAGGCAAAACGGAAAGCAGCTCAATAAGCCCCCGTTCTCCTTGTCCAGCTACGGAAAAATCAGAAGAGCGGCGGATAATAACATCAGAGTAGTTGGAACAGTGCATATGTCCATGCTCACATTCCACAAACACCGACCCGAGCTGTTCCGCCATACCGTAGTAATTATAAACTCTCACATTACCGAGCACGCCCTGCACGCGGCGGTTGAACTCCGGAGCGCCCACGGCCTGATCCTTAAGTTTTTTCCAGCCTCCTATATGAAAAAGAATCGCATTTTTCATATGGAACTTACGACCGCTATTCTCTAGGGCACGTACCACGAACTGCCATATCATATAGGTATAGCCAAACATGAGAATGGTATCAGCGGCATGTTTCTCACAAAATTCCGTGACTTTCTCGATGTCGATATCCATATCGGCGTTAAGAGCGTAGGTAATGTTACGTCCAAAAAGAGAAAAACCGATGATGCCTGCACCACGCGCCGAATACATAGAACGATCCTTCTTGATCATTTCCGTATCCAGTAAAAGTAAGGGCAAACGCTGCTTACCTATAAAGGAAGAAATTATCTCATTCAACGTTTTGCTCTGACTGCGTACGTTATCGGCATCAAGAAAAATTTTGGACACAGCCTGACCGGATGTACCAGAAGATGTGAGGGTCTTCGTCACTTTTTCTTTGGAGACAGAATGCAGTTCATATTTTTTAAAAAGACGAACAGGAAGAAACGGTTGTTGCTCACAGCTGTGCCGTACCGATACATCAAAACCGAGTACATCAATAATCTTATGATATTCCGGGCAGTGTTCGTAGTGGTGCCGAGTCAGTTTTGAAAGAATCTCAGCAAGAGCTGCTTCCTTGTCCTCAGCGGCGAGCCCGTATGGAGGAATTTGAAAAAGTTCATTAAGCGTCATGGCTCACCTCTTTTAAAAAAATATCAATGGGTTCAGAAAATATAGCTCCGAATGCCGCATACAGATTCATCACAGCTGTATTTTGTGAACTGATTCGCCCCTCCAGTCGTCTGAACCCACGTTCTGCTGTTACCTGGCAGGCTCTGGCGTACAATGACATGGCGGCCCCAGCCATGCGGTACTTCTCCTCCACTGCTGCCAGATGGACAAACAGCGATTCCTCAGAATTTCTGACAAGAGCAAGAAAACCTACAATTTTTTCACGGAAAAAACAGGCCAGAACATCGTCCAGAGAATCCACCCATTCCTTCAAAACCATGGAAGCAACGGCGTCATCACACGTAGGAAGTACATGAAATCTGCGATCGTAAGGAAAAGATGCACAGGCAATACGCAGCAAATCCTTTTTGTGACTGTCTATTTTCTCCACCGGAAGGCGTACGGCTTTTGTAAGATCCACCGGACAGCGGGCCAGGCTTATGGAAACCTTCAGAGTACGGTCTGCCCAGAAAAAGCCTCTCTCCTGCATGTTCAGTTCGCTTGCTGACGAAGCCGGAAGCATGACACGAACATGCGTCGCCCCAGAAATATTCCACTCGGCAGGTTGTGAGGCCTCAATATCGGCGAGACGGACAGCTCCGTAAACTTTAATCATAGAACGGTTCCAGTGCTGCATACTGTGTTTTTCCGGCCTCATTCTTGGGGATCTCCTCCAAGTAATTAACATGAAAAGCCGTAGGATTAAGACGGGTCTTCTCAACAAGAAAACGCTTCACTTCAGCAACAGCCGACGCCTCGGTAATAAAGACCTGCATAGCATCGTCCTTGCCTGCACAGGCACATTCAAAGTCGAAATGACTCTTGAGCAAACGTTCGGTCTCATCAAGACCGACACGATTGCCGAAAATTTTAAGAAAGCGTTTTTTTCGTCCAACAATATAAAAGAATCCGTCTTTATCGAATTTTGCCATGTCTCCTGTGAGAAGAATACCGCCGCGTTCATCACCTTTGGTAAGATCCTCACAGCACTCGGCATAGCCCATAGTGACATTACGACCTTCATAAAGCAGTTCTCCAACGATATTGGGGGTCGTGATATCCTGTCCTTTCTCATCCAGAAGACGGAATTTGCCCCCGGGAATGGCAATCCCCATGGCTCCACATTTTTCCAGAGCCTTATCCGCAGGTAGCCATGCCATACGGGCCGTTGCTTCCGACTGACCGTACATCACGATAAAACGCTTGCGCTCACGCTGGGCATACTCTGCAAACTTTTTGTGCAGCTCCGGCAGAAGTTTGCCTCCAGCCTGTGTCATGGTACGCAAAGAAGGAAGTTTACGCATGAAAAAACGTAGTTTGTCCAACATCTCATAGGTGTAGGGAACGCCTCCAAAAGAGGTGGCCTTCTGCTCGTTGAATAACGTCCAAAACTCGCGCTGAATCACGGTAAACGGCGACAAAATGATCGTCGCCCCCACACGCAGATGCGTATTAATGATAGACAACCCATAAGTATAATTCATTGGTAAAGTAGTAATAGACCGTTCTGTTTCATTCAGCTCCAGATACTCCACAATAGATGTCGTATTGGCTTCAATATTATCATAGCTCTGTCGTACAAGCTTCGGCGAACCGGTTGACCCTGAAGTCGTAAGCAAGAGTGCAAGGTCATCATGTAGAGTAAACGCATGTGTATTATTTCGCTTAATAAGCACATATTCACGAGCTTCGTAGATAATACGTCCTTCAAATGAGTCAGCCTGTACACGAGGAAGCCATAAGTAGTTGGGATGATAGGTATCAAGAAAACCGTTCAGCAAGGAGCGATCGATATGTTCATCCAGCATGAGAGGAACAATCCTGTGATTCAGGAAGGTCACATACCCAAGAACCGACCCCATACTGTTCGAACAAAGCGAAAAAACCAGGCAACGTCCGTCGATATGCTCCGCCAATCCCTCGGACTCCCTATAGAGCTGGGCATAAGTACAGATCTCGTCCTTTTCATTAACGAGTGCCGTATGACTATCAAACTCCAACAAATTCCACATGTACAGCTCCATGATAAACGTCGGCCATACGGAACTCTGGACCGTGACCGGGCAAAACGAACATGTCTCTGGGCAGAGACTTCAAAAAAGGTAGCGTAATATTTTTGTACTGCTTGGTACTGCCGCCGGGCAGCCGCGTGATAGTTGGCGTATTCAGAAGAAGAGAATCCCCGGTGAACACCGTTGTATCGTTCCAAATTATGCAGCAGCTGCCAGCAGTATGCCCCGGCGTACTCACGAAAAAAAATCGTTCCTGTCCCCATTTCAGCTCAAATTTGGTACTGAAAGTTACATCAGGAATATAGACATGCGCTTCATAATACTGACGAAAATGCTCTGCAGTATTCGTCCCGTTTCGCATGTCCTGCACTGCCAGCATAGCCACTATGAGAGCCGGATGATTATTGTTCAGATCGGCTATAGCACAACCACATGCCTCTTGGCATATTAGCTCCGTTTTCCATTCACGTTGAAGACTGTAAATGCCGCAGGTATGATCGGGATGCTCATGCGTAAGCAGTACTGTGCATTCCGAAACCCCTGCTTTCCGCAGGAAAGCAAGGGCTTCGGATGCGGGATGCGGGTCGATGACAAGAAAGCGCGTTCCATCAAGAAAGATATACATATTCGTACGCACATCTTCCGAGACAAAGCGGAGAAGAAAGCGTGAACCTATCGTCAACCTTTCCATCCCGCAATGCCTCAAAACGTGATACCGTACTTACCAAGTAGTTCCTTGCCTTTGGCAAAAGAACTCAGATCCACAATATCATCAGGTTCGAGCATGATGTCGAAGGTTTCTTCCAGAGCGGCAACAAGTCCCATATGCCCCACGGAGTCCCAGGCAGGGATAGCCTGAAATTCAAGACCACGGGCAGTTTCCGCGTCAATATCAAAAGCCTGCATAAAGGCTTCCGTGTATTTCTCTTCGTTAGTCATCAAAACAACTCCTTATAAGTTTCTAAAATCTTTCCGGCGACTTTATCCGGAGTAAGACCACATGAATCAAGCAGGCTTACATAGTCTCCAGCATGGGGATAAACATCGGGCGCACCTATGATGAGGTGCGGAGGATGTATGGTCTTCAGGGCCAGTTTTTCAGCAACAGCACTGCCCAGACCGCCGATGATAGAGTGCTCTTCCACCGTCACCAGCAATTTTCTTTTGCAGGCTGCTTCCACCGCCGTTATATCCAGCGGCTTGATGGTATGCATATCGAGAACCGAAGCCGAAATGCCCATAGCTTCAAGGTGTTCGGCTGCCTTTAAGGCACAATGAACCATGCTGCCCGTGGCAATGATGGCGACATCGTCACCTTGACGAAGCTCTATGGCCTTACCGATCTCGAAGTCGAAATCTTCCTTATAAACAATGGGATTGTTCATGCTACCCGTGAGACGAAGGTAAACCGGAGCGTCAATTCCGGCTGCCGCAATTGTAGCCTTCACCGTAGCCGTGCAGTCCGCCGGGGAAAGAATAACCACGTTGGGCAGAGCGCGCATGATAGCAAGATCTTCCAGACTCATATGGGTTGGACCGAGTACCCCAACAGAAAAGCCTGCTGTAAGCCCCACGAGTTTTATAGGCAGGCCCATATACCCCATATTTACCTTCACCTGATCGGCACTGCGCATGGAAGCAAACGTCGCATAGGTCGTAGCAAAGGGAACGAATCCCTCCCTGGCGAAACCAGCCGCAATGCCGACCATGTTCTGTTCAGCAATACCTACGTTGTATAGTCTGTCAGGATACTGCCCCTTAAAACGTTCCAGACCGGAAAACGAACAGAGATCAGCGGTAAGAATAACCGTGCGGGGCTCCACTTCAGGTAGTACCAGCGCAGCCTGTCCAAACGCGCCGCAGGAACCGAGACGAGACCAAATTCTGATGTTCATCGAAGTAAAATCGATCATTCGACCGCCTCCACTTCTGCCATTCCCTGCTCATACAACCGCTGTGTGACAATTCCGTTGTGCCACTGAGGCATGTTCTCCATAAAAGAAAAGCCCTTACCTTTTACCGTCTCAGCGATCACAGCCAAAGGTTTTTCCGTATGCATACGGAATGCCTCCTTCAGGGCTTGCACATCATGTCCGTCAACGGTAACAACATCCCATCCGAACGCCTTCCATTTGGCCGAAAAATCAGTCAGAGCTAGCACTTCCTCTGTATTTCCGTCATACTGAAGGCGATTTCTGTCGATAACGGCAACAATATTGGCAAGTCTATAGTGAGAGGCTGTCATGGCAGCTTCCCAAACCGAACCTTCGTCACACTCACCATCGCCGAGAATAACGAAGACACGTGAACTTTCATTACCTTTTTTATACAGAGCCAGCGCAACGCCGACCCCTTGGGAAAGCCCCTGCCCCAGACTGCCACTCGCAAAGTCGATTCCCAGACCAGGGTTCACGGAGGGATGAGCACTGACGTAAGAGCCGTTGGCCTTATAGGTAAGAAGCTCATCTTCCGAGAGCAGACCTACCTGCTTCAAGGCCGCATACTGTGCCATCACTCCATGCCCCTTGCTTAGAATAAGGCGGTCACGATATTCAGCCTGAGGGGCATCAGGAGCAAAAGACATGGTACCCCCATAGAGTGCCGCCATAATCTCAACCAGAGAAAGCGAACCGCCCATATGAGCACCCTGAGATTTAGCCGCAAGGGCCATCTTCAGGAGATCTTTACGCATTTCCTTCGTATCCATCGATTTCCCCTCAGACTTTGCCGCCGTCTATGCGTATGATCTGACCGTTCACAAAGGAAGACTCCTCGGAAGCAAGAAAGACCACCATCTTCGCTATTTCTTCCGGTTTTGCACGCCGTTTCATGGCACACTGAGCTATCATGGCTTCTTCTGCCTTGGATTCCATCTGATCTGCCATTTCTGTATCCACAAGCCCTGGAGCGACGGCGTTGACACGTATTCTCAAATGACCGCATTCTGCAGCAAGCGTTCGGGTAAAGGCCATGACTGCAGCCTTGGAAAGACCATATGCACAGCTTCCCACCGGCATATCGAGACCGAGTACGGATCCCAAATTGATGATGGAAGCATGACGTCGACGCATCATGTACCGCAAAAGAAGTTGCGTCAGTTCCATCATAGAAAACAGATTGCTATCGAAAACTTCACGAACCTTAGACATTCCGGTCATCTGAAACAGGCCACCGTAGGCCACGCCGGCGTTGTTCACAAGGATATCCACAGGGATTCTGGAGGAAATAAGTCCGCGAACTGCTGTCTTCATCGCCTCGCTGTTCGTCATATCAAAAAACAACGGAGAGACCTTGACACTATATTTTGAGGCAATTTCTTCCAGCATGGAAAGGAACTCCGGCGTCTCACGGCGGGCATGAGCAATAACATCAGCCCCGTTGCGAGCGAATTCTGCCACAAGAGCCTTGCCTATCCCCCTGTTGGTGCCGGTGATGAAGGCAGTTCTTCCCTTAAGCATTATTCCCTTCCTTAAAGTAGGATATCCAGTAGTCAATCTTTTGCTGACGATTCATGTTACCGGCAGGAGTATGATGGAGATGTACAGGAGAGATGTATGCTCCTTCCATATCAACAAGACAGAACCCCCACGAAAGTCCTACTCCAAATGTAGCCAGACAGACATTCTTTGCAGGTTTCTGACTGAGCTGACGACATATATCAACAGTCACTGCTGCAGAACCACAGTTTCCATATTGTGAAAAGGTCTCTGCAGAATACTTGTCCCCAGGAACTCCGGCATACATGGCCACAGTACGTACAATCTGCTTATTGGCTTGGTGAAAGGCAAAATAATCTATGTATTCCATGCTTTTGCCAGAAAATTCAAGAATATCTTTGATACCTTTTGGCCCCACATCCGTCGTGAACTTAAACACGTCAAGTCCCTTCATGATGTCATCGCAGAGCCGCCACACATTACCCGTAGCGTCTGTAATTTCCAATCCGGCAATATCCGAGAACATGGGCAGACTGTAACCGCCAGCCGGAGCAATGAGTTTATTCCAACATGTGCCGCGAGTACCCGTGATAAAAAACGAGGGACGAAGTTCATCCGTATACTCAAGAAGCGTGGCCGTTCCTGCATCGCCGAACAACATATTGGAATTACGGTTACGTCTGTCGGAATGGCGACTCGTAATATCGCCAGCAAGCACAAGGCACTTCTTTGCTCCCCCACCGGAAATAAGGGAATGGGCCGTCAGCAATCCGTGAACATAGGCAGAACATGCAAGACCAGAAATATCAAAACACGTACAATTCTCACTGAGAGCGAGACGTCCTTGAATAACGCAGGCAGAGGCGGGATAGTGGTAATCGTGCGATGTGGACACTACAATAAGAGCATCTATGCTGTCCTTGTCGACATTCAGGGCAGAAAGAAGTTCTCGGGCTGCCGCTTCGCAAAGATCGGAATTGGTAGTACGTTCATCCGCCACATGGCGTTTGCCGAGACCGAGGATTTTCTTATTCCGCTCCAGAAGTTTCACATCGTTATTAAAGAACGCCAGCTCATCATCAATGCGAATGAAATCCTCCGGAACAACGCAGGTTATGCCGCTGATTTTGACATGTTCAAACCTTGTTCTGGACATGGGTTATATTGCTCCACAATCAATAATGTAGTTCTGATTCGTTATCCATTTGGACTGTTCAGAAAGAAGAAAAACTACGACATTGGCGACATCGGAAACCTTGCCAAAACCAAAAGGGTACTTTCCCTCTGAATAAGAACGCGTAATATCGTTTACCATTTCTGTTTCTATCACCGTAGGAGATACACAGTTGACCCTAAGTCCAGCAGGTGCAAGCTCACGAGCAACAGATTGCATTGTAGCAATAAGCGCCCCTTTTGATCCTGCATAGGAGGTCATGCCGGGATCGCAATGGACTCCTCCAGCCGAGGCAATAAAGACCATCGCACTCCTGTTGCCGTTATTATTCCGCTTGTCGGCAAATCCCTTTGCCATGAACACAGGGGCAAAGTAATTGACATCAAAAAGACTGTGAATGGCAGGCAGATCTACGGCCCTGAGAGGCTGAAGTTCCCCCACACCGGCGCAATATGCCATGCCCTGAAACTTGCCGTATTTTTCGCGGAGCTGCTTTACATAGGAAGGCAATCCGGCGATATCTTCAACAAGATCTTTCTGTTCAAGAAAAACATTCTCCGGGAAACGGGCTTTTTCCTTCATGGCCTGCAAACGCTCTTCATTGCGTCCGATACCGATAACCGTTGCGCCAAGCTCATTGAGCAACAGGGCAACGCCCCTGCCTATGCCCGAAGATGCCCCCGTCACGATGAAGCGCTGCTCTGCTGCAAAGGAAATCATGTTACAGACCTGCCTTGACTGCGATGTCTTCCAAGGTTTTTATATCCAAATAGTCGGAAATACTCGTCTTCACGCCGAAATTCTTGTCCAGAAAGGCCATGGTGGCCATCACGGCAAGCGAGTCCCATTCATCCAGTTCTTCAAGCACCGTTTCAAAGCTGAGGGTTTCTTCAGTCTGAAGGACATCCTGCATTTCCGTAAGAAATTCATCACGCGTCATGGTTATTCTCCTTTAAAGTGTTTAATCCAGTGTTCAATCTGTTGCTCTCTGTTCATTCTGTTCACCGGGGGAACATAGGTAGAGATACCGCCATTATACAGCCCTGTAAGATCCACGGCTGTAGCTCCCCATGAAAGGCCGATGCCGAATGCGCAGAAAATCGTTTTTTTCAGCTCCGCATTTTCGGGCTGATCGCAAAGCACCATTACTACAGAATTGGTGGAGTTATTCGCATACTTGGAAAAAACATCAGTAGGCGCTTTTTCCGCGGGAATTTCCGCTTTTTCTATGACATTCTCCACTATCTGCTTATTGGCCTGATGAATGGCAAAAAGATCCACATCCTCTTTTTTCCATCCCGCTGCGGCAATAATTTCTGCCAGAAGAGACGGGGCGACTTCCATGGTGAAATTAAAGACATCTTCACCCTTCATCATTCCCTGCTGGGCAGTCCACCTGTTTCCCGCGGCATCTTCTACAGATAAGTCAATTGATGCAGCATCATATGGAAGACGCATGCCGCCAAACGGGTGAATGATTTTATCCCAGCCGCTGCCGTCACATCCCATAACGAAAGTCGCGGTCCGTTCTTCTTCCGTCCTTTTCAGGAACGTGGCAGACGCAGCGTCTCCAAAAACTTGCGCAGCCTTTCTGTTCGTCTGATCCGTGGCTCTGGCACAGAGATCACCGACAAGCAAAAGACAATTGCTTACAGCTCCGCTTGCTATCATGGCATGGGCGATCCATAAGCCATGTACATAGCCCGAACAGCCGAGATTTATATCCAAAGAAGGACAAGACTTCCTCAAACCAAGTTCTCCGTGAGCTATACAGGCATCACACGGCTCTGGGAAGTCAGGTTTTTGGTTGACAAAGATAAGAAGCTCTATGTCCCCTGCTGCGAGAGACATCTCACTCATCAACTTTCTTGCAGCATCTACGGCAAGATCCGTCACAGTTGTATTTTCATCAGCTATATAGCGACGCCCATAGCCCATCATCTTTTTTGCCCGGGCAAGTTTTTTAGAAGAGCCTCCAAAGAATTCGAGCTCATCATCAATATCAATAAAGTGTTGAGGCAGAACACTTTTTACACCCGCTATGCGAACATGAGAAAAGTGAGACTCACTCATTTTTATTTATCCTCCTTACTGTACACCTTTCTCAGCACATAAAGCTCCTTATAAATAATTCTTCCATAATTCTGATAAATACGCAGCATAGAATAATTATTAGATGATACAACAGTCTTTGTTCCTTCTACAGAACGAACGGTATCTAAGATCTGAAAGACACCATACCCTTCTCCTTGATGTTCTGAAAAAACACCCCCTAATATACCATCTTCTACACCAGTTTTTTCATCACGAACATTGATGCCGAAAGAAATTTCCTTATCGTCTACCTTTAAAAGCCACATCCAAGAGTTCGGCTTTTCAAAAAGATCCCAGCACCAATTTTTGTAGCGTATGCAGGCAACATCCATACCGAGTAAAGGATCAAGACTTACCCTGTCCGTTGAAAACATACCGGGAGTGATCTTGTCTATGACTCTGCCCCATGCCGCACACGTTTTTTCCACGGTGACCCGCTCTGCTCCGTTCATCCACTCTTTAATCTGATCCGGCGTTTCTAATGGTGCAAAATGATCTTTCAAATAAAGCTGCGTTTCCATAAAACGAAAACCGACATCTTCCAGCGCGTGGAGAACATTCAAGTTTCCTACGGGCATCTTAATAGTAACGTATGCATGATAAAAATTTTGTGCACGCAAATCTTCTAAAATACTTTCAGCCCCCTTTTTAAGATCCCTTTTGTCCAAAACAATTTCATAAGCATCATAACCCAAATTGCGCTTTTCCCAAACGGCTTTCACTATTTTCACTACGATATTCCTTTAAACTGATAGACAATTTCTGAATTCAACTGTGTATAGTATAATTCAAGCATATCGGAATTATCTATAAGCTCATAAAGATGGAGTTTGCACGATTCCCCCTCGTATCTATCCAAGTAAAACTGATAATTTTCGTCCATTTCTATTTTACGCAATATTTTACTAGAAAGTAACTTTTCTATTCCTCTTAAAAAATCTTTATTATTGTCATACATATAAGGGAAATTAGGTCGTTGATATTCATGAAAAGACCACAGAGCATTCTCTCTATTTATCTTAACAACAGCAGGAACTTTCAGTCGCATAAGATCAATCATGGTTAATGCTGCAGAAACTGGAAAACTGTCAATAAAAACATCAGCACAGCAGAATATTAGCTCATACTTTGGAGTCAAAGGATGAATAATGAGTCTATTGCGACTTTTAGAGCCTTCAAAAATTTTTTCAATAATTACCTTTTCAGTTTCTGAAAAGTTCGAAATAATTATATGTTTAACATTCTGATTTCTATCTAATAGATGCTTTATTACCTTGAAATATTCCGATGTATCTGAGCTATCAAAAAATTTATAGGAAGAACCACCAGAGATGGTACAAAGTTCAACATCGCTCACACCAAGACTTCGCCTGCATGCTAAAATTTCTTCTGCGGTAAATGTTGGGAACTGCTTTAACCTTTTACTTAAGATACCAACCACATGGGTTTTTAAACATTTTCGCAGTTTCTGCGTCACATATGCAGTGACAGGCATCCCCTCCAAAATAATATCCGCAAAACTTATTCCAAGATTTGGATAATGTGACGCATGTGGGCAATAATATACTTTTATTTTTGTATATTTTTTAATCATTGAAAGTAATAAAGTACCATATATATCATCAGGATGAATAAAAACAAAAATAACTTTTGGGGAAAAGTTACATATATCATAAAATAAATTTATAGTATCTTTCTTCCATCGTATATTCCCTATATCTTTTCCTGATATTAAAGCAAACTTTTTAATATAAGACATTATTTGTGGGGCATATTTCCAAGACGAAGAATAACTTGTAAGAAATATAGATTGTGTATATTTATCATTTAGAATATCCATTAAATCCTGAATACACTTACTATGTCCTCCATTGTCATATAATTCTGTAGCTAGAACGGAGACCCTAGTTGTGTATGGGCTACTATCCATACTTTTTACAGGAGGAATAATGCGCTCTAATTCTTTATCAAAATTTCGAGTATCGAAGTTTTTATTTTTTTGAAATTCATATATGATGCGACTTATAGGTGTAGTTCTACTCCATACAGGAATGCCCAAAAAATAATATATAAACATCCCTTGGAAAGATTTAACTTTAAAAAAAGTTATCTTTCCAATCTTTAGTTTGTCCTTTTTCCACTGCAAAAAGGACATCATCCTCTCCAAAATTTGAAAACCTGTTCGATAATATAATCCTGTTGTTCATCTTTGAGACCATAAAACAATGGTAGCCGTACTAATGTATCACTGACATGCTTAGTTACATTTAACTCGCCGCACGCTCTGCCATACTTTTTACCTGCAGGTGATGAATGCAAGGGAATGTAGTGGAAAACACACAAAATTTCCTTTTCTTTCATCCTGGAAATAAATCTTGTACGAGTTTCCAGATCAGGACACCGCAGGTAAAACATATGAGCATTCTGCTCACAGTTTTCAGGGCAGTATGGCAAACAGACGCCATATTCGGATAGGCATTTAAAGGCGTCATAATAACGCTGCCATAAGTGCTTACGGTAACTATTGATCTCAGCCATTTTTTCAAGCTGGGGTAACAGATAGGCCGCAACCATATCACTGGGAAGATAGGACGAGCCAAGAGCAAGCCATGTATATTTATCAATCTGACCACGTAGAAAACGACTTCTATCCGTTCCCTTTTCTCGTACTATCTCAGCAGATTCGACAAGATCTGGATTATTGACAATCAGAGCACCTCCCTCGCCGCTGGAAATATTTTTTGTTTCATGAAAAGAGTAGCAACCTAGATCAGACATGGTACCGGCAACTTTTCCCTTGTATGTACTGCCTATGGCCTGTGCTGCATCTTCAACCACATGAATATTATAGACAGCTGCAATATCATTGATAGTATCCATTTCAGCACAGACTCCGGCATAATGCACGGGCACAATGACCTTTGTGCTGGGAGTGATGGCTTTTTCGAGAAGCCTTTCGTCCAGATTCAAAGTATCATCACGAATATCGACGAAAACAAGTTTTGCTCCGCGCAAAGCAAAAGAGGATGCTGTTGTTATAAACGTATAGGAAGGACAAATAACCTCATCTCCAGGTTGAATATCAAGTAGCAAAGCTGACATTTCCAAGGCTGCCGTACAAGAATTCGTAAGTAGAGCCTTCTTACACTTGGTATAGCCTTCCAGAAACTTGTTGCATTGCTTGGTAAATGTCCCGTCACCACATATATGCCTATCGGCAATAGCGTTCCTGATATGATCTAACTCTGTGCCACAGACCGGAGCCTCGTTAAAATTGATCATAGTCATCCCTGTGTGCCCTATTAATTTTCAAAGTTCAACTTGTCACCTAATATAAGGTAAAATCAAAAATAAACGCCATTATCCAGAATTTTGCAAGTGCTTATCGTTGTATAATAAAATTGTGCATAAAGCGATAGCTACCTAACACAGCTGTATATTTTCATTTTTTACCATGAACTCCTCAAACTCCCTTTCCCAGTGCGGCATAGGAGGCAGGTTATAGAGAGCAAGCATTTTTTTCTCCAAGCGGGAATTGGCCGGGCGACGGGCCGGAGTGACGTACTCTGCTGAAGAGCAGGGAACAACCTTCTGCGATTTACCAGCCAGCTCAAAAATCCTGCGGGCAAAATCATACCAAGTCGCTTCTCCTTCGCATGTCAGGTGAAATGTACCGACAAGCTCAGGACGTATGAGGAGCTCCCGAAGCGCTCTAACGACGGCAAAAGTACTTGTCGGATTTCCATGCTGATCATTAACGACTTTCAGAACATTACGACTGCCGTCAGCTAGTTTCAGCATAGTGTGCACAAAGCTTGGACCACCGGGACCATAGAGCCATGAAATACGGACAATAATATGATTCGGACAGTGCGTACGAACAGCCTGCTCCCCTGCCCATTTACTTTGTCCATAAACGTTGATACCGCCGGTCGGCGTATCAAACTCGGTATACGGTCTTTCAGAGTCTCCTGAAAAAACGTAGTCAGTGGATATGGCGATGAGTCTAATACCGTTACGCTGGCAAGCTGAGGCCACATTGGCGGAACCGACCGCATTGATTTTCCAAGCCATATCAGGGTAAGTCTCACATTTGTCCACATCGGTCATGGCCGCGCAATGGATAAGCACATCCGGCTTGCAGGATCTACATACAGCATCAATTCCAGCAGCATCGGTAATATCGGCTTCAGGCAAGCCGGCCACAACAACTTCATGTTCTCGAAACTCCCCACGCAAAGTGCGACCAAGCATTCCTTTGCCACCAGTGATAAGAATTTTCATGAAAATAATCCGTTGTTAGCACAAGATTGTCTGTAACTTAGGAAAACAGCATTCTTTTTAGTTCTGCAAAGGAAGGCGCAATCATGTCCTTTGCCGAGAGCATGGGGGCGGCAATAGGCCATGCGATGTTGAGTTCCGGATCATTCCAGCAAATGGAGCCTTCATCTTCAGGGTGGTATAGCTCGGTACACTTGTAATGAAAGTGAGCAATCTCGCTGGTAACGACAAAGCCGTGGGCAAGTCCCGGGGCAATCCAGAGCTGCCACTGGTTTTCCTGTGTCAGCTCCACGCCGTACCACTGGCCGAAGGTCGGCGAATCCCGACGAATATCCACGACCACGTCAAAAACACTGCCGAATGAAACGCTGGCCAGCTTTCCCTGCGGAAAATTTTTTTGAAAATGCAGACCACGCAGGATACCTCGACTTGATTTCGAGTGATTGTCCTGAATAAAGGGCAACGTTATTCCAGCGTCTTCATAACGTTTCTTTTGCCAAGTCTCGACGAAGTAGCCACGAGCATCTCCCCAGATCCTGGGCTTGATGAGCAGGACTCCGGCAATCGGGGTTTCGACTACTTCCATATCTTTCCCCCCATTTCGACCAGCTCATAAAGGTATTGTCCGTAGCCATTTTTATCCATGGGTTTAGCAAGACGACGCACATCATCCGAAGAAATATACCCATTACGCCACGCAATTTCTTCGAGGCAGGCAATCTTTAGGCCCTGACGTGTCTCCACGGCCTGTACAAACGAGCTTGCTTCAAGCAGGGAATCGTGAGTCCCCGTATCAAGCCATGCGATTCCCCGGCCCATAAGTTCTACATTCAGGAGGCCTCGTTCAAGGTAGATATTATTGACTGAGGTAATTTCCAATTCTCCTCGTGCGGAAGGGCGAACCTGACGTGCAATAGAAACGATCTCTGAATCATAGAAATAAAGGCCGGTTACAGCATAATTTGATTTGGGATTCTCCGGCTTTTCTTCAATACTGACCGCACGTAAACTGTTATCGAACTCTACAACGCCGTAGCGTTGAGGATCCCGAACATGGTAGCCGAATACGGTAGCTCCTGTGGTTCGACTCATGGCCTGTCTGAGAAGTTTATCCATGCCGTTGCCGAAGAAAATGTTATCACCGAGGATCAGGCATACGTTGTGCCCCAGAATAAAGTCTTCCGTCAATAGGAAGGCCTGAGCCAGTCCTTCCGGTCGCTCCTGCACGACGTAGCAAAAAGAGCACCCCAGCTGAGAACCATCCCCCAGTAGCTCATGATACAGAGGCAAATGTTCGGGGGTAGAGATAACGGCAATATCCCGGATGCCGGCCTGCATGAGTATACTTATTGGATAATAGATCATGGGCTTGTCATAGACCGGCATAAGCTGTTTGCTCACGCTGCGTGTCAGAGGATAAAGCCGTGTTCCGGAGCCACCTGCGAGTACAATACCTTTCCACTCTTTCATGATCTACATTCTCTCCGCATAGTTGCTGCGAATCCAGTCTCGGTAGGCACCGCTTTGGACGTGTTCTACCCATTCAGAGTTGGCGAGATACCATAGTACTGTTTCGCGCAGACCTTCCTCAAAGGTATGGTCTGGTTTCCAACCCAGTTCGAATTTGATTTTTGAACAGTTGATTGCATATCGGAAATCATGGCCCGGACGATCCTTCACGAATTTGATGAGACTAGCATAAGAACCTTCAGGGGATGGACGTACTTGGTCGAGTACTTCACAGATACCGTGGACAACTTGAAGATTTGTGCGCTCAGAATTGCCGCCAATGTTGTAGGTCTGTCCTGCCCGCCCTGATTCCAGTACCCGTTGAATGGCGGAACAGTGATCTTCAACATGAAGCCAGTCGCGAACGTTGGATCCGGAGCCGTACACGGGGAGGCTCTTACGAGCCAATGCGTTGAGCGTAACCAACGGAATGAGTTTTTCCGGGAACTGGCGTGGCCCATAATTGTTGGAACAATTGGTAATCAGTGTTGGCAGACCATATGTCTCGTGAAAGGCGCGAACAAAATGATCGCTGGATGCCTTGGATGCGGAATAGGGGCTATTGGGGTTATAGGGCGTTTCCTCTGTAAAGGCGGGATCCCCAGGGTTCAAAGCGCCGAATACTTCATCGGTCGACACATGAAGAAAGCGAAATGCGGCCTTTTCAAACGGAGTAAGAAGCGTCCACCCGTCCTTGACAGTTCGAAGCAAGGAACAGGTACCAAATACATTGGTACGCACGAAAGCGTCTGGATCAAGAATGCTTCGGTCGACATGGCTTTCCGCCGCAAAGTTGACTACAGCATTGGGCCGGTACGTCTGAAGAAGATAGGCAACAAGTTCCGCGTTTCCGATATCGCCCTCTACAAAGATGTGTCGTGGATTATCCCGAAGGGGAAATAAATTGTCAGGATTTCCCGAATAGGTCAACTTGTCCAAATTGATGACGGTATCGCCAGCGGCGCACCGTTTTAGCACATAACAAGAGCCAATGAAGCCGGCTCCACCGGTAACCAGAAGTGTTTGCATGCCTTCAGCTCAACTTTTTAAGAATGGTCTTGAACATTGCTTTTATGCCAATTGCTTGTATTTGAACGCAAAAACGTACGGCTAACTCGCCCCAGACGGGCAACAGGAGAAAGTATCTGTACCAACGATCTTTTTTCCGGGTGTAATTGGAGAACAACTGTGTCCGAAGGCCCTTCCAAAAAATGGAAACAGGCTTGATATATTGGATGAAAGAGGTGAGTTTTGATGCTGTGGATGGTTTATATCTCATGGTAAAACTGTTGTTGTGCAGCCGCCAACGAGTCAGCTTGAGCGGGATGTAGGCAAAGGTTGCTTTTTGCGCGGCCTGACACCAGAGCCATCTGTCTACCCATTGGGGGATTGGGGAATTCAGATCACAGGCAAGCAGAACGGAACGCCGAATCATGGCGCAGGAGAAGGTAGGAATCTGGTTTTCGATCAGAAAGGCTCCTCTCATTTCATATGAACCATATGGGCCATTTTTTGCATCGGCTACACGACGGGAATGGCTCCTCATAATTCTGGGGACATAAACATCGAACCACGCAGTGCTGGAATCTTCCATGCACAACGCTTCTACATTGTTAAAAATAACTCCGGCATTCGTTGCAGAGGCAACCTGCATCCTCTGTTCGAGGCAAGTGGACAACCAGATATCGTCCGCTTCCAGGAAAGCTATGTATTCACCTTTGGATTCAGCAACTCCAAGCTGCAGAGTTGCCGCCAAGCCATGATTTTTTCCATCCGGATGTTGTAGCACAATGATTCGTTGATCTTGTCCCGCAAAGGAACGGGCTACAGCCATGGAATCGTCTGTAGAGCCGTCATCAACAATAATCAGCTCAAAATCCTTCAACGACTGTAGAAGCACACTTTTAATGGCTTCATACATATAAGATTCGTAGTTATAGCTCGGTATAATAACTGAAATAGACGGCATTGATGAGGCCACTTTGTTTATTTGGAGATTCTTAATAATGTTCTGGTTGTTGTAGTCAATTATTATAGGAAATTTTACATATAAAAGGCGTCGATACGTTTATCTTCGTCTATACCCTACCTTTAGATCACACTTGACATCCTCAGCCGGAGGCAACAGAGCGACCGGGATACCCAGCTGAACAAGTTCCCTATGCCGTTCCGAAGGAGTGCATTCAGCCTTGCGCAGGCAATCAGCAGACATGAGAGTCATGCCGAGTGATTTTCTATTCTACTGAAATTCATATTATTTCTTTGCATCCAGATGATAAGCGTTCTAATCGGGGTAAGCTCGGTATACTCAACCATGAAATAAGTAGTTTCCGATAAAAAAAGGTAAAATGTGAGTGTTCAAATTAATGTATTTTTATTTAAAAGTATAAAATACAAACAATTAAGAGTAATTTTATCCTAGAAAAATTACCTATTTCGAAGAGCAAAAAGAGTGGAGAGAGCAAAAAGTTGTACTCTTTTACCTTAAAACTACTTAACTTTCCAGTTAAAAAACATCAGATTTCCTTCACAAGGTTATCAGCTTCCATTCCTGTCTCAAAAGTACATTCTTTGTCAGATTACGATGTGTATTTACTGAATCTTTTCACCGGGTAACGGAGAATAAGAATCTTTACTTCTCAGCACTATACTCATTGAATATACGGTGTTTTCTTTTCTTTAATATTCCTAACATACTGAAAAATAAGGCACTTCATATTTACCTAAAATCTGGCTTCAATCCCCCTGTATGAGACATTAGTATGAATATGTAACCCTCCCTTAAAATAGTACAGACCAAAACTGGAGACTTCTGGTAAACCATCCCCAGGAGGGAGCCATGAAGAAGTCACGGTTTTCTGAACACCAAATCTAATCCTGAAGTCTGGCGAAGCGGACAGGACTGCCAAGGACGTATATCGTGAGCACGGTATCAGCAGCGCCACGTTCTACGCCTGGAAGAGCAAGTTCGGCGGCATGGAAGCTTCGGACATCAAGCGTATGCGCGACCTTGAGCATGAAAACTCCCTTCTCAAAAAATGTATGTGGACTTAAGCTTGGAAAATCGGGCCTTGAAGGATGTGATCGAAAAAAGCTCTGAAGCCAGCCGAGAAGCGTGACGTCGTGCTGTTCGTTCACGAAGAGTATGGACTTTCCGTCAGCAAGACGTGCACGGCATTGCGCATAAGTTGAAGCGTGTTTCTTTACAAACCAACGCCGCGTGACGACAGCCTTGTGATAACGACGCTTCTTGAGCTGGCCGAACGCTACCCGAGATACGGATTTACCAAATATTTTGCTGTGCTGCGTCGCGAGGGATATACATGGAACCTTAAGCGCGTTTACCGAATTTATCGGCAGTTGCAGTTGAACATGCGCCGCAAAGAAAAACGGCGCCTGCCCAGCCGAGCTCCCGTCCGTCTGGAGGCGCAAACCGTCGTCAACGGTTGCTGGTCTGTGGACTTTATGGGCGATGCGCTGATGCACGGTCAGCGTTTTCGCACGTTCAACGTGCTTGACGATTTCAGCCGTGAAGTATTGGCCGTGGAAGTGGACACCAACTTGCCTGCAGCCCGTATCATTCGTGTGCTTGACCGCATAGCCGCCTGGAGAGGCTATCCTACAAAAATGCGTATAGACAATGGCCCGGAATTTGTCTCGGGACAATTTGCCGGATGGGCTTTACAACACGGGATTGACCTTGAGTTCACTCAACCCGGCAAGCCCACGCAAAACTCATATGTGGAGCGGTTCAACCGCACCTTCCGCGAGGAGGTACTGAACTTCTATGTTTTTAGCAGGCTGAGTGAGGTTCGCACCATCGTTGACGCATGGTTACAAGAATACAACGAGCAAAGGCCACACGAATCATTGGGCAATCTCACACCAGAAGAGTTTGCCCTCGAACATGCCGGGGGCTCCAGTTTAGCTTTGCACTAACTGCGGGGGCTTTACACTTATACAGCGCCTTATCAAAAGAAAATGCTGTATTTCTGGTTTGTTGGGTGGTATGCAGACTGCCATCCCCTTGGCTCTCAGAGATTCCCGCAGCTAACCCGCGTCATAGCCTCCGTCTGCCAGAAACGTACAGATATCGGGAAGAAGGCACAGGAGAACGGCTGAACCTTTGTAGTCCTGACCTGCCCTTCAGTCAGCAAAAACAGGACGGGCCGCCCGTGGCCGTCACAAGCGGCATGAAGTTTGGAATTCAGTCCTCCTTTTGTACGACCGATGAGACGTGGAGAATCCCCTTTTTGAGCAGAATTGCCGCCGTGCGGTGAGCCTTGAGGTAAGTGGAGTCGAGCATCAGAGAGCCATCAAAAAGCGTCTGATTCGCCAGCCCTGTGAAGTGATTGTTGAAGCAATGAGTTTGCTCCACCTGAAAAACCGATTGTACAGGGTCTTGTGCGGGCCGTGCTCAGCAGGAGCCTCCTTCCACTGAAGTCCGTGTTGATGACGTATATGATACCGTTGACGACGCGTCTGCCATCGACACGAAAAACAGAAAGGGCTTGATACGTTCCAGTTGGCTTTCGGAAAAGTAAAACCAGGTAAGCATGGGACACCTCCATACCTCTTACATACCACTTTTTCAATTTTTGGAAAATAACGAGTCCTGCCCCTAGGCAGTGTCGTCATGAGTTAATTAACACATTGAATTCATGTATTCTTCTCTATGGATGAGCTTATGGATTCTGCAATGCATCGTCATTATATTTCGGATCATGTATGGAGTTTGTTAGCTCCGCTTTTGCCCGGAAGACGTGGCGCTTGGGGTGGACGAGCCAAAGACAATCGCCTTTTTGTCAATGCAATCTTTTGGATTTTACGGACAGGCGCTCCATGGCGAAACCTTCCACCGGAATATGGTGGCTGGAAAAATACTCATCGTCGTTTTTGTCGTTGGCGTGATAAAGGTACATGGGAACATGTCCTTGCAAATCTGATGGATATGCCGGATTTCGAGTGGCTGATGATTGACTCCACTTATTGCAAGGTACATGCCCATGCAGCAGGGGCAAAAGACGGTAATCAGGACATGAGCCGCACAAAAGGGGGCTCAACGCTAAAATACATCTGGCTGTGGATGGGCATGGTATGCCGGTCAGAATCATTATTACAGCGGGTTCCTGTCTGATATCGGTCAGGCTTTCCCACTCATTCAAGGTATAGATGCCCGGTTCGTTCTTGCGGATAAGGCCTATAGCGCCCATAGATTTCGTGAACAGCTGAAGGAAAACGATGTGCAGGCGTAATACCGCCCATTCAGCGAGGAAATCGTTCTCTCATTGAATACGACAAATATTTATACAAGATGCGTCATATCATCGAGAATACTTTTTTGTCTTTCAAGCAGTAGCGAGCTGTTGCCACGCGTTATGCCAAAAGGAACTCTTCTTTCCTCGCAGCAGTCCAGGTGCGTTGCATCGCTCTATGGTGCAAAACCTTGTGACGACACTGCCTAGGGAAAAGCCGAGAGCGCGGCGATGATGCTACTCTTGATGACGTCCCATTCCTCCGCTCACGGATCAGGCCTATTGCAAGGCCCGTGGAGTTAGGATTTTTTACTGAAAATGAACGATTGAACCAAGACCACAGCCAGCTCCGCCGCTCCCACATTGCTAGACTGTGATTTCCAAATAGTTCGTCCCTTCCATAACTCGCAGGATGTGGTTAAAAAACCGTTCCATTCAAGAGGCCGACCTGACGCCACAGCAAACGGGCCTCCCGATTTCCCAAGCTCAATCAACAACCATAGGGTGCCCATATACAACCTACACAGCATCAAACACATGTGGACTTTTAAAACCGTACGGCACGCTAGAACCATGACAAGAAGATAAGGGAGAAAGGAGTTTTCAAAAGATAAGGCTGAACTTTACTCTGATGAGAAAACAGAGAGGCACAGAATGGTATTATACAATAAAAACGATATGATAGAAAATACAATGAAAGATTGGGACACACTCAACCTCTTTTTATATGGGCCGCCTCATTCCTAAAAATACGGCGGATGGTGTAACGCTTCCACCCGCCGATCTGCTAAAAAACAACAGCCCTTCATCAGCTATCCCGGTTATTCTTCCTTCAGCTGCCTGCCCATGAGGGCCTGCACCGCTTCGCGGGGCGCGAACCCCTCATACAAGACGCTGTACATGGTGCCGGTCACGGGCATGTCCACGCCGAGGCGCTGCGCCAGCCGGTGCACGGCCTGCGTGGTCTTGACCCCCTCGGCCACCATGCACATGGATGAGGCGATGTCTTCCAGGCTCTCACCCGACCCGAGGCGCAGCCCGACCTGACGGTTGCGGGACAGATCGCCCGAACAAGTGAGCATGAGGTCCCCGAGCCCGGAAAGGCCCATGAAGGTCGCCGCCCGCGCCCCAAGCGCCACACCCAGGCGGCTGGTTTCCGCAAGGCCCCGCGTGACCAGCGCCGCCCGGGCATTCAGGCCGAAGCCGAGCCCGTCGCTGAGGCCCGCAGCGATGGCGATGACGTTCTTGATCGCGCCGCCAAGCTCCACGCCCGGCACGTCCGTACTGGAATAGGATCGGAACCACGGCGTGGCGAACACTTCCCTCAGCCGTGCCCCAAGCCGTTCGTCGCGGCAGCCGAGCACCACCGCCGTGGGCTTGCAGGTCGCCACCTCAAGGGCAAACGACGGCCCGGAAAGGACGGCGTATCGGTCCACGAATCCGGGCAGCTCTTCCCGGACCATGCGCTCCACCGTAACCAGCTCGGAAACTTCGATTCCTTTTGCCGTATTGACAAGAACGCAGTCCGGGGGCACAACGCCCGCCAACCGGCGAAGCGTCCCCCGCATGGCTTGGCAAGGGACCGACAGGACCAGAATGGAGACGTCCGCCAGCACTTCCGCCTGTTCCGGACCGCCAGTATCCCCGGCAACAGCCCGGATGCCCGGATGCAGCTGTACGCCCCGCAGGTAACGCGGGTTCTCATGGTGCGCGTTGATGTGCGCGGCCTGCTCCGTATCCCGTAACAGCAGTGCCACCGAATGCCCGGCATGGGCCAACAGATGGGCCAGCGCCGTACCCCAGCTTCCGCCCCCGAGAACCGCTATCGAAGTTTTGCCTGACATACACTCTCCCGTGGAAAAATCGGTGGAAAACCGCCGGAACGGGCCGTTTGCTCCGGCTTGCGGCCCGGGCGGATTCAACATACAATGCCCGTTATCGTTTCCTAAAATCATCCTATGAGGCTTTTACCATGTATCGCAATACAAAAAACGTTCCTTACTATGTGTTCGGGCGGGGATCTCTGGCTCAGCTCGGCGACTTGCTGAAACCCCGCCGCGAAGCCGTGGACGGTCCGGTCGTCTATTTCGTCGACCACTTCTTCCGCGATCATGAACTGATCGGCCGTCTGCCCATGGAAAAGGGCGACCAGCTCCATTTCGTCGACTCCAGTTCCGAGCCGGAAGTCACCCGCATCGACGCCTTCAAGGAAGCCGTATCCGCCGCCGACAGCCGCACCCCCTGCTGCGTCGTGGGCATCGGCGGAGGGAACGCCCTCGACACCGCCAAGGCCGTCGCCAACCTGCTCACCAACCCCGGCAAGGCCGAAGACTATCAGGGCTGGGAACTCGTCAAGAATCCCGCCGTCTACAAGATCGGCATCCCGACCCTTTCCGGTACGGGCTCCGAGTGCTCCCGCACCTGTGTCCTTACCAACATCCCCAAAAATCTCAAACTGGGCATGAACAGCGACTACACGGTCTATGATCAGCTCCTGCTCGATCCCGACCTGCTCGCCACCGTTCCCCGCGACCAGTATTTCTACACCGGCATCGATACCTTCATGCACTGCGTCGAATCGCTTCAGGGCAGCTACCGCAACGCCATCATCGACGCCTTCTCCGTACGCGCCGTGCAGCTCTGCGAGGAAATTTTCCTCTCCGACGACATGATGAGCGAAGAAAACCGCGAAAAAATGATGATCGCCTCCTACATCGGCGGCATGGCCGCCGGGAACGTGGGCGTCATCCATCCCTTCTCCGCCGGGCTCGGCGTCGTCCTGCATGTGGCCCACGGCCTCGGCAACTGCCTCGCCCTGAACGTCCTTGGGGACATCTACCCCAAAGAATACAAACAGTTCCGCACCATGATCGAACGGCAGGGCGTCAACCTGCCCACCGGCATCTGCAAGGATCTCACCGAAGAGCAGTACGAAGGCCTCTATCGCGGCTGCATCGTCCACGAAAAGCCCCTCACCAATGCCCTCGGCCCCGACTTCAAGCAGATCCTCACCAGGGAAAACCTCATCGAACGCTACAAGAGCATCTAGCGGGAGCGCCCCCGGCGGGCTTGCCCCCGCGAGGGACCATGCGGCCCCTTGACCCGCTAAGCGGGAAAACGGAGGCCCCCTCCGCAGCGCCAATTGTCCCGAGAAACATAAGGGAACCCGAAGCGGCTATACCGTTTCGGGTTCCGCACTGGGCAATCAGAGACAGGACATCTTATGGACATCAAAGTCAATTTCAGCGGACGTGCGATCAAGTACACCGAAGACGAGATCGCTGTGGTCGTGGAAGCCATGCGGAACGCGGAACCGCTGACGCAGGGCAAGCATCTGCAAGCCTTCCAGAAGGCGTTCGGCGAGTACATCGGGGCCGAGCATTGCTTTGCGGTGATGAACGGCGTGTCCGCGCTTGAGCTTTCCGCGCAGCTCTGCAACTTCAAGCCCGGCGATGAAGTCGTCATCCCCTCGCACACCTTCACCGCCTCGGCCTACCCCTACGCCAAGAAGGGCGCGAAGCTCGTCTGGGCGGACGTCGATCCCGTCACGCATGTGGTCAACGCCGAAACCATCGAAAAGTGCATCACGCCCAAAACGAAAGCTATCGTCGTCGTGCACCTGTACGGCTACGTGGCGGACATGCCCGCGATCATGGAAGTGGCGAAGCGGCACAACGTGCTCGTCATCGAAGACGCGGCCCAGTCCATCGGCGCGGACATCAACGGCATCAAGTCGGGCGCGTGGGGCGACATGGCGATCTTCTCGTTCCATTCCCACAAGAACCTTACCACGCTCGGCGAGGGCGGCATGCTGGTGGTCAAGGACCCGAAGCTCGCCGCGCTGGTGCCCGCCCTGCGCCACAACGGGCACTGCGGCTATCCCGAGCCCCGGCCCAACTACTGGACCCCGGCGATGGGCAATGTGGACATGCCCATGCTCGACGGCGACATGCTCTGGCCGAACAACTACTGCCTCGGCGAAATCGAGTGCGCCCTCGGCGTCAAGATGCTTGAGCGCATCGACCGGATCAACGCCGAAAAGCGCGCCCGGGCCATCCGTTTCATCGACGCGCTCAAGGATTACCCCGAGCTGGAGTTCCTCCGCGACGACACCACCCGCCACAACTACCACCTGCTCGCGGGCTGCATGAAAAACGGCAAGCGCGACGCCTTCATGCACGCCATTTCCGAAGAAAAGGGCATCAAGTGCGTGGTGCAGTACATCCCGCTCGACCGCTACGATTTCTACAAGAAGCTCGGACTCGGGGAAGCCAACTGCCCCAACGCCGACGCCTTCTTCGACGGCCAGATATCCTTCCCCTTCCAGCACTGGCTCAGCGAAGAGGACTTCGGCTATATGCTCAAGTCCACCCGCGAAGTGTTGGAAAGTTTGAGGTAGGAAGAGGAATTGTGAGAAGACTGGAGGGGGCGGGAGGGCCTTTCTGAAGAAAGCCCCTCCCGCCCCCTCCAAACCTCCCCC